>OIWK01002221.1_pt1 | contig 16011 bp, 12 predicted proteins | sample 1587401 | NCBI WGS metagenome assembly OIWK01 (sample SAMEA3888911, study PRJEB22519) | human gut metagenome | biome: human gut; feature: human-associated habitat; material: faeces | place: Denmark | collected 2009
TCCGTTGAGCAGCAGAATCTTCATGCCAACACGCTCCTTTTCCAAATTACACGCCCATACACCACCCCACCAGGGCGATGATTGCCAAGTGGGCGGGATAGAAGGCGTAAAAGAACCATTTGGGAATCCGGATGCCGGAGTGGGTGCGGCAGAGGATCAGCGGCAGGGCCAGCAGGCCGAAGATCGTCCAGTTGACGGCGTGGCCGCCCACCACCAGGGCCAGGGGATCCTCCAGGGAGCCGCCCCACAGGGCGGGAAGCCAGAACAGGATGTACAGCCCCGCCAGCAGGGCGGGTTTGTTCCGGCAGAAGTAAAAGATCAGCATCAGAATGACGCCGTTGTAGTTGTAGTCAAAGCTTCCGAAGGCCAGCACCAGAACCCCCAGCACAAAGAGCCACCAGCGCCGGGTGGTCAGCCCCCACATGGCCAGCAGGCTGAGGAAGAGGGTGAAGAAGATGCCGAACTGCGAGGCCGCGCCGAAAATGAGCAGCTTCGGGTTTTCCAGCAGGGGGCCAAAGTCGATCATGGCACCAATGCCGATAAACAGCAACAGGGGGAAAAGCTCGTTGGACATCCCGGCCTCAAACAAAGCCGAGATGGGGCCGACGGTGTCGCCCTGTGTGATAGCGCCCGATAAGGGCAGGTTGACGAGGATGGCTCCGAAGCCCATGGGGAGAAGCAGGCTCGGCTCCATCTTTTTGGCGATGGCAAGGTAGATGAGCAGCGCACCGATGCCCCACATTACCACCATCTGCCAGGTCAGATTCCCAAAATTGGAAAAGAGACTGGCGAATGTGTTCAGAAGATCCATATTTATTTTTCCTCCTTGTGTTCCGGTGCCGGGCAAGAAAAAAGAGACCCCTGCCACAGCACTCTGTCTGTGACAAAAGTCTCAAGCCAACACATGACATCGGGCATTTCTGCCGTGATGACGCTGCCATGCAGCACCCCGCAGGCCCTGCGGGATGCCCTTTACTCCCTTTTATCGACTCTAATTAAATCAGAATGCAGTCCCCTCTGTCAAGGGGTTCCTGCATTTCTTTGCCAAACTTTGCTTCAGCGCTCAAACGTTGTGCTGAGGGTGGTCTCCCAGGTCTGGCCGGGGGCAAGGCAGGCGGCAGCGGCGCGCTGGCTCCACTCCTGGGTATCGGTCTGGGCACCGGGCAGGGAGTGCCACGGCTCAATGCAGACAAAGCGCACAGGCTTTGCCGGAGCCGACCAGATGAGGGTGTAGGGGTAGCCCTCCACATTGCAGACGATCCCCTTGCCGGTGTCCTTCTCGTAGATGCCCAGTGTGCGGCTGCGCAGACCGGCCATGCAGAAGCTGTCGTTCTCAAACAGATCGTCTGTCAGGGGGATGCTCTGCTCATTCTTCCACCGGTAACCGCACTTGCCGGTCAGCAGACCGTTGGGGTAAGCGTCCAGGATCATCGGGCTTTCCGGCTGGTCGAAGCGGAACTCGTAATCGGTGGTGGTGTGCTGGTCATCAAAGGGGATGCGGAACGCCGGGTGGTAGCCGATGCCGAACTGCAGCTCCTCGGCGGCATCGGCGGGGTTGGTGACGGTCAGGGTGTGGTGCACCGTCCTGCCCTCCAGCCGGAAGGTGCTGGTCAGAACAAAATCAAACGGGAAGCGCTCTGCCTTGCTCTTTTCATCCGAGCGCAGCTCCAGCCGGATGGTGTCGTCCTCGGCACAGAGCAGGGTGTGCTCCACGTCCCGGGCAAAGCCGTGCTGCCCTCCGGGGTAGGTCTTGCCCTTGTGGGTAAAGGCCCCGCCGGTCAGCTTGCCTGTCCAGGGGAAAAGGATGGGGGCGTGGCGCTTCCAGACAGCCGGGTCGGCCTGCCAGAGCATCTCCTGCCCGGCGGCATTTTTCAGGCTGACTGCTTCGGCACCATGGGTATCCACGGTCAGGGTCAGGAATTCGTTGTGAATGGTTGCCTGCATGATTCATCTCTCCTTTTTATCTGTTGACGATGTGCTCGCCGTTTCCTTCCAGCCAGGTGCGCAGGTTCCGGGTGGTAATGTCCATCAGGTTCTGCAAAGCCTCCCGGGTCGTCCACGCAATGTGCGGTGTGAGGATAGCGTGGGGTTCTGCCCGCAGGGGGCTTTCCTGAGGCAGAGGCTCGGTGACAAAGGCATCGGCCCCGTAAAAGCCCAGCTGACCGCTGTGGAGGGCCGCTGCCACGGCCTCCTCATCCACCAGCGCGCCCCGGGCCGTGTTGAGCAGAATGGCCCCGGGCTTCATCCTGGCCAGCGCTTCCGCGTTGACAAGGCCCCGGGTCTGGGGCGTGGCCGGGCAGTGCAGGCTGAGGATGTCGCACCGCCTCAGCAGGGTATCATAATCCACGAACTCCACACCGTCGGCGGCGTATTCGGGCCGGACGGTGCGGGTGCAGACCAGCACCTCCATGCCAAAGGCTCTGGCAATGCGGGCCGACTGCCGCCCGATGCTGCCATAGCCGTAAACGCCATAGGTCTTGCCATAGAGCTCCATCTGGGGCAGCAGGCCGATGCTCTCCGGGATATCCAGCTGCCAGCATCCCTGCTTGACGGCACGGTTGTAGCGCTCCGCGCACTGGCAGATGGCCAGCAGCAGGCTGAAGGTCATCTGGGCCACGCTGTAAGTAGAATAGCCCGGCACATTGGCCACTGCAACGCCGTGGCGGCGGCAGGCTTCCAGATCCAGGTTGTCGGTGCCCGTGGCGATGATGCCCACCCATTTCAGGTTCGGGCACTGCTGTAAGATCTCCTCATCCATGCGGCACTTGTTCAGCAGAACGATGTCCGCATCTCCAATGCGGGGGGCAATCTCCTCGTAGGCCGTGCGGACATAACTGACGGTATCGGGCACCAGCGCCTTTACCCCCGACCAGTCGAGGTCGCCTTCCTCCATGACATAGCTTTCCAGAATGACAGCTTTCATCTCAGTCCTCCAACAAAACGTCCTCGCTCAGCACCTGACCGATGGGCTTTGCAATGCACAGGTCGGCCTGCGCATCGGCCCCGGTGGGCTGCATGTTGATGACCACCAGATGGCGGCCCCAGAAGTACCGGATGAGCCCCGCCGCCGGGTAGACCACCAGACTGGTGCCGCCGATGATGAGGGTATCCGCCTTGCGGATGGCAGACACGGCCCCGGAGAGCACCTCCTCGTCCAGCCCTTCCTCATACAGAACGACATCCGGCTTGACGATGCCGCCGCACTTGGGGCAGCGGGGCACGCCGGTACTGTTGGCAATGAAGTCCACACCGTAGAACGTGCCGCACTTCACGCAGTAGTTGCGCAGGGTGCTGCCGTGGAGCTCGTAAACGGTCTTGGACCCCGCAGCCTGATGCAGGCCGTCGATGTTCTGGGTGACGATGGCTTTCAGCCTGTCCTCCCGTTCCAGCTTTGCCAGCCGCAGGTGGGCAGCGTTGGGCTTTGCCCCCTTCACAATGAGCTTATCCCGGTAGAACCGGTAGAACTCCTCGGGGTTCTCCTCCCAGAAGGTGTGGCTTAGGATGGTCTCGGGCGGGTAATCGTACTTCTGGTGGTACAGGCCGTCCACGCTGCGGAAATCGGGGATGCCGCTTTCGGTGGAGACCCCCGCGCCGCCAAAAAAGACGATGCGGTCGCTCTCGGCAATGATTTTTTCCAGTGCAGGAACCATAAAAGAAACGCTTCCTTTCCGGCAGATCGTTGTGTTTTGGATAGCTCCAGTATAACACAAATCCAGAGGAAAGGAAGCGTTTCTTTTTTTGATGGGATCGTCCCCTTGCTCAGCGCCCGTTTTCGGCAAACAGGGTCCCCAGTGCATCCAGCAGATCATGCGGGAGCATCCCGGTTTCCCCGTGCAGGACAGCGGCACGGTCGGCAGCAGCACCATGGAGATAAACGGCACAGGCAGCGGCCTCAAAGGCAGGCAGGCCGCAGGCCAGCAGGGCGCTGGTCATGCCCGCCAGCACATCCCCGCTGCCGCCCCGGGAAAGCCCCGGGTTGCCGGTGGGATTGACCGCACAGCGGCCATCCGGCCCTGCAATGACGGTGTGTGCCCCCTTCAGCACCACCACAGCATTCCATGCTTTCGCATAGCGCAGCGCCATGCCTTCCCGGTCCGCGTTGATCTCTGCCGCAGAGTGTCCGGTCAGCCGGGCCATCTCGCCGGGGTGGGGCGTTAAAATCAGTTCTCCTTGAGGGTGAAGCATTTTTTCCGTTTGGAGCAGGTCAGCGGCGGCGTTCAGTCCGTCCGCATCCAGCACTGCACTGCCGGAAAAACCGGGCAGGAGCGTTTTTACCAGCGCTCGGGTCTCGGCGGCACGGGCCGCGCTCTGGGCCGTATAACCCAGCCCCGGGCCCGCCAGCAGAACAGAGGCCTTCTGCCGCCGGATGCGGTCGATATTCTGGGGCGAGATGCCGCCCTCTGCCCCCGCTTCGCAGGGGCAGAGACAGCACTCGGGCAGGCGGGCGGCCACAGCCGCCAGCACCGGCTCCACACTTGCCAGCGTAACGATACCAGCCCCGGTGCGCAGGGCACCTTCCACGGCCAGCGCCGCCGCGCCCCGGTAGGACGCACTGCCCGCCACCGCCAGCACGGAGCCAAAGGTCCCCTTATGCGCATCCCGGGGGCGGGGCTGGATCTTTTGCCAAACAAAACTAGAAGTTGTTTCGAACATAGGCGGCTCCTTTCGGGTAAGATTTCGCCCTCTCAGTCAAAGCCTTACGGCTTTGCCAGCTCCCCCAAAGGGGGAGCCTATTGCGGGTCTTGGATAAAGGCAGCATTGCCTCTCCCTTTGGGAGAGGTGGCAGCGCGTAAGCGCTGACGGAGAGGGCGAGGATGTTACCCTTCCCCCTGCAAATACCTCCGGATCTCCTTCTCTGCTTCCTGCACCTCTTCATGGAACATGCGGGCAGAGACACGGAGGGCACCATGGCCCAGAATGATGACCTGTTCCATGCCATCGGAGGTGGCCACGCGGACGCGGCGGCCCTTGCCGATCTCATGGGTAACACGCTCGATGAACATATCGGCGGTCTCGGCTTCCCGGGTGTAGACCACATGGATATTGTGGTACTGCTCTATGCTGCCGGGGCTGCCCGGCACACGGTAGGCATCGAACACAAGGATGAGCACGCACTTTTTGAAGCCCTGATAGTTGCAAAGGATGTCCATCAGCCTGTGGCGGGCCGCTTCCAGGCTCTCTTTGGAGAGTGCGTTCAGCTCGTCCCATGCAAAGATGATGTTGTAGCCGTCCACCAGCAGGTATTCGGGCTGGATCTCCCACTGCTCGGCGTTGAAATCAGGGCGTTCCCGCTTCTGGGTGGGGCGGAACGCCGCCAGCGGATCCCGCTTGATGGGCCCATAGGTCTGTTCAAAGATCTTCAGCAGCTCAGCATCCTCTTCCAGGGTAGCGCGGTAGGCGGCCATCCGGCGGGGACGGGCCTGCACCGCTTCCTCGGTCTTTGCAGTCTTGCCCCAGCCGCTGTCCACATGCATGTGGCTGCGCACCTGTTCCCAGGGCACCACAAATCCGGCCCCGTGGGCGCAGAACACCGAATCTGCCGGGTTGTCGAGGTCGTGTTCCGGCTCATAGCCCGCGGCCTCGATGACCTCTGCTGCATTGTGGCAGGGACGGTAGCCGTCCAGCGTCAGGGTCAGGTGTCCCCTGCCCCGGGTGTAGCCCACCATCTCCATGGGGTAGCTGCGCATGGTGGAGGCCGGTGCGGTGCCGGTGAGCAGGGTGGTATCCCCGTCGGCTCCGGTCTCAGGCGGGTCAAAACTGCCGCCCATGTTCTGGATATCGTTCATGGCGCGTCCCACGTTGTCAGAGGGCAGCTCCAGCCGGAAGGCATACCACGGCTCCAGCAGCTGGGTCTTGTGGATCTGGTCTGCCATCATCAGGCCCTGCCGGACGGCGCGGTAGGTCGCCTGCCGGAAGTCGCCGCCCTCGGTGTGCTTGAGGTGGGCGCGGCCCGCAATGAGGGTGATCTTCACATCGGTCAGGGGTGCCCCGATGAGCACGCCCAGATGCTGCTTTTCCTCAAGATGCGTCAGCACCAGCCGCTGCCAGTTCTTGTCCAGCACCTCTTCCCGGCAGTCGGCGGCAAACTGCATTCCACTGCCCCGGGGCAGCGGCTCCAGCTTGAGGTGGACTTCCGCATAATGGCGCAGAGGCTCGTAGTGGCCCACACCCTCCATGGCTTCGGTGATGGTTTCCTTATACAGGATGCCGCCGGGGCCGAAGCTGACCTCCAGCCCGTACCGCTCAGCCAGCAGGCTTTTCAGCACCTCCAGCTGGATCTCGCCCATCAGCTGGACATGGATCTCGCCCAGGGTCTCGTTCCAGACCACATGGAGCTGGGGCTCCTCCTCTTCCAGCCGATGGAGCTTTCCCAGCGCGGCGTGCACGTCTGCGCCCCCGGGCAGCAGCACCTGATAGCTCAGCACCGGCTCCAGCACCGGCAGGTCGCTGTCCCGTTCCGCCCCCAGACCCTCGCCGGGGCGGGCTCTGGTCAGGCCGGTAACGGCGCACACCTGGCCGGGGCCGATGCACTCCGCCAGCGTAAACTTTGCGCCGGAGTAGAGCCGCAGCTGGTTGGCCTTTTCGGCCCACGGCTCCCCGTCGACCTCTCCGGTGAGCTGGGCTTTCACCTTGAGCACACCGCCGGTCACCCGCAGCCAGGTCAGGCGGTTTCCCTGCTCATCCTGGCTCACCTTGAACACCTTGGCCCCGAAAGCTTCCAGCGCGGGGGCCGGGCGGGTATAGCGGTCCAGGCCCTCCACCAGCGCGTCCACACCCTGCAGCTTCAGGGCTGAGCCAAACCAGCAAGGAAACACATGCCGCCGGGCAATGGCGGGGATGAGGTCGGTATCGGTCAGGCTTCCCCGGTCCAGCATCGTCTCCATCAGCCGCTCATCGCAGAGAGCCAGCGCCTCGTCCCGGTCGGCCTGCTCTGCCCCAAAATCCACAAAGCCATCCCCCAGCCGACGGTTCAGCTGGGTCAGGAGCGCTTCCCTGCCCGGGCCGGGCAGGTCCATCTTGTTCACGAACACAAAGGTGGGGATGCGGTACCGCCGCAGCAGCCGCCAGAGCGTCTCGGTATGGCTCTGCACGCCGTCGGTGCCGCTGATAACCAGCACCGCATAATCCAGCACCTGCAGTGTCCGCTCGGTCTCCGTGGAAAAATCCACATGGCCCGGGGTGTCCAGCAGGGTAAAATCGGTATTGCCCGCTGTGAAGAGGGCTTGCTTGGAGAAAATGGTAATGCCGCGCGCCTTTTCCAGCGCGTCGGTGTCCAGAAAGGCATCCTTATGGTCCACCCGGCCCAGCTTGCGGATGGTGCCGGTGCCGTAGAGCAGGGCCTCGGAAAGGGTGGTTTTGCCGCTGTCCACATGGGCCAGAATGCCGATGACCAGCTGTTTGTGCTCTTGTTCCATGCCGCGGCCCCCTTACAGTGCGCTGGCGATCAGCGCAGCAGCGACCAGCGGCAGGCCCAGCACCAGATTGGAGAGCAGGCTGCAATAGGTGCGCTCCTCGGGTTCCAGCTCCTCAAAGGAGACGATCTTCTCATCCGCATAGTCGATGATGGAGCGGGTGGAGTGGATCTTTTTCTGCCGCTTGCCCATCCCCTTGAATTCCTCCAGCAGATGGTGGATGGTCACGCCGTCCAGCCGCAGGTAGTCCACCCAGGCCCAGATGAGCAACACCACGCCGCACAGAAAGCCCGGGGCCTCCCAGATGGTAAACGTGCCATCGCTGACATAGCGCTGCCACAGCAGCATCAGCACGGCCACAATGGAGGTGCGGGTCACGGTCTTATATAAAATGGGGTGGAACATGTAGCGTTTGTACATCGAGGTCAGTTTCTTCATGGTGCGCTCCTTATTGATACAGATACATTTTATTGTATCATGTTTTTGTGAAAAAAGATAGCTGTTTTGTGCGCACAGCGTGAACAGTTTCTCTCTTTTGCCTGTTCTTCACAGATATACAGCTCTTTCCATTTTATAGTAATTTTTTCCACATTCTTTTCCCATGAAAGTGTTTGTCACCGTTTTGTTTCTAATTCTATGCTGTAGCGGATTGACTTCTTTTCACTAAAGTGCTAAAATATACCGTGGTGCGACTTTTGTCTTTCCTGTGCACTTTTTGGAAAGGCAGACAGCCTCACTGCGTTTAGGAAAAGGAAAAACGCGCGGCTCTGTCCGCGCAAGATCTGGGAGGATCATCCAATGAGCTTCAATTTTGATCGCCGCACCTTCCTGAAGGGTGCAGGTGCTGTGGGTGCCGCCAGCCTGCTGGCAGCCTGCGGCGAAAAGTCCAACAACACCGGCAATGGTGCTGCCGCCAGCGGCGCTGCTGCCCCCAACTCCACCGGCGCTACCCCCCTGAAGGAGTTCATCTCCTTTGAGAGCGGCAACCGTGAGCTGGAAAGCTGGAACATGCTGTACACCCAGAAGGCTGAAGATGCCAACGTGGTCACCAACCTGTGGGACGGTCTGCTGAGCTTTGACCGCTACGGCAAGGTGGTGCCCGCCATCGCTTCCAGCTGGGAGCACAATGAGGATGCCACCGTCTGGACCTTCCACCTGCGGGACGACGTGGACTGGGTAGATTGCAACGGTGAGGTGAAGGCTCACCTGACCAGCAAGGACTTCCTGGTTGGTTTTGAATGGGTGATGAACGCCATCAAGAACGAGGCCAACAACACCTCCATGCCCAACGATACCATTGTGGGCGCTTACGAGTACTACGAGCTGACCAAGGAAGCCGGTGACGCTGCCGCTGACATGACCTACGAGGACATGCTGGCTGCCGGTGTGGGCATCGAAGCTCCGGATGATTACACTCTGGTGTTCACCTGCCCCAGCGCCTGCCCCTACTTTGATACCGTTGCCGCCTACAACAGCTTCTACCCCGTGGCTCCTGCTCTGATCGAGGAGCTGGGTGTCGATGGCTTCCGGAGCTGCGACAACACCACCATGTGGTACAACGGACCCTATGTGGTGGAGGAGTACATCCAGGGCAACACCAAGAGCTACATCCCCAACCCCAACTACTACGATGCTGCCAACGTCAGCCGCTTTGAGCGCTTCACCGTCACCATGATCAGCGACGGTTCCATCAGCCTGCAGCTGTATCAGAGCCGCGAGCTGGACGAGGTGGACCTGGGCGAGAGCAACATCACCACCATTCAGTCCGATCCTTCCAACGAGTACAATCAGCAGCTGTGCGAGAAGCGTGCCAAGAAGTTCAGCTACTGCTTCATCTTCAACTACGACAAGAAGAACACCGATGGCACCCCCGATGAGAACTGGAACAAGGCCATTGCCAACAAGGCCTTCCGTCAGTGCTTCTCCAAGGGCATGGTGCTGAACAAGTTCTTCGCCCGTTACAACCCCATCAACCCCCTGAAGTGCGAGAACGACTTCTTCACCATGAAGGGCCTGTGCTACACTTCCGATGGCACCGACTACACCAACCTGGTGGCCAAGGAGATGGGTCTGGACGGCGAGGCTTACGATGGCAAGACCATGAAGCGCCTGCGCGCCAACAACGGCGACATCACCGAGCTGAAGAAGCAGGCCATGGAAGAGCTGAGCGCCATTGGTGTCACCTTCCCTGTTCACTGCTCCTACTATATTCTGGCCGGCTCCACCTCCGCTCTGGACAGCGCAACCGTGCTGAAGCAGTGCTTCACCGACAGCTTCGGCGATGACTTCATCGTGCTGGATATCAACACCTTCGTGTCCTCCACCATGAAGGAAGTCGTGGCACCCAAGCTGCAGAGCTTCGTCCACATGGGCTGGGGCGCTGACTTCGGCGATCCCATCAACTTCCTGACCCAGATCATCGTTCATGACGACAATGCTTACTACAGCTGCAACATGACCAACATCGCAGGCATTGTGAACAATGGCCCCGCCAGCTACCAGAAGGATCTGGTTGCCGCCTACGAGAAGTTCACCGATCTGGTGAACGAGGGCCGTGCCATCGTTGACGACACCGATGCACGCTACGCTGCATTTGCCAAGGCCGAGGCTTACTTCCTGGACGAGAACCTGATCTTCCCCACCGTCTACGATATCACCTGGTGCCTGACTCACGTCAACGAGTACAGCAAGATCAACGCAATGTATGGTCCCTGCAACTACAAGGCTGTGAACTGGGAGACCAGCGAGGAGGCCTACACCACCGAACAGTACGATGCGTTTGCCGCCGCATTCGACGCAGCCACGCAGGCCTGATCGAATCAACCCATAGCAAAAAGCAGAACCGGACGTTTTTGAAGCGTCCGGTTCATTTTTTGCTCCCTGACAGCACAAAACCCCGCCGCGTGGGAAAGCTCCCAGCGCGGCGGGGTCATTGTGTTAAAATACAGGAAAGCGGTTCAGCTTACAGCTGGCTTTCATACTCCTTGCGGTAGCCTTCCAGCTCACGCTGGTTGCCATACACAAAGTGGCCGTTTGCGATCTCTTCCCAGACCGGCTTATCCACGCTGTAATCGTGGATCGAGGGGTCATAGACCAACAGCTTCTTGTGCTTTTCCAGGCTGGGGTCAGGGATGGGAACCGCGCTCAGCAGGGCTTTGGTGTAGGGATGCAGCGGATGGAGGAACAGCTCCTCCGCCTCAGCCAGCTCCACGATGCGGCCCTTGCTGATAACGGCGATACGATCCGAGATGAACCGGACCACCGACAGGTCATGTGCAATGAACAGGTAGGTCAGGCCGCGGCTCTTCTTCATCTCGTTCAGCAGGTTCAGTACCTGTGCACGGATAGAGACATCCAGTGCAGAGATGGGCTCGTCGGCCACGATGAACTCCGGCTCCATGACCAGTGCACGGGCAATGCCGATGCGCTGGCGCTGGCCGCCCGAGAACTCATGGGGGAAGCGGGAGGCAAACTCCGGCAGCAGGCCGACCTCATGCAGGGCGTTCATCACCTTTTCATGCAGGTCTTCCTGATCTTTGTAGAGATGATGGTTCAGCAGGCCCTCGGCAATGATATACTCCACCTTGGCGCGCTCGTTCAGCGAAGCCATGGGGTCCTGGAAGATCATCTGGATCTTGCGGATGACCTCCTTGTCCAGTTCCTTGGAGATCTTGCCGTTGATTTTCTGGCCCTTGAAGAAGATATCGCCGCCGGAGGTCGGGTTGATGCGGCAGATGGCACGGCCAATGGTGGTCTTGCCGGAGCCGGACTCGCCGACCAGCGAGAAGGTCTCGCCCTTATAGATGTCAAAGTTGACATGATCGACAGCAACAAATTTCTTCTTACCGGAGCCAAAGGTGATCTGAAGGTCTTTCAGCTCAATCAGCTTTTCGCGTTCAGCCATTTAAGTTGGCGCCTCCCATCTTTCCCATTTTCTCACGCAGGTTCTGGATGGAGTGCGGCCGCTCAATCTTGGGAGCGCGCGGGTCCAGATACCAGGTCTTTGCGGCGTGGGTCTCGGACACCTGGAAGAACGGAGGCTCTTGCACAAAGTCGATTGCCAGCGCATGCTTGTTGCGGGGCGCAAATGCGTCACCCTTGATCTCGTTGAACAGGTTCGGGGGAGTACCATCCACGCTGGGCAGGGCCTCACCCTTGGTGCCCAGCTGCGGCAGAGCCTGCAGCAGAGCCCAGGTGTAGGGGTGCCATGCGTCGTAGAAGATCTCCTCCACGGTGCCGTATTCCACGATCTGGCCGGCGTACATCACGGCCACACGGTCTGCCACGTTTGCCACAACGCCCAGGTCATGGGTGATGTAGATAACGGACATACCCAGTTCCTTCTGCAGGTCGCGGATCAGCTGCAGGATCTGTGCCTGAATGGTCACGTCCAGTGCAGTGGTGGGCTCGTCGCAGATCAGGATCTGCGGGCGGCAGGCCGCTGCAATGGCAATGACGACACGCTGACGCATACCGCCGGAGAACTCGTGGGGGTACTGCTCGTACCGACGCTCAGGGTCGGGGATACCCACCTTGCCCAGCATCTCGATGGCAGCCTTTTTGGCTTCCTCGCCCTTCAGACCCTGGTGATGCTCAATGCTCTCCTGGATCTGCTTGCCGATCTTCTTCAGCGGGTTCAGACTGGTCATAGGGTCCTGCATGACCATGGCGATCTTCTTGCCGCGGACACCCAGCCAATCCTTCTCGGTGAACTTGGTCATATCGCGGCCTTCAAACATGATGGAGCCGCCGGTGATTTTACCGTTGGCATCCAGCATACCCACAAAGTTCTTGGTGAATACGGACTTGCCCGAACCGGACTCGCCCACGATGGCAAGGGTCTCGCCTTCGTACAGGTCCAGCGAGCACTTGCGGATGGCGTTCAGCTTGCGGCCGCGCAGGCTGAAAGTGATCTCCACGTCTTTGGCAGAGATAATCGGTTGTCTATCCATTTACGTCTCTCTCCAATCTATCAAACGTGGTTGCGCGGATCAGCCGCATCCGACAAAGCGTTGCCCATGATATAGAAAGAAATGGAAATGATGGACACGATGGATGCAGGGAAAACCAGCAGGTACGGATAATCCAGGAAGAAGCCGCGCACCTTGCTCAGGATCAGGCCCAGAGAAGGCGTGTCGATGCCCAGGCCCAGGCCCAGGTAGGACAGCGTGGATTCCAGATTGATGGTGCCCGGGATGGACAGTGCCATACGCAGGATGATAACGGAGACCAGATACGGCAGGATGTTCTTGGTCAGCACACGCCACAGCGGGGTGCCCAGGCAGCGGGACGCGAGGTTATACTCGCGGTCACGGAACATGAACACCATGTTGCGGACACGGCGTGCCATAGAAAGCCAGTTGATGGCGATCATGGAGATGGCCATGATCCAGAAGCTCTGGCCCACCATCAGGGCAATCAGGGTCATATAAATGATATAGGGCACGTTGTCGATCAGGTTGTACAGCTCCGTGAAGAAGCGGTCCAGACTGCGCACATAGCCCCAGATCAGGCCGAAGATCACGCCCACGATGCTCTCGCCCACGGCGACCACCAGAGCCAGACGGATGGAAATCTGGGTGGCATACCACACCTGGCACCAGTAGTCACGGCCCAGGTTGTCGGTACCGAACCAGTACTCACTGTTGGGCTTGATGAAAGCCTTGCTGGAATCAGAGATCAGGGTGGTGTAGTGATACTTGCCGATGCCCAGCGCAATGAAGGAGAACACCGTCAGCGCCAGGAACAGGATCAGGCAGAAGACAGCCACCTTCTGCTTGAGGAAGTTCTGGATGACAGAACCCCAATAGGAATAGTTGGAGTAGCCGATGCGTTCAGCTTCTTCCGGGGAATAATCCACAAAGTAGAACAGTTCTTCGGGCTTCTTGCCCTCAAAATCCGATGCCTTAGCCATCAGCGAGCCTCCTCCTTTCCGGTCAGAGTAATACGGGGGTCAACCACCATCATCAGCACATCGCCCAGGAACACGCCCACGATGCCCAGCACAGCGTAGAGGATGACCAGGGTCTGCACAACGTTCAGGTCATAGCGCTGGATGGCATCCGTCAGCAGGGGGCCCATGCCGGGAACGGAGAAGAACCGTTCCATCAGCAGGGAGCCGCCCACCGTCAGCAGGATGGACTGGGGGATATACTGCACCATGGGAACCATGGCGTTGCGCAGAACATGCTTAAACATGATCTCGCGGGAGCTCAGGCCCTTGACACGGGCCAGCTTGATATAGTCGCGGGTCAGCTCATCCACCATGTAGCGGCGGGTCCACAGGGCATAGCCTGCAATGGATGCCAGCGAAAGGCAGGTGATGGGCAGCACGCTGGAAGCACTCACATTGCGGGTGGAGTACAGCGTGGGGAATCCCAGGTACTTGGAACCAAAGACCAGCACCAGAGAATACGACACCAGCGACGGGACCGCGTTGACGAACACGGTGTAGGCCGTGCCGATCCAGTCGAATACCTTGTCCTTGAATGCCGCCTGCAGGATGCCCATCAGCACACCGACCACCAGAGAGATGGCGGACGCCGTGAGGCCCAGACGCATGGAGACACCAAACTTTTTACCAATGACCTTGACCACCGGGGCACCGTTCTGGATGCGGCGGGAAGTGCCGAAATCCAGATGCAGCAGGCTGTTGTAGAACTTGACCAGCTGGGTGGGGATGGGGTCGGTCAGGCCGGCTGCTTCCAGAGCGGCGGTCTTCTGCTGATCGGTAAACTTCATGAGCTGTTCCTCAGTGAAGTAGTAGTCCGTCGGCAGGCAGCGCATCATCAGGAAGACGGCCGTTGCGATCAGGAAAATTGTGACAAGCGACTGAAGCAGCCGCTTAACCGTGTATTTTAACATGTTATCGAACCCTTAACTTTTATTTCTACCCTTTCGGGCGGGGAAACGGGGAACTTAAGCCTTGGTGGCTGCGTCAAATGCAGCGGCGAACTCCTCGTACTGCTCGGTGGTGTAAGCCTCTTCGCTGGTCTCCCAGTTGACAGCCTTGTAGTTGCACGGACCATACATCGCGTTGATCTTGCTGTACTCGTTGGCGTGGGTCAGAGTCCAGGCCACATCGAAGTAGCAGGGGCAGGCCAGAACGTTGTTCAGCATGCTGGCCTCAGCCTTTGCGAAAGCAGCATAGCGGGCATCGGTATCATCGACGATGGCCTTTGCGGTGTTGACCAGATCGGTGAACTCCTCGTAGCAGGCCACCAGATCCTTCTGCCAGTCAGCGGGGCCGGCCTCGACGACCTTGGCGATGTTGGAGTAGTACCAGCTGTAATAAGCGTTGTCGTCGTGCAGGATCTCCTGACCAAGGAAGTTGACGGGATCGCCGAAGTCAGCGCCCCAGCCGTTGATGACGAAGCTCTGCAGCTGAGGATTACGGACTTCCTGGGTGATGGAAGAAACGTAGGTCTTGATGTCCAGCACGATGAAGTCATCGCCGAAGCTGTCAGTGAAGCACTGCTTCAGGACGGTTGCGCTGTCCAGAGCGGTGGAGTTGCCGGCGATGATGTAGTAAGCAGCGTGAACGGGGAAAGTGACGCCGATGGCGCTCAGCTCGTCCATGGCCTGCTTCTTCAGATCCGCGATGTCGCCGTTGTTGGCGCGCAGACGGATCATGGTCTTGCCGTCATAAGACTCCTTGTCGAAGCCCATCTCCTTGGCCACCAGAGTGGTGTACTCAGCGCCCTGCGTGTTGTAGCACAGGCCCTTCATGGTGTAGTAGTCGTTCTCGCACTTCAGGGGGTTGATCTTGTTGTAGCGGGAGAACCATGCCTTCAGGTCCAGGCCGCGGTAGAAGCACTGACGGAAAGCGGTGTTGGCGATGGCCTTGTTCCAGTTCACATCGGGGGTGCCGTCGGCGTTGTTCTTCTGGTAGTTGAAGTGCATGGCGTAGGCAGAGGGGCGGGCGCGCTTCTCACAGAGCTGGCTGTTGTACTCGTTGTTGGGGTCGGAGGTGATGGTGGTGATGGTGCTCTCGTTCAGGTCGATCTCGTCCAGCTCGCGGTTCTGGTAGAGCTGGAATGCGATGGCCTGATCGGAGATCATGGTCACGGTCAGACGCTCGAAGCGGCTGACGTTGGCAGCATCGTAGTAGTGGGGGTTGGGGATATAGCTCTTGGTGTTGCCCTGGATATACTCCTCGACGATATAGGGGCCGCAGTACCACATGTTGGTGTTGTCGCAGCCACGGAAGGTCTCGATGCCCAGCTCGTCGATCAGCACCTGAGAGGCGGGGTAGAAGCTGGTGTAGGAGGCTACGGTATCAAAGTAGGGACAGGGGTCCTTGCAGGTGAACACCAGAGTGTAGTCGTCGGGAGCCTCGATGCCCACGCCGGCGTCCAGCATATCCTGATAGTGCAGGTCGGCGGCGGCAGCGCCCATATCCTTGGTCTTCTCGTAGTACTCCTCAGCGCCCACGATGTACAGGGTGGGCATGGAGGTGTTGTTGGCCTCGTTCTTGGAGGCGTTCAGCACCCACTCCAGACCGACCAGAAAATCGGTGGCGGTGATGTGCTCCTTCACCTCGCCGTTGCAGTCCACCCAGTCCACATCGTCGCGCAGGTGGAAGGTCCAGACGGTGGAG
>OIWK01002222.1_pt1 | contig 15974 bp, 16 predicted proteins | sample 1587401 | NCBI WGS metagenome assembly OIWK01 (sample SAMEA3888911, study PRJEB22519) | human gut metagenome | biome: human gut; feature: human-associated habitat; material: faeces | place: Denmark | collected 2009
GTGCCAATGTGTTATCATCCACCCCTACATAGCGGATGGCATCTGTTACCGTTTGAATGGTCATAATACAAAACAACTCCTTATCATCTGTTCAGGACCTGCATCTCCGGGTTCTTCTCCCCGAATTTCTCGCGCAGCGCACTGCAGATATCCTCCCGGGACTTGCCCTGCTTCTCACCGTTTTTAATGAGCTTGTACGCCTGAAACAGCGCCGAGGGGCCGATCTCGCTGCTGAAAAAACCGATACCCTGATTCCATGCCAGCAGCTCGAACACATCGTCCAACGCGGCGCTCTCCACACCGTGGATATATGCCTTTACCAGCTCTCGCGCCGCCTGCCTCATCCGGCCCGCACCGACAGCGTTGGTCAGGGACAGCAGCAGCCGCGTTTCGTAGGGCAGTACGCGCTTCTCGCTCTGCCATGTGGTCTCCCAAAAATCCACGGCGATCTGCCCCAGCTTTTCATCAATCATGGGATAGTTCAAAAGAGCCAGCGGCTTGAAGGGAGCGGAGCTGTCGCCTTCCTTCTTCTCCACACGGCAGAACCAGACATGGAACTCTGCCTCACTCCGCTGCTCGGTGTGGTGCTCGTAGCCCAAGCCCTCCATGACAGCGTACAGTGGATGCGGCTCAAAGGTCTGGATGATGTGTAATCCTTCGCCCACCTCCAACGCCTCGGCTCTTTTCTTCAGCCCTTCAAAGAAGCTGCCCTGTATATGGCGCACATCCACGGTCTGAAACCCCTGCGCCTTATTCTTCCAGTTTTCGTAGCTCATGCGGTTATTCTCCTTTCTTCACTCGATAAAACCAGATGTGATATTCGCTGCCGCTCACCTTCTCCGTGTGATGCTCAAAGCCCATAAGGGCCAGCACCGGGTACAGGGGGACAGGCTCAAAGGTCTGGATGATATGCAGTCCTTCGCCGTTTTTCAGTGCGGCAGCCTTTGCCTTCAATGCGGGGAAGAAGTCCATCTTTTTGCCCCGCACGTCCATCAATTCAAATGTGCCGATTTTGTCCTTCCAGTTTTCATAACTCATAGTCTTTGCCTCTCTTGCAGAAAGCTCACGCCTCTTCGAAGCTCCTGTTGCTTTTGTGCGTTCATTGTACTATACTAAAAGCAACAAGTCAGTTGAATTTTCAACGAAAGAGAACTTTTTATGAAAGAATTTTTCCCGACGCTCCACGCCGCGGCGCTTTTCTCCGGTATTTCCGACGACGAGCTTGCCTCCTTGCTCTCCTGCCTCGGGGCAAGGATCGACACCTTTCCAAAAGGCTCCCATCTGCTTCGCGCCGGAGAGGCGGTGGAGGAGGCGGGCCTTGTATTGGCGGGCAGCGCCCTAATTATGCAGGAGGATATCTGGGGAAACCGCAACATCCTCTCCAAGACCGGGCCGGGGCAGACCTTCGCGGATGTGTTTGCCTGCGCGCCGGGAGCGGTGCTGAACGTGAGCGTGGAGGCGGAGAGCACGATGACGGTGATGTTTCTACAAATAAGGCGCGTTTTGAGCGTGTGCCCCTCCGCCTGCTCCCACCATAGCCGGATCATCCGCAATCTGCTGGGCGAGTTAGCGGAGAAGAACCTGCGGCTCAACGAAAAGCTCACCCACATGGGCCAGCGCACAACGCGTGCAAAGCTGATGTCCTATTTTTCCGCCGAGGCACTGCGGCGCGGGGTCTATGAGTTCGACATTCCGTTTTCAAGGCAGCAGCTTGCGGATTACCTCGGTGTGGAGCGCAGTGGGCTGTCCGTGGAGCTTGGAAAAATGCGGGATGAGGGCCTGCTCGACTTTCACAAAAGCCATTTTCTTCTCAAAACGCCGGAGGCTGACCGTCCCTTTCCTTCTGCGCGTTAAGGAGCCCCCTTTGGGCGTATTAGCAAGTGCGGATAACCCCGTCAGCCACGGAGCGCTGGGGTTTTGCAGATGGAAGAAGCAGCTACAGTCTGTAGAGATCGGCAGGACAGCGTCAGCTCGTACAATCTGATTTGATCATACCCACAGCCGCTTTGGCTGTGGGTATTTTCTGTTTGAACTCCAAAAGCTTTGCAGAACGCAAGGAGCCTAATGCCAAATTCAGTATGTCACCAACTATGAGGAAAACATCCTTTAGAGAAAGGTCAAAACTCAAATGATTCGGCACGGAAGATGAACAGTGTCCTTTTGCGATGCCGCTTCCGAAAAATCACAGCTTCGCCCCTTAACGAAGACTTTAAGTTAAATCTGTTATACTGCTGCAGTCCCCTCAAAAATACAGACAGGAGAAAAAATTGACCGTATGATGAAAAAAAGATATTTCGCTATTCCCATTCTTGCAATCGCACTGCATTTTTTGCTGTCCAATCTGTTGTATTTCCTTGTGGAAAGGCTCGTTTTGGATGTTTTTCATATCTCCCCGCAGCAATTTATGAACTACTCATATTGGGGCGAGATTTTGATCTACGCTGTTCTTATCCTCGTATTCTTCACGCTCTATAAGCTGCTTTGGAGGAAAGAGATAAGTGAACCGCGCACAGCGACAAATTTCAAAGATGTGCTTGGCAGTCTGGTCGTAGGATTTGGCATTTGCGGGATCTCCGGTCTTTGGATCATGCTGGCAGAACAGCTTCCCTCACTTCAAAAAAGTGTTGAGGCAATGAACGCCGGTGCTGAAAATATTGCCGGCGGAAATGCATTTGGAACATTTATGATTGCGGTGATTGCTGCACCTGTTGTAGAAGAAATTCTATTCCGCGGCATTGTGCTTCGCTCCATGCGGAAATTCGCCCCAGCTTGGGCCTCGATTCTAATATCATCTGTACTCTTCGGCGTTTATCACCTGAATATCGTGCAGGCTGCCTATGCCACCCTTATGGGCATTGCCGCAGGAATCCTTTACGAGAAGAAAAGGAACCTGCTGTTTCCCATCCTCGTGCATTTCGCAAACAACCTCATTACTATGCTGCAGGGCTTTGCGCCATCCGAAGTGAATGAACTGATCAGCATTTTTATTCTGATCATGATCGCTCCGGCAGGGTATGTCATCTGCCGTTCACTCAGACAGGGCAAAAGAGCAGATAGCATGTAAGGCTTTTATACAATGTATAAAGCATACAGCGGCACAGAGCAACTCTCTGTGCCGCTGTATTTTAATCTTCGTAATAGAAGCAGCGTGGGACTTATCCGATCTATGAAAAAGACACCTCTTCCGCTCCTCGCGTCAGGCGGGACAACGCACAGACCGCGTACATATAGCCTGCAAGGATCAGCGGTGCCGGCAGTCCGTAAAGCAGCGGCGCCGGGATGATACGCCAAAACAGCTTGAGCACACCGATCTCCGCGCCGTAGGTGAAGAAGTAGTTCGCCTCCGGGCAGAGCGTGAGGCGTAACAGGAGATTGATAAGGTGCGCGCCAACAGCAAGCAAACCAAAGGTCTTGAGGATCCGCGGGATATCCCTGGGGTCGGGGCGGTAAAAGCCCAGCGTCGCCAGACTCAGGCCGCAGACAACAAGGATTGCGTGGGTCACATAGTAGCCAAAAATTCGCGGCAGGAACAGCGAAAAGCCGGAGAACAGAGGCTCCGGGAAGAGCAGCGCCATCAGTGCGCCAAGGGGCGCTACAAAGAAGGAAAAGCCCATGATCGAGCGGTTTCTCTTCCACGCGCCCAGCGGGATCAGGAACAGATTGATGTTGCACAGGTGCAGCGGCAGCTCATTGAAAATGTTGAAGCCATTGGGATAGTAGGCACGGACATACGCTGCGTCCATGGACAGTGAGAGCTTGTAGCCGGTAAACAGCGCAAGATTAAAAAGGCACACGCCGATCAGAAACCGGGAGCGCCGTGCTTCCGGTTTTCCGCGCAGCAGCAAGAATATGAGCAGCACCGCCGCTGCCGTAAGCAAAAGCAGAAGCAAATGCAGCCCGCGAAAGGGCGTTATAGTTATAGAAAATTCGTTCATTTCACACGCCGGAACGTCTTTCCGGTCTTCTCCTCAAGAAATCGTTTGAATTCCTCCACCGTCCCGCCGGTAAGAGTACGCTTGTCCAGAGGCTGCACATAGTGTTTCTTCATCAGAAGGATGATGTAGTCCTGCGACTCAGCCAGTGCGTCGATCAGCTCGTAGCGGAACGTGGAGGTGGTGGCCGCCGTAACGACGGTATAGGAATCCTCGCAGAATGCGACATGATATTCCTTTGCGCCCGCCAGCGCGTTTTTGCAGGCGATCATGCCGTTGATCCGGTCCTGAAACAGCAGAACGGACAGCAGCATCACCTCTACCAGCAGGGAAGTCACCGTTCTGACATCAAGCGCAAAAGGCTCTCCATCGAATGGGATCAGCAGCAATGCGTTGAATACAAAGACGCTCCAGCCGAAGATGGCCCAAATAATGCTTCTCTTTCGCCGCAGCACCTTTCGCATCGCGCGGGCAGCTACGGTCATAGATCGATTTGTGATATTGCTGTGAATTTCAAAAGTCATTCATATTCTCCATCGCTGATCATTTCTGTTTTTGCAATCTGTCTGGTTCCTTGCAGAAGTGTTCCGTCCAGAGCAGGGTATTTATAGATTATGCTATCATAACAGGAATAAAGATTATGTTAAGTCTGCCTATTCTTTAAGGAGTCATCTCAAATTCAGTGCTCGCCTTCCTCTTGAGAATTTCCCCGCGCAGTGCCAATTGTGCGCTGCGCGGTTTTGCGGGAGTGCAGCATCCTTGGAGGTCATGGCCTGCATGGAGTCCATGGTCAGCACCTTCTGGTTCTTCGCGGCGGTGTTTTCCACGAGAGAAAAAAACAGCATGACTTAACAAAGTCTTTATCTCAATTATGGTAGCATATAGTATCTATCTTTTCGTTAACAGACTGATCTGTAATATGTCAGTCAAGTTGGAAAGGTAGAAAGCATCAATCGTGAAGAATATGTGGAGGAAGGCGAATGAAACGGATATTCTTGTTCTTGCGCCCAAGGACACAAGTCCGCAACTCGGAAAGCGATGACGATGGGCCTTTCGGCGATTGAGCGACAAACTTGTGCACCGTAAGGCAAGTCACGATCAACATTTTTCAACAGACAAGGAGGATAACAATGAAGAAACAGCTTTTAAGCATCCTACTCTGCCTTATCATGGTTGTAGGTTTGCTCCCAACGGCGGCACTGGCGGAGGAAGCCGCGCCAGCATTTAATCTGGCAACGGCTCTGGCGGGCATCGAAATTCCAGACGATCTGGTCACCTGCATCTGCACAACGACCAAAGAAAGCAAGAGTTACGGCAAACTGCCCGACGGCTTTTCTGCTTCTCAGCTCCTGATGGAGGACGGTTTCTGGACGGTTATTATCTATGTCAAGAATCCCATCTATAAAGCTAAATTTGACAAGGACATGGGTTGCGAACATAAACAAGATCCACAATACTCTACCGACTTCATTAACCAGATTCAGTTCAAGCTGAAATACAAAGAAAGTAAATGGGTGCTTCTTGGCAAGATGCCCCAAGGCAAAGAGCTTCACTTCACCTGCACCGACAAGCATACGGCTCAGTCCCCCGCGCCCACCATTGCGCTGGTCAGCAGGACGGATACGGACATTAAAGTAACAGAAGACAGTGCCTGGGAGTATTCCATAGACAGTGGGACGACCTGGCAGAGCAGCTGCCATTTCACCAACCTGCGGCCTGGCACGGAATACACCATCATCGCCCGTGTGAAGGAAACGGCCACCCACAAGCCCAGTGCGAACAGTGAACCCCTCAAGATCTCCACCATCGGCTCCGCAATTACAGAAATGGATCTTGCGGGGCTCGACATTCCCGCAAACCTTGTCACCGTCAAGTGCCAAACAACCGGCGACAGCAAAGCATACGGGAGGATCCACGGCGGCTTTGACTTGAGCAAATCGAAGCCCTACAAGGAAAATGGTGTTTTGAAGGCCATCGTCCAGCTCAATTTGCCCGCTTACAAGGCCAAGTACGATGCGGACACCAAAAAAACGCACGAAAATGCAGGGGTGGAGGGGAACACCCACGCAGCTTTTACTCTGAAGTATGTCAACGACAAGTGGGAGCTGGATGGCACTTTCCCGAATGTTGTCATTTTGGTGAAGGGGCAGCGGTACACCATCACCTTCAATGGCAATGGCGGCACCCCCTCCGTTACCAGCATGACTACCATTGACCAAAAGCTCCCCGAACTGCCCATTGCCACCCGCAGCGGCAGATATAGCTTTGACGGCTGGTACACCGAAAAGAACGGCGGCACTAAGATCACCACGGCTACCTTGTTTGACAAGGATACCACCGTGTACGCCCATTGGACTTACACCGGCTCCACCGGCGGCGGTGTCACCACCTATCCTATCACCGTGAAGAGCGCCAAGAACGGCGATGTGACCGCCAGCCACAAGTCCGCTGCCAAGGGCACAACCATTACCCTGACGGTCGATCCCGACAAGAGCTATGTGCTGGATACCCTCACCGTTCTGGATGGCAAGGACAAGGAGATCAAGCTGACCGAGAAAAACGGCAAGTATACCTTCACCATGCCCGCCAGCAAGGTCACCGTGGCGGCCATGTTCAAGGCCGAGCAGTCTACCGGCAAGAATCCCTTCACCGACGTGCCCGCAGGCTCCTACTATGAGGACGCCGTGATCTGGGCCGTGGACAAGGGCATCACCACCGGCACCAGCGCCACCACCTTCAACCCCAATGGCATCTGCACCCGTGCGCAGGCCGTCACCTTCCTGTGGCGTGCTGCCGGCAGCCCCGCCGCCAAGTCCAGCGCCATGCCCTTTGCCGATGTGAAGGCTGGCAGCTACTACGAGACGGCGGTTCTGTGGGCCGTGGAGAACGGCATCACCAAGGGCACCAGCGACACCATGTTCAGCCCCGACGCCACCTGCACCCGCGCGCAGATCGTCACCTTCCTGTGGCGCTCCCAGAAGTCCCCGGCAGCGGGCACGGTCAATCCCTTTGCCGATGTAAAGGCCGATGCCTACTACGCCGACGCGGTGCTGTGGGCGGTCAAGGAGGACATCACCAAGGGAACCACCAACACCACATTCAGCCCCGACGCGGATTGCACCAGAGCGCAGATCGTGACCTTCCTCTGGCGCTGCAAGAAGTGAACGGCTGACATACGGCTAAACATCAAAGCCGCTGGCATGACCCCATAAGCGAACATCGGACAGCGCAGCGGACGGGCATCTCGCCCTGAAGCTGCGCTGTTCTCTTTTCGCTACAAGAAACAAATCAATGACATTTTGAGCTGCGCCGCTATCCCAGCGCGGCAAGGAGACAGCATTATGAAAAGAATCACAAGAATCATTCGTCCGATCATCTGCATGGCCGTCCTTCTCTTTGCTATGACCACGGCGGTCATGGGCTGCTATCAGAAAGAGGCGGAGCCTATCGACATTCCCGGCAGAACGCGTTCCGGCACATCTGCACCTCAGCCATCAGCGACTCCCGCAGGCGAAGTTATCCCCTCGGTGGACAGGCAGGCAGAGTTGGCGGAAGCCAGAGCGAAGAATCCCGACACCGTGGCATGGCTGTATATTCCCGGTGCGGAGGTGGACGACCCCGTGATGCAGGCGGAGGACAACGGCTATTACCTGAAGCTGGATGAAAACGGTGAGTATGCCATGTGGGGCTGCTAGTATGCCCATTGTGAAAACGAAATCGGCGGCAGGGATAAGCTGGACAAAAACACCACCATTTTCGGCCACTCCGCCAGCAACTGCGACCCGGACGGTGTGCGGTTCACCAAGCTCTACCGTTATATGGACGCAGACTTTGTAAAGGAGCATCCGTATATCTATCTCTCTGTGGATGGTGAGGACATGATCTTTCAGATCACCGCACTGTTCGTCACGGATATTGGTTTTGACTATATTGCGCCTGATCCCACGGGAGATGATCTGACCAGCTTCTTTGAGACGATTGCGCGGAAAAACTGGCTTGACTTTGATGGCGTGACCTTCTCCGAGGAAGATACTGTTCTGACCCTCTCCACCTGCTGCCGGAAGTATGACAAGGCTAACAGCGGCAATCAGCGGCTGGTGGTCATGGCAAAGCTGCTGCCGGAGGGCGCAACCGCACAGGAGTTCAGCGTATCCCTTGTGGATAGTCCTGAAATGCCCTAAAAGAAATCAGAATACGACGATAACAGGACACCCATCCTTGCGGTACTGAAAAGCAGCGTATGGTATAGGGAAAACGGTGGCTGCTCTGTACGGGGCGGCCGTTGTTTTTGCTGTCCCAACATTTTTCAGATGAAAGGGACCTATGCGTATGACAGGAGCGCACAGACCTCCCCAGGTACCACACGTTTCTTCCTCTCCATCCATCTGCCTTCAGATTCCACCTCACGATGGACACCCTTGCTGTTCAGCTATACATTTCCCACTACCTGGGCATGTTCAGGACTTTCACCTGCGAGAGCGCGCCCATGGCGCGCAAACGAAACGTGCGCCGCCAGGCGCACACAACGCAAAAAGGAGCCCCCTCGTGAGGCTCCTTTCTTCTACAACACATATTTTCTTAACACCGGGATCTTGCGCAGCACCCATGCGGTAGCCGTTGCCAGTGCCAGCACTACCAGGCAGAATGCAGCCAGCAGCAAAATCAATACCGCTTGTCCCGCGGCTACAGACTGCACACCGCATTGTTCCAACACCGTAAAGGGTGTGATCTTCACGAATTTATACAACAGGTTCACATACACCGGATGTACCAGGTATACAGCGAAGCTCAAGGCTCCCGCCTCCTGCCAGGGGATCCGGTGTTTTTTAATACTCCCATTCCATCCTGCTGCGAACAGAAGCACTGCAAGCAGTACTGTAAACGGATAATTGTATGCCATCTGAATGGAGAATCCCGCAAGTGTTCTGCTCAGGATCATTCCAAGAGCCAGAACCGCTACTGCAGCTGTCAGCCATACATTCCTTCCCTTGTCCACACATACTTCTCTCACCACGAAGAGATATCCACACAGATAATACAGGAAATACACACCGCCATCCGGCAATACCGGAATACTGTTGACGTCCAGTACCTTATTCAGAAACGGTGCCACACTGCTTCCTAAGAAGATCACTGCCATCATTGCTACAACACCCCACACCGGCAGCACACGCAGCACTTTTTTCAGAAGCGGCGTGATCAGATATAAAAACAAGATCAGATACAGATACCACATATGGGACCAGGTATGTCCCATCAGAGTCATCTTCAGTGCCTCCGGGATCATCCTGATCCGGAAGGTCCGCTCCGCCACTACCAGCTCGGAAGCTGCATACGGAACGCCGAATAGGAGGATCGCCAGCGCAATCCTCCTGCAATATTTTTTAATCATGACCGGATAAGTCAATGTACGTTCCGGATTCAGGAACAAATATCCCGAGATCAATAAAAATATAGGAACACACCAGGTCACCAGATCCATAACTGACAGCAATAATGACCGGTATTCCGGCACTATCGACGCATCTGTCACATCTGTCGCACCTGTCAGTACATGCATCAGCACCACTGCACAGGTTGCCAGTACCCGAAGCACGTCCAGGAACTGCTTCCTGGGTCCGGATAAGCCGTTTGTCATGTCTCTCCCATCTCCTCCATCAGGCGCATGCCTGCAGTATCTGTCACAGGAAGGGAGAATACTATGCTTTGTGCTTTACTCTCCAGTCCTGCTTTTTCCATTATAGCACGCATGATGGAATTTTTCTGCTCACTTTTTACCACAATGAACAACATTTCTTTTTCCGGCACCAGTGTCACGCCCAGAAACTGCTGTGCATTCTCTGTTCCGGTGCCCTTGGCATGGATGACTGTGCCGCCTGCCGCATGTACTTCTCTCGCTGCATCCATGACCAGTTCCGTATATCCATGATTGGCTATCACTACCAGAAGCTCATTCTTCGTCTCTTTCAATGTGGACTCCTCTCCTTTTACGAATTCCTGCCCGCAGGTCAGGTAATTCAATGCTTTCTTGCCACCGACACTGCTCACGGGAATGATAAATGCGATTCCCATTCCCGGGAGATCGATCTGCATTTTCTTACGCAGAGCAGCCTTGATCTGCCGCCAGGCAGCATCTGTGACGAGATGGAACAATACGCTCTTCTCCATGCCGTCCAGTCCAAAATAATCTAAGATCTCATTCGCCGCGGTTCCCATGCCGACGGTAACACTGCCGACCTGTGCGCCGTTTTCTTTATAGCATTCCACGAATTTCCTCGTCAGCTGACGATTGGTGATGGTGACCATCATATATAATTCACTCATGGGCACACCTCCTACAGTTCAATGATGGCATTCTCATCCAAAGCACCAAATGCATCCGCCGCACCGGCAAATACGCCTGCACCGCTCTTCTGCTGCTTTAACTGATATACCATTCCCAATATCTGGATCGTGATCAGCGGTGTCATGGCTACCATTGCTACCACACCGAAAGCATCTGCGACTAAATTGCCGCCCACCGCCACACAGGCGCCCTGCGCTAACGGCAGTAAAAAGGTAGCTGTCATGGGACCGCTCGCCACACCGCCGGAGTCGAAGGCGATCGCTGTGAATATCTTCGGTACAAAAAAGGATAGTCCGATCGCCACACCATAGCCCGGGATCAAAAACCATAGAATCGGGATCCCCGTCAGCACGCGGATCATCGCCAGTGCTACGGATAAGGATACGCCCACGGACAGAGAAACCCCCATGGATCTGGCAGAGATGGCACCGTCCGTCAGCTCCTCTACCTGATGATTCAGTACATAGACCGCGGGCTCCGCTTTTACGATAAAGTAACCGATCAGTGCTCCCACCGGCACCAGTACCCACCTGTAGGATCTGGCTGCCATGACCTGACCGAGGTAATTACCGGCAGGCATAAAGCCCACATTTGCGCCGGTCAGGAACAGTACCAGACCGATATAAGTATACACCAGACCGATCAGAATCTTCGCCAGTGTCTTCCCCGACAGCCGCAGGGCAAATATCTGGAACAGACCGAAAAACAATACAATGGGAAGTAATGAGAGTGCGATCTCTTTCATATAATCCGGAATCCCATGAGCAAAAAGCTGCGCCAGTTCCACGGAATCAGCGATCTCCGGGATCGACACCGGCTGGTAATCCGCATTGGTCGGCTTATAGATCAGCCCCAGCACCATGACCGCCAGGATCGGGCCGATGGAGCACAGTGCTACCAGACCGAAGCTGTCGTCCGCCGCATGGTGGTCATTACGGATGGACGCAATACCGACACCTAGAGCCATGATAAAAGGAACTGTCATGGGTCCCGTGGTCACACCTCCGGAATCAAACGCCACTGCCCGGAAGTTCTCCGGTACGAAAAATGCAAGAACGAACACTACTATGTAGAAAAAGGTCAACAATGGCGGCAGGGCCACACCGATCAACATACGCAGAAGGGCAATGACCAGGAAGATTCCAACCCCCACTGCCACTGCCAGGATCAGCGTCATGTTCGGAACCGAAGGCACCTGTGTCGCCAGCACCTGCAAGTCAGGCTCGGAAATGGTGATCACCACTCCCAACAGAAAAGATAACACTACGATCAGCAGAATATTTTTACTCTGGGTCATTCTGGCACCCACTTTTTCTCCCATGGGGGTCATGGACATCTCCGCACCCAGGGTGAAAAACATCATACCGGCCATGACCATCACCGCCCCCACCAGAAAGCACAGCAGGATACTGGAGGTAATGGGAGCTATGGTAAAGCTTAATACGATCACGATCCCTACTACCGGCAGGACCGCCTTCAAGGATTCTGCAAATTTTTGCCGGATCTTTGGATTTAATAACTTCAATATTGGTCTTTCCTTTCTTTATGTTTTCTTTATCTTAACATGAAGCAAAGACCCGATCCTACCGTTTTTCGTGAATTTATAAAATTTTCACGGGGTCTTAACGCAATCTTTATGCAGACAGCTCCCGATCCTGCCCAGACTGCTTTTTCACAAATTTATAGGCCCAGACATCCACCACGATCACAAACAGGAAAAAGAAAACGAAGATCCAGTCCGCATCCAGAGACAATGCGGAATCATAGATACCGTGTTCGATCATCGGCATGAACACGCTGAGCTTCAGGTAGCGTTTCCTGCGTTTTTTATTGCCTGCAAGTTCTGCCTCCTTCGCCACACCGAAGAAATATCCCATGATCACGCCATCGATGGCATGGGAAGGCACGGACAGCAGGGCTCTGGTCACTGCCGTCCCAATGTCACCTTCCAGACAATACAGAACATTTTCAATGGCTGCAAATCCCAATGCCGAAGTCACGCAGTACACGATGGCATCGAATTTATAATTAAATGCCGGATGCTTCCATGCCGCCCATTTGGCCGCCTGCATCTTGCAAAGTTCCTCGATCAGTGCCACCCCGATAAAATTATCCAGGATCACGTAACACAGCGTATCTGCATCCATAAATACCAGAAATACTTCATCCAGAATGATTTCCAGTATCATGGCGGGGATCACAGACAATACACCAAACAGGAATATTTTCCACAATAATCCCCCCGGCTCCTTCTCCACCTTATCCTGTCTATAGATCCATACCACCAGTGCGATGGCCGGCAATAGTGCCAATCCTGTCAGAAACATAACCTATTCCTCTCCTGTCCACATAGACGGTCCGCCCTTTCAGGACCGCCGCCATACTACATTTTAATCTAATGTTTTTCCTGATGTCAACCTAACGAAAGTATATGTTCCTATTTTTTGTGTCTTGGATTTTCCTGAGGATACCTGCCTTTTGCCGTAGCTTTAGGGGAAAATATACCGGTTTTCATATATCCTTAACTACTTCTTTACACCTTGCATTGCAAAGTAATGGTACTATAGTTATAATAAATTTACAAAACGACTAACAATATTTCATGGAGGATCACACCGTGTTCCGATCACTTTCCGATAAAAAATCACCGCGGAAAAGCTTCCGCTTAAAACCACCCTTTACCAGACACGCCATCAGTATCCTGATCTGTGCCGCCTGCATGCTGTGCGCCACTCTTGCCTCTTTTTTATATCAGCATATAGTACCGGACAACCATGCCAATGTAGCACTGTTCTACATTCTGGCACTGGTGATCATCGCCAGATGGACGGTGGGCTACGGCTACGGCATTGCCTGCACCCTTTTTTCCGTAATAGCGATCAATTATCTGTTCACCTATCCGTATTATAAGCTTAATTTCTCACTGACCGGCTACCCTATCACCTTCCTGCTGATGAGTGGGATCACTCTGATCCTGTGTACCATGACCTCCCATATGACCATCCAGTCCGAGATGATCGCAGAGCGGGAAAAGCGGCTGGCAGAGGCCGAAATGGAAAAGATGCGTGCAAATCTACTGCGCGCCATCTCCCACGATCTGCGCACGCCGCTCACCGGCATCATCGGCAACAGCTCCCTGTTTCTGGAAAGTCAGAACGATCTAAGCTCCACCGAACAGCGTACGATCATGACCAATATCTATGAGGATTCCAACTGGCTGTTGAATATGGTGGAAAATCTGCTGTCCGTCACTCGTATCCAGGGAGACAGCTTAAGCATCAATACCACAGAGGAACCGGTGGAGGAAGTGGTGGGAGAAGCTTTGGAGAAACTGAAAAAACGCTATCCCGATGCCGCCATCCGGGTCAAGATCCCCGAGGAATTTCTGATGATCCCCATGGATGCGGTGCTGATCGAGCAGGTCACCATCAATCTGCTAGAAAACGCCATCGTTCATTCCGGAAGTATCCTGCCCATTGATTTCATCGTGGAGGATCATCCGGAGCATGTATCTTTTATTGTGAGAGACTACGGAAAAGGATTGTCGGAAGAAAAATTACAGAATCTGTTCGAGACGGGTACCTACAACAATTCCCAGAGCTCGGATTCCCGCAAGGGCATGGGTATCGGTCTATCCATCTGCAAGACCATCATCACCGCCCATCACGGAACGCTGAGTGGCCGGAATCATGCGGATGGCGCGGAATTCTGTTTCACACTGCCCAAGGTGGGAGTTGTCGCTTCAGAAAAATAAGTGTACTCTCAGCCACATAAGACAGAACTCTTGAAAATACCGGAAAGGATATGGATCACAGATATGAATAAGATCAAAGTTCTCTTAATCGAAGACGATAGAAGTATCAGTAATTTCATCACCGCTACCATGGATCGGGAAGGCTACAAGATCATGCATGCCTTAAACGGCAGAGAGGGACTTAGTCTCAGCACTTCTTTCTGCCCCAACGTGATCCTGCTAGACTTAGGGCTGCCGGACATGGACGGACTGGAAGTATTACAAAAGCTGCGCTCCTGGAGCGATGTTCCGGTGATCATCATATCTGCCCGCACCAAGGAGCAGGAGAAGGTCTCCGCTCTGGATCTGGGGGCGGATGATTATATCACGAAGCCCTTCGGCACCGGCGAGCTCATGGCAAGGATCCGCACTTCTCTGCGGCACAGCCACGCCCAGGCTCCCGGCCATGTGTATAAGGCACTGGATCTGGAGATTGATTTCGAAAAACGACTGATCCGCCTGCGGGGCGAAGAGATACATCTGACCCAGATCGAATACCAGCTGCTTACACTTTTAGCGGAAAATTCCGGCAGAGTCCTGACATACAGCTATATCATGAATGCCATCTGGGGACCCTATATGGACAATAATAATCAGATCCTCCGGGTCAACATGGCGAACATCCGCAGAAAGCTGGAACAGAATCCTGCCCAGCCCCAGTATGTCTTCACTGAGATTGGTGTGGGCTATCGGATGCGTGAGAACGAGAACGGTGGGACTGTATAAACAGAAATACAATTCCCGACACTGCCTCCAGCAAAATGAGTACCGTCCCTCTGTCCAGTGCCTTCCAGACGCTGTCCAGGGTATCCATCCGGCCCAGAATGTCTATGTAAAAGAAATCCAGATAGATGACCGCCGGTGAGATCACACATCCCGGATGCAGTACCGTCCGCTCCATGAGCAGACGGTACATTTCCACTGCCAGAAATATTACATTCAGGGCATAGCCCGCACAAAGCTGATTGTTCAAAAACGGTCCCAGGGAGCTGAGTTCCATACCAAGGGGAACACTTCCTGCCCGGACCATTCCGAAGCTTAAATACATGATTCCAACACTCCACAATAGCATCGCAAGGGATGCTATTCCAAGTCCTCTGCTTAATTGACTGGAGGGAATCATTTTCACATCCTCTTCCTTTCCGAAATACCGGTATACAAGCCCCAGCATCGTCAGCGTCCCCGCCATGGAGATTCCGGCCACCTGGCAGGCAATATCTCTTCCCCCAAACAACCCTCTTCCGGAAAATAAACAGATCCCGATGACACAGTGATAGATCAAAAGCCCCAGCACGATCAGATACAGGAGCCTCTTTTCACGTTTCCGCTGCTCCTGGAGCTTTGCCAGTCTCACGACTTCCGTCACAGCCTCCTCCCGGTCTCCCGCCCGCTCTCCGGTCACAATGTCCTGAATCGGCAGTTCCAACAGATGGGACAGGGACTCCAATACGCCGATATCTGGAAAACTTTCTCCATTCTCCCACCGGGATACCGCTTTGTTGGTCACCCCTAACATCCTTCCCAGTTCACTCTGGGTATAATTTTTGCATTGTCTGGCTTCCCGGATCAGATTGCCCGTTTTCTTTTTATCCATACTAATCCCTATACCTTTCTGTACTCTACAAACTCTCAGGTGCTTTAGCACCTTTGCTTTAGCACCTTTGCTTTAGCACCGTATGCCGGCCGATCTGTACCCTTATGGTAACAATCCTTTGGAAAATGCGCAATCCATTGTAACGAGACTGCCTGTTTTCCGTGATTTTTGCGCAAAAAATTCCCCTCGGCGAGGGGGAGTATACCGAGGGGGATAGAGAGAAAAGTATTTTTGAAAGAGGCGGGTTCCTTTTTCGCTTAATTGTAATCCAAGATTCCATACCCGCTATCTTGGATAAGTGTAAAAGTT
>OIWK01002253.1_pt1 | contig 15859 bp, 14 predicted proteins | sample 1587401 | NCBI WGS metagenome assembly OIWK01 (sample SAMEA3888911, study PRJEB22519) | human gut metagenome | biome: human gut; feature: human-associated habitat; material: faeces | place: Denmark | collected 2009
CAGATGACCGCCATCGACAACAATGTGGTGCAGGCCACCCGTGTGCTGGCAAGTCAGGCAGGCCGCACCATGGACAGCATCACCCGCGATGTGCTGGCAGGCGGCACCAACGTCATCTATGCGCCCAAGCTGGCGGCAGACGGTGCCGAGACTGCTGTGACCAGCCGCAAGGCGCTGGGCAAGACCTGCACCCTGACCCCGAAGCTGTTCTTCCAGGCGGCGGCACAGCTGGGTGCCATGAATGCGGACCCCATCGGCGACAGCTACATCGCCATCATCCACCCCTATGCCGCCTACGACCTCAAGACCAGCAAGGAGTTCATTGAGGTGCACAAGTACGCCGACCCGGACACCATGTTCCGTGGCGAGATCGGCAAGCTGGGCAATATCCGCTTCATCGAGACCAGCGAGGCCAAGATCTGGAAGGATGACACCTGCCCCACCGGTCTGGCTGTGTTCGGCACGCTGGTGCTGGGTGCCCATGCCTACGGTGTCACCGAGCTGGAGGGCGGCGGTCTGGAGCACATCGTCAAGCAGCTGGGCTACGGCGACGACCCGCTGAACCAGCGTGCTTCCGTGGGCTGGAAGGGCATGCGTGCGGCAGAGCGTCTGGTGGAGCAGTACATGGTGCGCATCGAGAGCGCGTCCAGCTATTCCGCTTCGGCTGCTGCCAACTGAGGAGGTGTGAACCATGGCTGAAAAGAAAAATGTGCGTATCCGGCTGTTCAAGGACAACAGCCGCTACAAGGGCGACCTGTTCGTCAGCGTCAACGGCGTGAACTATAAGATCCGCCGGGGCGTGGAGGTGGAAGTGCCGCCCGAGGTGGCTGAGGTTTTGGAGCACAGTCAGATGCAGGACGAGCTGACCGCCGCCCGCATCGCGGCAGCGGAAAACGCCGCACAGTAATCTGAAGAAAGGAAGCCCGGCTGGGAGCAGCTGCCCGGCCGGGCTTTTTCAGAAAAGGAGTGAGATCTATGACTGTAGGACAGGCGCTGGAGCGCGCCGAAGAGCTGCGCCCGGGCAGCCGCATTGCACTGTCCACCCGGCAGGCGTGGCTGCGGGAGGCAGATGCCATGCTGCGGGAACGCTTTTTCAAACACAGCATCACGGATGCCTACGACGATGTGGGCGCAGACCTTGCGTGGGACGACAGCCTGCAGGATGAGGATGTCCTGCTGGCTCCGGCACCCTTTGACGCAATGTATCCCCACTATCTGTGTGCCATGACCGATGCGGCCCTTGGGGAGACCGACCGCTATGCCGGGGAACAGGCGCAGTACAACAGCATTCTGGCCGACCTTGCGGCGTGGCTGCGGCGCACCTATCCGCCGCTGACCGCCGTTCAGTGGCGCTGGTAAGGAGGTGGTGGATATGGTCCTTGCAAACCGGACAAAGCTTGCAAACAGCCGCAGCCTCGTGCGGGTGTTCGGCGGGCTGAACGAGACCTACGCCTGCTCGGAAGCAGAGTACAGCGCGGGTGTGAATTTTTCGGCAAGGGATTTTCCCGCCCTGAGCACCCGCAAGCCCCGCCGGAAGCTGCACGCACTGACCGGCCTGAACGGCATGTACCACCTGAACGGTCTGCTGACCATCTGCGGGAAGGACATCATTTATACCCCGGACGCTGCCGGGGCCGACACGGTGGGCTGCACGAATGCAGTATCCGACAGCCGCAAGGCGCTGGTAGGCATCGGCACGAAGATCCTGATCTTTCCGGATAAGCTGGCCTTTGATACGGCAGACGGCAGCGTTTCTGCTCTGGGCGCAGTATGGAAGGCAGAGGGCCAGAGCGTGCAGTTTACGCCCTGTGATGCCGCAGGCAAGACCTATCAGCCAGACAGCTATGGCAGGGAGGAACCGGAAAAGCCTGCGGATGGGCAGCTGTTTTTAAAGGTGGAGGATGAGGAGCACCCGTGGAGCAGCACCGGCACGCTGGAGGTGTACAGCGCATCCTCCGGCAACTGGACGGCAGTGCCGCTGGACTATTGCCGCATCACGGCAGCAGGCGCACAGAAGCTGTTTGCCCAGTGGGACACCGTGACGGTGTCGGGCACGGCGGCGCAGCAGGCCGGGATGTGGGAAGAACTGAACGGCGATCTGGTGGTGTATGATCTGCTGGAAAACGGCCTGCGGGTGAAGGTGACACCGAAGGGAGAATGCTTTTACGGCACACTGGTGCAGGGCGCGGACAGTGCCCGGTGGACCAGTCTGGACGGCAAAGAGACCCGTAGCTTTGCGGTGAGCACGCCGGTGCGGATGGAACGCCGCGTGCCGGATCTGGATTACATCACCGAGTGTGACAACCGGGTGTGGGGCTGCAGCAGCAAGGAAAACGTGATCTATGCCTGTAAGCTGGGCGACCCCACCAACTGGTTCTCCTACCGGGGCATTGCAGCGGACAGCTATGCCGTCACGGTGGGCAGCGACGGGGCGTTTACCGGAGCGGCTACCTGCATGGGTTATGCGCTGTTTTTTAAGGAAAACACCCTGCACAAGCTCTACGGCTCCAAGCCCTCGGACTTTCAGCTCACATCTCTGCGCTGCAGGGGTGTGGCTAAAAACGCGGCCCGCAGCCTGTGCGTGCTGAATGAGACGCTGTATTATCTTTCGCCGGACGGTGTGATGGCATGGGACGGCAGCATCCCCACCAAGGTGTCCGGTGTGCTGGATTCGGGACGCCTTTCCAATGTACAGAGCGCAGTGGGTGGCGCGTTGGATGGCCGATATTACCTGCACATTGCCCGCGCGGCAGCGGGGGAAGGTGTGGCAAGGCTGCTGGTCTATGATACGGAACGTGCGCTCTGGAGCGAGGAGGATGTCTGCTCCTACGAAATGACCAGCACCGGCGGACAGCTTTACCTGTGGGACGGCCAGGCCCTGTGGGCCGCAGACCCCAGCCGCGAGACCGACTGGCAGAGCACGGACGGCGTGGAGGAAAAGCTGAACTTTGAACTGGTCACGGGAGACATTGGTCTGGACGGTGCAGAGGACCGGTATCTTTCCCGGCTGACGCTGCGGCTGGATGCCGAATGTGGCAGCACGGTGACGGTGGCGGCAAGCTATGACGGAGGCCCCTGGGAAACGGTGGCAGAGCTGGCGGCGCAGAATGTGCGCCGGAGCTACGATATGCCGTTCGTTCCCCGGCGGCACGGTACGTTGCGGCTGCGCCTGAAGGGCAGGGGACAGATCACCCTGCGCAGCATTGCAAAAACGGTGGCCGCTGCCAAAGGCGGCATTACAGGCGGGGAGGTGTGAAAAATGGCAAGCGTAATGGGCATCAATAAGATCGGTCTGCCCAAGCTCAGTGAGAACATGGACCCGGAGGACGCCCGCGCACTGCGCAGCTACCTGTACCAGCTGCAGGAACAGCTGCAATATGTGCTGAGCAATCTGGATACCGAAAACATGTCAGAGGAACTGCGTACCAGACTGCAGGATCTGTAAGAAAAGGAGTTTTTATGGCAAACAAAAAGAAACAGGACGAAGCGCTTGCTGCGGTGCAGGCACAGACGGAGGAAAATGGTCTGTCGGCGGCGCAGAGCGGTTATTCGGCTGCGGGACTGGGCAGCCGCTCGGAGGTGGAAAATGCACTGGCAAATGCCAGCTATAAGCCCAGTCAGACGGTGACGAGTGCAGAGAATGCCCTGAAGGAATGGCAGACGAACCGCCCCGACGACTACGAGAGCCGCTATCAGGACAAGATCGATCAGCTTCTGGGCCAGCTGCTGCAGCGCGGGAGCTTCCAGTACAGCTACACCAAAGACCCGCTCTACCGTCAGTACGAGCAGAACTATCTGCAGAACGCCCATAACGCCAGTGCGGATGCTGCGGCACAGGCGGCAGCACTGACCGGAGGCTACGGCTCCAGCTATGCCGCAAGTGTGGCGCAGCAGGCATACCAGCAGCAGATCGGCGCGCTGAGCAGTGCCATCCCTACGCTGTACAGTCTGGCGCTGGACACCTATACCAGCGGCGGCAACGAGCTGGTGAGCCAGCTGGATCAGCTGAACAGCAGTGAGCAGGACGCGCAGCAGCTGTACAACGACCGGCTGTCGGACTACTACACCCAGCTGCGGCAGAAGGGCGAAGCCTACAACAATGCATATGCGCAGGACTACGGACAGTATCAGGACTACCTGAACCAGCTGGGCACGCTGCACGACTACTACAGCGCACAGGAACAGCAGCAGGCAGCACGGCGCCAGCAGGCGTTCAACAATGTGGTGACTGTACTGGGCGTACTGGGCGATGCGGTGCAGATCGCCCTCAGCGGCACCACGGGTCTGGGTTCCATGGTCAGCGGACTGCTGAACACCGGCTACAACATCTATTCCGGCAACCGCCAGTACGAGGCAGACCGTGCCGACACCCAGTGGAACCAGCAGCTGCAGGAGCGGCAGTATCAGGACAGCCTGAAGCAGCAGCTCTATGAAAATGAGGCCAGCGAGCGGGAATATCAGGACAAGCTCAATCAGCAGAAATTCAACAACGATATCACCAGCCAGAAGCTGAACATTGCAATGAGCGAGTGGAACCTGAAAAAGAACAATGCGGCCCAGAAGGCCAGCCGGGCAGGCAGTGCGGCATCCGGCAGCACGGGTAGCGGCAGCTCTTCCGGTACGGCCAACCGCAGCACGAGCAGCGCCACCCGTCTGGGCAGCGACACCTCTCGGAACGTGACGGTGCCCTACATGGCGATGCTGATGCGCAGTCAGGGCAAAAATGATACCAGCATCAGCAGTGCGCTGCGCAGGGATGGCTATTCCAGTGCAGAGATCGCACAGATCCTGCAGCAGATGAAGCGCTGACTGCAATAAAGAAAAAGCGCTGAACAAAAAAGCATGTGCAGACCCCGGGAAACCACAGTTTTCCAAAGGGTCTGCACATGCTTTTTTAGCAGAAAATATTGGCGCGGGGGCAGAGCCCCACTGGGCACCCCGCCAAATAAAAAAATCCGCCGATGCAAAGCATCAGCACAGCATTTGTCTTGGTAGACATTCCTACTAATTGGGACCCGCGGGCTAGTCAAAGCCATACTATGGCTTTGACTGCGTCGCTGCGCGCCGCCGCCCTGTTCGAGTCCCACTGGGTACCCCACCAAATAAAAAAAGTCCGCTGTTTTGAACAGCGGACTTTTTCTTTTGGCGGGATACTACAAAAAGTACGGCACCCCGGCAAAGCAGCTGCTTTGCCGGGGTGCCTTTTCTCTTATTTATTCATCTCCTGCAGAATCTTTGCGATCTGGGCGGGGGTGTAGCCCTCCTGCCGCAGGGCGGAGGTGATGGCCACATCGTTCTTGCCCTGACTGCGCAGCAGCGCTGCCGTGTAGGGCACTCCGGCGCTGACGGCGCTGCGGCTACCGCCGGAGGCAGAACCGCTGCCGCCGGTGGCCTTTCCGCTGCCGGTGGTTTTTCCGCTGCCGGACTTTGTGCCCGCAGCCGCTGCTCTTCTGGCGGCCTGTGCGGCCTTCTGCTGGGCGTTAGCCTGCTTCAGCGCCCACTCGCCCTTGGCGATGTTCAGCTTCTGGGTGGTCACGTTATTGTTGAAGGCCTGCTGCCTCAGTGCATCCTGATAGGCGCGCTCGCTGGCGGTGTTATCGTACTGCTGCTGGGTCAGTGCGTCCTGCCGCTGCTTTTCCTGCATCTGCTGGCTCCACTGGGTGTCGGCGCGCTCGGCCTCGTAGGCGCGGTTGCCAGAGTAGATGTTGTACCCGGTGTTCAGCAGGCTGCCCGCCAACGTGCCCAGACCGGTGGTGCCGGTAATGGCCAGCTGCACCACGTCCCCGATGACGCCCAGCACCGTCATGATGTTATTGAAAGTCTGCTGGCGCTGGCTGATTTCCGCCTGCTCCTGCGCGGTGTAGTAGCCGTGCAGGGTGTCCAGCCGGTTCAGGTGCTCCTGATACTGGCCGTAGTCCTTGGCATAGGCATTGTTGTAAGCCTCGCCCTTCTGCTGCAGCTGGGTGTAATAGTCCTGCAGCTGACGGTCGTACAGGGTCTGGGCGTTCTGCTCCTGTCCGTTCAGCTGGTCCAGCCGGTTCACCAGTTCTTCGCCGCCGCTCTGGTAGGTATCCAGCGCCAGATTGTACAGGGTGGGGATGGCGCTGGCCAGCCCGCCGATCTGCTGCTGATAGGCCTGCTGCGCCGCACTGGTGGCATAGCTGGAACCATATCCGCCGGTCAGAGCAGCAGCCTGTGCCGCCGCGTCCGCGCTGGCATTGTGGGCGTTCTGGGTATACAGCTGCTCGTACTGGCGGTAAAGCGGGTCACGGGTGTAGCTGTACTGAAAATTCTCCCGTTCCAGCAGCTGTCCCAGCAGGCTGTTGATCTTATCCTGATAGCTGCTCTGGTAGTCTGCGGGGCGGTTCTGCTGCCACTGCTTCAGGGCGTCGGCCGCATCGGTCACCTGCTGACCGGGGCGGTAACTGGCGTTTGCCATGGCTTTTTCCACATCGGCGCGGCTGTTCAGCCCCTCGGCGCTGTAAGTGGACTGCGCAGCGGGCTGTGCCTGCGTTTGCACCTCCGGCTGCAGCAGTTCCTCCTTCTTTTTGGATGCCATATAATTCTCCTTTCGTTCTTATAATCCCTGCAGCTTGCTGCGCAGGGTATCGGACATATTTTCCGTATCCAGATTGGTCAGTACATACTGCAGCTGCTCCTGCATCTGGTACAGATAGCTGCGCAGTGCCCGGGCATCCTCCGGGTCCATGTTATCGCTGAACTTGGGCAGGCCCAGCTTGCTCAGGCCGTTCATGCTTGCCATGAGGCATCCTCCTCCCATAATTTTCCCTTTGCCGGGGCGATGGTGCGCACAAGTCCGCGCAGGGTGATCTGCCCTTTGCCGCGCAGCCGCAGCCGCAGCGACCCGCACCGCCGGGGTACAAAGGGCAGGTCATAGCTGCGGCGGCTGCCTTGGGCGGCAAGGGAGGCCACTGTCTCCCACGCGCCGCCGTCATAGCTCACCGCCACCTCCACCGTGCTGGCGCGTTCGGCGTCCAGCCGCAAGGTCAGCCGGGAGAGATACCGCTGCTCGGTGCCGTCCAGCCCCACATCGCCGGTAATCAGCTCAAAGGGGATGTCCGTTTCCACGCCGTCGGTGCTCTGCCAGTCCGGCTCGCGGGTGGGGTCTGCTGCCCACAGCGCCTGTCCGTCCCACAGATAAAGCTGCCCGCCGGTGCTGGTCATATCGCAGGAGCAGACGTCCTCCTCGCTCCACAACCCCTTCTCGGTATCGTAGACCAGCAGACGTGTACTCTCCCGGGAGATGTGCAGGTAGTACCGGCCATCCAGCGCACCACCCACAGCACTTTGCACGTTGGAAAGCTTTGCAGCGTCCAGCGCACCGGACACCTTGGTGGGCAGACTGCCGTCCCACGCCATAACGCCGTCCGGCGAGAGATAATACAGCGTCTCGTTCAACACGCACAGGCTGCGGGCGGCGTTTTTGGCTACGCCCCGGCAGCGCAGGCTGGAAAGCTGAAAATCCGAAGGCTTGGAGCCGTACAGCTTGTGCAGGGTGTTCTCCTTAAAAAACAGTGCATAGCCCATGCAGGAGGCTGCCCCGGTAAAGGCTCCGTCGCTGCCCACAGTGACGGCGTAGCTGTCCGCGGCAATGCCCCGGTAGCTGAACCAGTTGGTGGGGTCGCCCAGCTTGCAGCCGTAGATAACGTTCTCCCTACTGTTGCAGCCCCACACCCGGTTGTCACACTCGGTCACAAAATCCAGTTCCGGCACCCGGCGCTCCATGGATACCGTCTGGGCGGCTTCCACGCTGCGGTGCTGTTTGCCGTCCATGCTCTGCCACTGGGCGGCGGCGGCGTTCTGCACCAGTGTGCCGTAGAAATACTCGCCCTGCGGGGTGCAGCGCACCCGCAGCCAGTCCTCGCCCACGTCATATACGATCTGATCTCCGTTCAGCTCCGGGCTCTGCCCTGCCGCTTCGGCGGCTGCACCCTGCACGGTCACGGTGTCCCACTGCCGGAACAGCTTGCCCAGCCCTGCCGCCGTGATGCGGCAGTATTCCAGCGGGACAGCTGCCCAGCTGCCGGAGTTTTTGCTGTACATCTCCAGCGTGCTGTCGTACCGCCACGGATGGCCGGCATCTTCTACTTTTAAGAAAAGCTGTCCGTCTGCCGGTTCGGCGGGCTCCTCCCGGCCAAAGGCCTCCACCTGATAGGTCTTGCCTGCGGCATCGCAGGGGGCAAAGGTCACGCTTTTGCCCGCCGCCGTCCACAGTGCCCCCAGTGCGGCAACGCTGCCGTCTGCCGTATCAAAGGCCAGCTTGTCCGGGAAGATCAGAATCTTTGTGCCGATGCCCACCAGCGCCTTGCGGCCGTCGGTCACAGCGTCCAGCTTCGTCACCGCCGGGGCGGCGGCATCGTCCGGGGTATAAACGACATCCCGTCCGCAGACCGTCAGCAGACCGTTCAGGTGGTACATCCCGTTCAGTCCGGTCAGCGCCCGCAGTTTGCGGCGGGGCGTGCGGGTGCTCAGTGCGGGAAAATCCCGGGTGGAAAAGTTCACTCCGGCGCTGTACTCTGCTTCCGAGCAGCCGTAGGTCTCGTTCAGGCCGCCAAAGGCCCGCAGCAGCTGCCTGGTGTTGGCAAGCCGTATTCTGTCTGCCAGTACCATCACCTCACCTCCTTACCAGCGCCACTGCGCCCGGCTGCGGGGCGGGTAGTTCTGCCGCAGCCAGACCGCCAGCTCTGCGTACAGGGCATTGTACTGCGCCTGCTCCCCGGCGTAGCGGTCGGTCTCGCCCAAAGCGGCATCCATCTGCGCACACAGCAGGTGCGGGTACAGGGCATCAAAGGGCGGCGGTGCCAGCAGCGTCTGGTCGTCCTGCACCGGCTGCTCCCACGGACGGTCTGCGCCCACGGCGTCAAACGCCCCGGCGGCGGTGCGGTCAAACAGCTTTGTGCGCAGCAGGGCGTCCGCCTCCCGCAGCCATTGCAGCCGGGTCTCGGTTTCAATGCGGCAGTTTGGGCGCAGCTGCTCGGCACGCTCCAAAGCCTCTCCTATGGTCATCTCATCACATCCTTTTTATAAAAAGCCCGGCCGGGGGCATTTCTCCCAGCCGGGCAGCGCTTATTTTACTGCGCCGCGTTCTCCGCAGCGGCAATGCGGGCAGCGGTCAGCTCGTCCTGACGCTGGCTGTGCTCCAGCACCTCGGCCACGGCGGGCGGTACCTCCACTTCCACGCCCCGGCGGATCTTATAGTTCACGCCGTTGACGCTGACGAACAGGTCGCCCTTGTAGCGGCTGTTGTCCTTGAACAGCCGGATGCGCACATTCTTTTCAGCCATGGGCACCTCCTTAGTTAGCGGCAGCGGTGGCGGAGTAGCTGGACACGCTCTCGATGCGCACCATGTACTGCTCCACCAGACGCTCGGCGGCGCGCATACCCTTCCAGCCCACAGAGGCGCGCTGGTTCAGCGGGTCGTCGCCGTAGCCCAGCTGCTTGACGATGTGTTCCAGACCGCCGCCCTCCAGCTCGGTCACGCCGTAGGCGTGGGCGCCCAGCACCAGCGTACCGAACACCGCAAGACCCGTCGGGCAGGTGTCGTCCTTCCAGATCTTGGCCTCGCTGGTCTCGATAAAGCGGATGTTGCCCAGCTTGCCGATCTCGCCGCGGAACATGGTGTCGGGGTCGGCGTACTTGTGCACCTCCATGAACTCCTTGCAGGTCTTGAGGTCGTAGGCCGCATAGGGGTGGATGATGGCAACGTAGCTGTCACCGATGGGGTCAGCGTTCATTGCGCCCAGCTGCGCCGCTGCCTGAAAGAACAGCTTCGGGGTCAGGGTGCAGCTCTTGTCCAGCGCCTTGCGGCTGGTAACGGCGGTCTCGGCACCGTCTGCGCCCAGCTTCGGGGCGTAGATGACGTTGGTGCCGCCCGCCAGCACATCGCGGGTGATGCTGTCCATGGTGCGGCCGGCCTGACTTGCCAACACGCGGGTGGCCTGCACCACATTGTTGTCGATGGCGGTCATCTGCAGCACATCGGTCAGCGGGGTCCAGCCGCCGTACTGGTGCAGGTCGCTGGTGATACTGGTCACGTTCAGGGCCTGACCGTTGGGGGTAACGCCCTCGGTCAGCGGGGTGCTGGCCTTGGGCAGGCTGTCGTACTTGCGGAACTCGATGGTCTTGCCGCCGTTCTGGGGCACAGGGTAGTAATCCGCAAACTGGTCGTGCACAAGGCGTGGCTCTGCCTGATCGATCAGGCGCTTCTCGTAAAAGGTCTTCATCTCCACCGACATGGTGCCGGTGGTGTTGGTCTGCGCGTCCGCAAACAGCTGGATGTTAAAATTCATCATGCTTTTTTCCTTTCTCCTGTCAGGTTAAAGTTCGATCTGTGCACCGTGCAGCACACGGCGCTCCAAGGCTTCCCGCTGGGCGCGGGTCATGGCGGCTACGTCCGGCCGTACCGAGGCGGCAGCGCCGGGGCGCAGGCCGTTTTCCAGCGGACGTGCAGCGCGCTGCTGCACCCGCTCCACTACCCCCTGCTCCACGGTCTGTGCCGTGGTGCGCAGGGCATCCTCGTAATGGGCAAGGCGGTAGGCGTCCTGCACCCGCATGCCGGGCAGCTGCATCAGACGGCGCATCTCCGGGTTCTTCAGCTCTGCCTTCAGGTCAAAGCCCGGCTGGCTGCGGCGCATGGCGGCTTCCTCTGCCGCCCAGCGGGCGTGCAGGCTGCGCACCGTGTTCTGCACCGGCAGCGGCAGAGGCGGCAGCATCGGGCGCTCCGGCTGTGCGGGTGTTTCCGGCTGCGGCTCCGGCTCTGCCGGGGTCTGCTGAGGCGCTTCCGGCTGCGCGGCTGGGGCTTCCGGCTTCAGGGTGCCCGCAGCCACCGCCTGTCGGCTCTGTGCCGGGCTCAACGCAGGTGCGGCTTCCCCCTCCGCAAACAGCTGCAAGTCCATCATGCTCTGCTGTCCGCTGCGGCTCACATCCGCAAAGCGCAGATTGTCCGGGTAGCGCTCTGCCAGCAGGGTAAAGCCTGCCTTGGCCAGTTCAAATGCGCCCTGCACCCACGGCGCTACCGGGGCCTGTGCTGCCACGGCAAGGCGCGGACCCTCCGGCTCGTCCCATGCATCGCTGCGGGCGCTCTCCTCCCCTGCCAGCAGGTACACCAGCGCCTGCATCAGGGTGCTTGCGCCAGCGCATACGATGTCCTGCCCGGCGGGCGCGTAGCCCGCGTGACCGGCGGCTTCCAGCCGCAGGCTCAAGCCCTTGGGGCCGTCCAGTTCGCTGTAACATACCTTGATCATCTCACTTCACCTCCTTTCCGTTCCAGTTCATGGCGCGGGCAGCCGCCGCCACCGGCAGCTGTGCTGTCAGGCCGGCAGTGTCCTGCGCCGTTTGGGTGCCGCCGGGCTGCTGCGCAAGAGCGGCGGTCAGTCTTGCCATCTGCCCCTGCAGCTGCACCAGCTGCTGCGCCAGCGTACCGTTCTGCCGCACCCGGGCGCGCACCTTTTCCACCCCTTCAAAATCCATCATTTCCAGCGCCGCAAGGGCAGCATCCGCGTTGGCGGGGTCAAAGAAGCCCAGCCGGTAGCACTCCTTGGCGGTCTCGTTCTGGGACAGGCGGCTGAAGGTGCTCTTTTTGGCGGCGCTGACCACGATATCAAAGACAGGCTCCCGGCTGCCCAGCTCCACCCCGCCCACGGCGGGCACGGGCTTTGCACGCAGACCCTGCGCCGAGAAGGGCACGAATTCGCTCTCGCCGCGCTGCCCGGTGATACGGAACACCCGCTGCTCGTCGTAGAACTGCCGCATCAGCTCAATGATAAGGTAGCACTGCCTTGCAAAGGCGCGGTAGGCGCTCTTGAGCATATCCCGGCTCAGCTTGCTGCCCGCCTCCTGCAGGGCGGCGATGGCGCTGGCGGCGGTCACGCCGCCGGTGGTGCCGCCCTGCGTCAGGTCGCGGTTGCCGCTGATCTCCTTCAGCTCCTCGATGCGGCTGTTGCGGTAGCTCAGGCTGTTGCCCTGCAGCCCCGCCGTTTGCAGCGGACGGAAGCTGTCCTCGTTCAGGCGGCCCACAACGTGCACGATGTCCCGGCTCAGGTCGGCAAGCTCCTCCTCGTTTACCCCGGCGGTATCGCTGAGCACATACCGCTGGCGGGAGGCCAGCAGCACGTTCTCATCCATGGCGTGGTTCATCTTATCAATGGCGTTCTGACAGTCCTTCATCACGTCGATGTAGCCGAACCCGGCAGGGGAATCCTCCTCCACGAACAACGGGTCGAACACAAAGGGGTACTTGCCGTGGTCGTACAAGCCGCGCGCCGCCAGCGCCGGGTCGTTCTGGCTGGCATACAGCACCACGCCGTTGCAAAGCTTGCAGTAGTGCAGACGCAATTTGCCGTTCTCGTCCGGGCGCTTATAGTACCAGTCCACCACCACGCTCTTGTTGGCGGTGGTCTGGCCATCCTCGTGGATGTACCGGGGCACGTCCACCACCCCGGCGGCGTGCCCTGCCAGCTGCGGATACTGCGCGGTCAGCCGGGCGGTGTCCTCTAAGCTGAGGTGGAACAGATCCGGCGAGTCCTGAATATCCTGCACGCCGGGCTCCCAGTAGAGCATCAGCAGGTTGACGCTGCGCACCGCAATGTCGCCCAGCCCGCCGCGCGCCGCCGGGTCCCAGAAGATGCCGGTAACGCCAGTGCCCTGTTTGAGCTTGCGCCACCAGACATCGCTGTACACCTGCTCGTAATCCGCCTGCTCCAGCACCACCGGCAGCACGCTGGAAAGTGCCTGCGCTGTGGCTTGGTCGTCTGCCGCCCGGGGCAGCACCATGGGCTCGGGGTAGTTGTCCATGGCATCGGCGTGCTTGTTGGCAATGCTGTTGAACAGCCATCCGCTGGAGGGCTGCGCCTTGCCGGGCATCAGCGGGTCACGGTAGTTTTTCCAGTGTCCCATGCGGAACCACAGCTCGTTATCGATCAGGCGCTTGTCCAGCGCCGCCTTGCCCGCCTTGTAGCGCTGCAACGTCTGCAATGCAGCCGCCGCCTCTGCCGCGCCGATGGGCAGGCTCTCTGCTCTTGTATCTTCCATAGTCTTTCCTTTCTCTCCTGTTTTTCAGATACGGTAGAACCGCGCCTGCCGGTGCAGTTCCAGCGGGTCGTCCGGCCTTGGCGGCGCGGCAGAAGCCTCGGGCGGGCTGATGGGATGCTCCATCAGCACATAGCGGCACTCATCGTAGATGTGATCCTCCTGCCGGGTGTCGATATCCTCCACATTGCTCTCGTCGTACACAAGGTTCGGCAGGGTGCGGATGAAGTGCTTGCAGCTGCTGAACACCTGCAGCATCGGCCGCCCGTCCGGCGCGAACCGCAGCCGGTAGTGGAACTGCATCTTGCCCGCCAGCCGGGTGTGGTCCCCGGGCTGCCAGCGCAGAAAATGCGGGCTGCGCTCCATCATGGCTGCAATGCTCTCGCCCCGGCTCTCGTCAAAGATGGCGGGGTCTGCCACTCCGTGGATCACCCTGCCCCGCAGCAGCGGGTCGTTCTGCTCGGCTTCCCGGATGCGCTTTGCCTGCTCCACCGGGTCGATGCGCAGCCCCTCGTTGGGGCGTCCGGTGCAGCCGTACAGCTCCTTGATGCGGTACAGCCGCCCCTCCTCGTCCACCGCATACCACCCCACCGAAAAGGGCTTGGAAAAACCGAAGTCGTACCCGCGCCAGATGGGCCAGTGCTTGGGGATGGCAAAGGGCGCGATGACATGGGTCCAGCGCTGATCCTGATAATGTGCCGGGTCGTTGCGCCATTCGGTGAACACCTGCCCGGAAAAGCTGTCCCAGCTGCCGTAGAGCAGCGCCTGCTTTTCTGCTTCCGGCAGGCTGGCAAGGCTTGCCAGATACCCGGGGTCGTTGGCCAGCAGGGCGGGGTTATCGAACACGCTGGACGGGATGAACACCCGCGCCCGCTCCATCTGCTGGTCGGTGCCGTCCGGCAGGCGCACCGTGACCGTTTCCACAATGGGCGTGCCGGGCGGAGCGGGGGTGATGAACCGCGCCTTCACCCAGCCGTGGCCGATGCCGCCGGGGTTGGTGGTGGCACGCATATACACCCGGGTGCCCGGCCCGGTGGGACGGTTGCGGCTCATCATGTAGCTGTACTCGTCCCACTCAAAGTGGGTCAGCTCGTCAAAGCCGATAAAATCGTAGGCTTTGCCCTGATAGTTGGTGCGGTCCTTGGTGTACTGCATAGAGCCGAACCAGATCTTCGCCCCGCTGGGAAACACCCATACATGGGAGGTGGCGTTGTACTGCGCCTCCGGGAAAGCCCGGCGGTAATACATTTGGCTCTTATCCACAAGGTCGGAAAGCTGCGGGTAGGTCTTGCGCAGGATCAGCGCCCGGTAATGCGGGATGTGCACCTGCCGCAGCGCTTCGATCAGCAGCGCATCGCTCTTGCCGCCGCCCGCCGCGCCGCCGTACAGCGCTTCCGGTTCCGGTCTGCGCATAAATTCCAGCTGCCGGGGCTGCGGCTTCCACACGATGACTGCACGCTCAGTCCTGCTCATGCCTTTTCCTCCTGTTCCACCGGCGGCAGCAGCACCACGCCGCACTCTGTCCCTTCCAGTTCTGTGCCCTGATCGTTCAGGGTCTTTACCACGCCCGCCAGATCCTTGAGCACAGCGGTGGCTTCCTTCAGCCCCTTCATCATCCCGGGGTCGGGGGTGTTTTCCCGCCGGGCGGCCTTCTGACGCTCGTTCAGCTCCTTTACCTCCTGCGCCAGCAGGGTGCTCAGGGTGTCGGCGGCGCGGTTCAGGCTCTTCAGCCCGGCGGCGGGCTTTGTCTGCCCCATGATGTTCTTCCTCCTTTCGTCCGGTATCCCGGGCTCTGTACACAGGATATCACCCGCCCGCCGCACCCGACAGTGTGCACTTTTGCGGGGCCATCGGGTATTTTCATGCAAGTATTATCCAGATAGTATATTTTATATTTTCAAGGCACAACGCAGCTGCGTCAGATTTATTTTTCCGGCTGGTGCGGCGCGCAGAAAACGTCCGCTTGTATTTCGGGTACTTCCCACGAAAACGTTCGCTGCGTCCCGCACGCCCTATCACTATAAAGGTACAGCGGCGCCGTACCCCAAGGTCGCAGCACCACCCCCACCCGGGGAGCAGAGCTTTTCTCGACCTGTGTTGTTTTTCTCGCTAGGCAAGGCTGTAAAAAAGGCATTTTCTTTCCGCTGCATAGTATCCCTGAAAATATCTTTCAAGAAATGTATCGCCCCTTTTCGCGGTTTTTTAGCAGTCATGCAACATTCAGTCATGTTCGCGGGCGTTTTTTTACATACCTTCATCATATTTGTATGTTGGTTGCATCGGCATGAAAAATTGTGATAATTCGCGAAAAGATTTTGTAACCTTTGGTCCGCTTTTGTAGAAACGTAACAAAACATTTGCACCAATATTGTGAACTTATTCTCTTGCGAAACACCCCCATACAAGGGTATAATACTGTCAGGGATTACGGACGTATGCGACAAATGCGTCTGTGAATATGCTGTGACACACAAATGAAGGAGATTACTATTATGAAAATGATTTCTCGTCGCGACTTCCTGAAGGCTTCCGCTGTTGTGGGCGCTACCGCTGCTATGACCGCTTGCGGCGGCTCTTCCTCCACCAGCACCGCTGCTTCCAGCGTTGCTTCTTCCACCGCTGCTTCTGCCGCTGCTACCAACGGCTCTGCCAACATCGGTGTCTGCATCTATCAGTTTGCTGATAACTTCATGACCCTGTACCGCTCCGATCTGGAAGGCTACCTGAAGGATATGGGCTACTCCGTCACCATCATGGACGGCAAGAACGACCAGAACACCCAGACCGAGCAGATCAACACCTTCCTGCAGC
>OIWK01002255.1_pt1 | contig 15847 bp, 16 predicted proteins | sample 1587401 | NCBI WGS metagenome assembly OIWK01 (sample SAMEA3888911, study PRJEB22519) | human gut metagenome | biome: human gut; feature: human-associated habitat; material: faeces | place: Denmark | collected 2009
ATCGAGCCTTGCCAAGCAAATGCCGACGCGGGGACGCGTCGCCCCCAGGTGAGGACGCGATGCTCCAACTTGGCAATAAAAGAAGGATTAGCATCTATTCATGTTACTTACGTAGCCAGTGAATGAGGCGATATAGCCAGCCTGTATGACGTGTTGTACCAAGGATGTAGTAGGGGAGAGCAAAGAGGCGTTCGTAGGTGTTGAGTTGAGCAAAGATGCGTCTTTTGTACCCTCGGAAGTTAATGTGTTGTTCAAATTCTTTGAAGATTGTTAGCGCTGTCTTTCGTTCGGCAACGCTCATTTCATCGTGGTGCATATAAAGCAACATCGTGGTGTCTAAATAAAAGTGCATGAGCTGGGTCATCAATTTTAGTCGGTGCTGCTTGTCTGGAAAAACATTACAGAATGTGTCGTGTAACATCAAGCCCGTTTGCAGGCGTTGAAAGCGCCGCATGGAGAATTGGTGCGTAATCGCATTGGGGTTGCCTTGGTAGTAGTAGAATGTGCCAGGAGCAAAGGCCACTTTGTTGGCGTGCAAGAATTGCATGCGTGTGTTGTACTCATCGCTATCGTAAAAGCGCGTATCGCTCCGTTTGTCGGCCATCAAGGGCATACGCACGAGGCCGAAGCCGTTGATAGAAAAGTCGGCGGCAAGGTAGAAGGCTTCCTGAGGAGAGAGTACTAATTGGTAGTCTTTATTAGGCGGATAGGAACACGGCCATGTTCCAAGACTATTGTCCGCATATCGCAGTAGCATATCTGGCAGTACGATGTCTGCATTAATCTCCGTGGCACGTTGATAGAGTCTTTCCAGACAGTTGGGCGACAGGGTGTCGTCTTGCGACATATAAAAGGCATATTCGCCTTTTGCCCATTGACACATGAGCGCAATGTTGCGTGCCACGTTGCCCGTGGGGTCGTTCTCCTTATGATATATACGTATGCGTGGTTCTTTTTGAGCCAATTGTTTTAATATCTCGTAGCTGTTGTCGCTCGAACCGTCGTCTAAGGCGATGAGTTCCCAGTTGGTGAAGGTTTGCGCAATTATCGAACCGATGCTTTCGGGCAAATACTTTGAACCATTATATATGGGCATTAGTATCGAAATGTTTGCTTCTGAATTGGTAGAGGGCATATAGCGTGTTTATGTTGTTTACTTTACAAAGGTACGTTTAACAATCGTAATATTCACAAGTGTCAGTAGATAGATGTTGTCTTCTGCCCTTTTTGGCAGAAGTGGGTCGGTGTGTACTGCACAAGTTGTCATTATTCTTAAATATATGTTATAGCCGTCGTGTGGTGAATGTTTTGGCAATGTGTTTGCAATCAAGAGGGCAAATAGTAAACCTTGATAATAATAAAACAATAAATATATGAATTTCGACAACTTTACAATCAAAGCACAACAGGCTGTTCAACAAGCCGTGGATAGTGCGCAACAAAATGGGCAGCAGGCCATTACCCCTGTTCATTTGTTGGCTGGTGTGCTGGCTGTGGGCGAAAACGTTACGAAGTTTATCTTTGGTAAACTTGGCGTAAACGAGCGTTCATTGCAAGCTGCCGTTCATCAAGAATTGAGTCGCCAACCCCGTGTGAGTGGTGGTAGTGCGAGTCCATACCTTGACCAAGAGGCCAATGCTGTGGCACTAAAGGCGCAAGACTTGGCTCGCAAGGGAGGTGACACTTATGTAGGACTCGAACCGATGTTGCAAGCTCTGCTTGAGGTGAAGAGTGTGGCAGCCCAAATGTTGAAGGACGCTGGCGTAACGGCCGATGGCTTGAAGAAAGCCATTGAGGAATTGCGCGGTGGCCAGAAAGCTACATCGCAAAGTAGTGAGGACACTTATCAGGCATTGGAGAAGTATGCGCGCAACTTGGTAGAAGAGGCGCGCAATGGTAAGCTCGATCCTGTAATTGGTCGTGATGAGGAAATTCGTCGTGTACTGCAGATCCTTTCGCGTCGTACCAAGAACAATCCGATATTAATAGGTGAGCCGGGTACGGGTAAAACGGCCATTGTAGAAGGGCTGGCTGAGCGTATCGTAAGAGGCGACGTGCCAGAGAACTTGAAGAATAAGAAACTTTATTCGCTTGATATGGGGGCACTCGTAGCGGGTGCCAAGTACAAGGGCGAGTTTGAGGAACGTTTGAAGAGCGTCATTAATGAAGTGACTCAGGCTCAAGGCGACATTATCTTGTTTATAGATGAGATTCACACCTTGGTGGGCGCTGGTAAAGGCGAAGGCGCTATGGACGCTGCCAACATCTTAAAGCCTGCTTTGGCTCGTGGTGAATTGCGTAGCATTGGTGCGACAACGTTGGAGGAGTATCAAAAGTACTTTGAAAAGGATAAAGCCTTGGAGCGTCGTTTCCAAACAGTAATGGTAGACGAACCAACGCCTGAAGATGCAATTAGCATCTTGCGTGGATTGAAAGAACGCTACGAAAATCACCACAAGGTGCGTATTCAAGACGATGCCATTATCGCAGCCGTACAACTTTCACATCGTTATATCTCGGATCGTTTCTTGCCCGACAAGGCTATTGACTTGATGGATGAGGCGGCAGCTAAGTTGCGTATGGAACGTGATTCTCAACCTGAGGAATTGGACGAGATAACACGTCGCTTGCGTCAACTTGAGATTGAGCGCGAAGCAATCAAGCGTGAGAATGATACGCAAAAGTTGGAGCAACTGAATAAAGAAATCTCTGAACTGAGTGAGAAGGAGAAAGACCTTCGTGCTAAGTGGGAGGGCGAAAAGGAAGTGCTCTCACGCATTCAGCAGGATAAGCAACAGATAGAGCAACTTAAGTTTGAGGCCGAGCGTGCTGAGCGTGAGGGTGACTATGGTCGCGTAGCTGAAATTCGTTATGGCAAACTCAAACAGTTGGCTGATGACATAACGGCTCAACAAGAGCAGTTGCGTAATCGCCAAGGTGCGGAGGCTATGGTGAAGGAAGAGGTTACGGCTGACGACATCGCTGATGTCGTAGCTCGTTGGACGGGCATACCTGTAACGCGAATGCTACAGAGTGAACGTGAGAAGTTGCTCCATTTGGAGGAAGAACTGCACAAACGTGTCGTAGGTCAAGACGAGGCTATTGAAGCTGTGGCTGATGCGGTACGTCGTTCACGTGCAGGACTGCAAGACCCAAAGCGTCCTATCGGTTCGTTCATATTCCTCGGTACAACAGGTGTCGGTAAGACGGAGTTGGCAAAGGCTTTGGCTGACTACTTATTCAACGATGAGAATATGATGACGCGTATCGATATGAGTGAGTATCAAGAGAAGTTCAGCGTGAGTCGACTCGTTGGTGCACCTCCGGGATATGTTGGTTACGAGGAAGGTGGACAATTGACAGAGGCTGTGCGTCGCAAGCCTTACAGTGTTGTGCTCTTTGATGAAATAGAGAAGGCACACCCTGATGTGTTTAACATCTTGCTGCAAGTGTTGGATGATGGTCGACTGACTGATAACAAGGGACGTACTGTCAACTTTAAGAACACCATTATCATTATGACTTCAAACATGGGCTCGCAAATGATTCAGCAAAAGTTGGAGGCGATTGCTAACAAGAATGCTGAAGAGCGTGCGCGCATCATTGACGAAACGAAGTCACAGGTGTTGGATATGTTGAAGAAGACGATTCGTCCTGAGTTCTTGAACCGTATTGACGACATCATTATGTTCCAGCCCTTGACGCAACCTCAAATTGAGCAGATTGTCCGCATTCAAATCGGTGGTATACAACGTTTGTTGAAAGAACAAGATGTTGTGCTTGACGTGAGTGATGCAGCAGTTAAGTTGGTTGCTCAGGCAGGTTTCGATCCCGAATTTGGTGCTCGTCCTGTAAAGCGTGCTTTGCAGCGTATGTTGCTCAACGACTTGAGTAAGGCACTATTGGCGGGTATGGTAGACAAGATGAAGCCTATTCATGTTGATGCCGTAGGCGATCGTTTAACCTTCCACAATTAATGGAATATTATAAGTAAAATTGGCCGTGAATTTGTAACAACAAATGCACGGCCAATTTTGTTGGTAGTGAAGTCGTCTAAACTTTTCTGACGAAGATTATATTTAAACTTTTATCTCTTCTAAATTCAAGATTTGCCTTTATTTTTGAACTTCAAAAAAGTTTAGACGACTTCAATTTGTGGTTTTTGTACTCTTTGGGGTTTACACCAAAATATTCTTTAAAGCACTTGGTAAAGTAGCTGGGAGACGAGAACCCCGTTTCGTATGTAACTTGTGATACACTCATGTCGGTGCGGTGGAGCAAGTCGGCCGCCTTCTTAAGGCGCGCTACACGCAAAATCTCGATGGGCGAAAGGCCCGTGAGTGATTTGATCTTTCGATATAATTGCGTGCGGCCGATGCCCATTTGGGTGGCCATATCTTCAACGGAGAAGTTGGTATGTTTAAGATTTTGCTCAATAAGCGATCGGAAGCGTTCGGCAAAAGACTTGTCGAGGTCGCTCACGTCAGACTTGCGTATGTTCGTTTCGTCACCAAAGGCCAGCTTGAGGCGTCGGCGGTTGGCTATGAGATTGCGCAAGCGTGCACGGAACATGTCGGGGCTAAAGGGCTTGGCAATGTAAGCATCGGCACCGCAGTCGAAGCTGACTACACGTTGGTCGTCGAGCGTGCAGGCTGTTAGCATCATTACTGGCACGTGAGAGGTCTGCCATTCGTCCTTCAGTCGGCGGCAACACTCCCAACCATTCATGACGGGCATCATTACGTCGCACACTACGGCATCGGGTATGATCTGGCGTGCACGGGTTAGGCCCTCTTGTCCGTCGGCTGCTTCGATTACCTTGTAGTCGCTTCCCAAGAGCAGTTTGATGTAAGAGCGAATGTCCTCATTGTCGTCAATAACCAATACCGTGGGTGGTTCGTCAGCCTCGTTTTCTTTATTATCAGAAGGCATAGGTAGCGGTTCGGGGCGTTGCAACTCGTTTTGCATCTTGCTGATAGCTTCAGCCGATCCAATAGCGGGTTGGCTTTCAAGCGGTTGTTCGATGTGGTCAATTACGTTATGTTCGTTGCAAGGTATGTTAACGATAAAGCGTGTACCTGTGCCCAAAGTGCTTTCTGCACGCACTGTTCCACCGTGTAGCTCGACGCATACCTTGACAGTGGCCAAACCAATGCCCGAACCATCGTGGCTCACGTCGGCTTGATAAAAGCGGTCGAAGATGTAAGGCAGCTTGTCGCGCTCAATGCCTTGACCTGTATCTTCGACAATGAGTGTGAGCTGTCGGCCTTGTTCGACGTTGTCGGTGAGTTGAGCCGAAACGTTGATCTTGCCCCCCTCGGGAGTGTACTTAAATGCGTTTGATAGTAGGTTGTAAAGTACGCTCTCCATCTTCACTCCGTCAACGTAGCCTTGCCACCCATTGGGGGCAGTGGTGGGCAGACATTTGATGTTGTAACGAATAAGTTTCTTGTGTGCCAAGGTATTAAACGGCTCACACCACTTTCTTATAGCTTCGTCGAGTGCCATAGAGGTAGGGTGGAGTTGTAGCTTGCCGTCCTCGTACTTACGGAAGTCAAGCATCTGTCCCACCATGCGCAGCAAGATGTTGGCATTGGTGCTGACCATGTTGAGTAGGCGCTGCTGCTCGGCATTGAGATTGGTGCTCAATATGAGTTGTTCGACGGGAGCCGTGATGAGTGTGAGCGGTGTGCGTAGGTCATGTGATACTTCGGTGAAGAAGGTGAGTTTGCTCTGAGTGCTTTCTTCTACTTCCTTGGCCATTTTGACCAGTTGATCACGTTGCTCCTCAAGTTTGTGCTTCTGCTGTGCTAACTCTTCGTTGCGGCGAATGGTGATGTAGTACATACGAATGCCAAAACTCAACAATAAGCCAATCAATACGATGATGACGATGCAGGCCAAGAGCAGCATGTTTTGCATAGAGTAGCGCGAAAGGAATTTGTCCATTTGCAGTCCGAGCTGGTCAATGCGCTCTTCGCTCACTTTGATCTGGTCGCTCTGAATGCGGAAGATGCGTGACGTAGCACTGTTGATAATGGTTGAACGCAGTTCCGTATTGCGCTGATAAGGCTCGTGGTTGAGAATTTGTAGCGCCGTTTCAATGATCTTATAGCCGCCTGTAGGGTAGACAAAAGTGGCTAAGAGCTTGCCTTGCTCCACATTCTCAAGTCCCCCACCGCGGCCTGATAGGCCGTCAACACCGATTACTTTTATCTCGGGGTGTCCTAAGCTCTGTAATGCTTGATGAATGCGTACACCTGTGCGGTCGTTGGGGGCGAGAATGAGTTGAGGAACTGTCCCGGCCTTAAACATAGAGTCGAGTTGCTGTTGTATGCGTGGTCCTTCCCAACCTACTTCAAACTGAGCTGCAACGTGAATGCCCGGAGCCTTACGTAAGGCTTCGTGCAATCCTTCGTGGCGCTCGCTGGCGGCTGTGCCAGCAAGATGGCCCGTGAGTTCGGCTATGGTGCCATTGCCTTGTAGTGTATGAATGACAAAGGCTCCGATATCTTTACCTATTGCACGATTGTTGGCACCAATATAGGCTGTATAGTGTTGGGTAGAGGTCTTGCGGTCGGCCACGATTACGGGAATGCCCTTTGCCATGGCCTTTTCGACAGCGGGACTGAGGGCACGTCCTTCGTTGGGACAGACGACAAGTAGGTCGATGCCTTCGTTGAGGAGGCTATCGATTTGACGGGTTTGCAATTCGTTACTATCGTGTGCTGAGCGTATGTCGAGTTGCACGTTTTTATAAAACGTGGCTTCGCGTTTCATCTCTTTGTTCATCTGTTGGCGCCAAGGATCTTGGCTGCATTGCGAAATGCCGATGCGATAGGTGGGCTCGCTCTTCTGACAGGAAACGATGAGAGTAGAAACGAGTAATAATACTAAGTGTGGTTTCATGGGGAACACGAATGGTTGTTAAGGAAAGGAACGTTAATATATAGTTAACTTTAATGATGTTTTTCGCGCTTCGCGCGGTTTTTGAACATTAATCTCCATTAATCTGTCATTAATCTTATTCATTAATCTGTTCATTAATCTGTCATTAATCTTATTCATTAATCTGCACGTTTAATTTTAGGGGGGTAGAGCAAAAGAAAGATTAATGATAGATTAGTGTTCATAACCCGCGCGAAGCGTGAAAAGTAATATTAACGTTAAACGTTAATGGTAGATTAAAGTTTCTATCCGAAGTAGGTTCTGGCAATAGATAGAAATTTCATGCGGTTGGGAATAGTCTCCATGGTGTCTTCGTCTACTTGGCAGAGGTCGCGAATGGCATAGATACCCAATTCTTCGTCGGTGGACTGACGACCCACGTTGCGAAATAGGTGGTTGCGCGCATCGATGATTTCGATGGCCTCGTTGTTATAGTCGGCAGGCTCCATGCTTAGGCGCAATTCAGCCTTGACGAAACTCTCAAGTGCGTTGACAAAGTCGGTTGTTTGGTCAATCATAGAGGTAAAATATTGTATGTTGTTACCACCCTGTGGTATTCATGCCACAAGCTGTGTACCACTCAGTTTGTTGGAACGTTTGGTTGAGATCGCCAAAAATACATTTATTGGCATTGTCAGTATAGATAGTTTGTGGAATGAATAGACTTACTGCACGATAGTGATCGGTGGCGGTGGGTATATTTTGGTAGCGGTTATAAGGCCCAACGTAGATGCGGGGGGTGCTGTAGTGCGACGTTACGCAGCGTTCGAGAGCTTGGAGAACGTTGGAGAGGTAAGGTTCGGGCAATAGACGTTCGAAGGCTTGTAAGGCATCGTAGTTGTGAGGACGATAATAGAAAATCCTCGCGTAAGTTTGATAATTGAGTACAGATGACATATCGGGCGACTGACGATTGGCCAAGGCGGAGTAGGGGAGTGCCTCTTTTAGGGTGGTGGCAAGTGCAGGGAGTTGATCGGTACGCACGGCAGAGATGGTGATTCCGATATCATCATAAACGGTGTAGTATTCGTTGACAACATCGTTGTAGTACGTGCGTGTAATGCTATCGGGCGAGGCTGCAAAAAGTCCACATCGTAACTGGTTGGTGTAGTTAGCACCTGCCGTAGGAATGGCCATGGGAGAAGCTACGACGTAGTCCGTAACGTTGCGTAAGGCATAGTCCACTTCAAGGTTTTGCATGAGGCAAGCGTCGAAGAGAATGTAGTTGAAATGAAGTCCTGTGCGCTGAATGACTTGCGCAAGGTCGGTAATGTTCATTTGGGTGCCGTCATTGCTATTGTATTTATTATAGTTCGTGTCAATGCCAAAAGAGAAGGGACGGGCTGGCGCTGCGGCGGTAGTGGGGTAGCGGTTGTCGTAGTCGGTGTTGGTGGCGGGCAACCACCCGTCAGCATGCGACCATAGGGTGAGTCCGTACTCTTGTGCGGGGAACTTGTCCTTTATCGTTTGTAGTACCGTTTGTAGTGTGTGGGGCGATGTAGAACACGCATCGTTGTCGAAGGTGTGACAAGGTGAGGCTTGTTCCATTGACGCGCGATGCGGTAGAGGCGTGGGGCGCGAAGACTATCATCGTCGATAAAGAGGAGCAGACGGTCGTTGTCGGCTAAGTATTGTCGGCCGTTCATGATTTCGGTAGAGTCGGCTGCTGCTTTCTTCTTGAGCGAATTTTGGGCAGCCATATATATAAGTACTGTGCGGCGGGCTACGGTAGAGCCAGGTTGCACAGGAACGTCATCGTGGCAACTGCAAAGCAGTAGGCTGAAAAGGAGAATGAGTGGGTATAACCGTTGCATTATTTAAACTGAATAGTGACTGTTTTAAAACCAAATGATTTAAAGATGCGCGTAAATTCGTTGCGTGCGTTGCGTTCAGTCGTTTGAAGGTTTTGAGGAGTGAGACAACGCTGCATCATCTTCTTACGAGCTTGAGCGTAGAGTTGGTCACGTGCTTCGGGCGGGATAGAGCCCTTTTCGTAAAACGAACGGCTGCGTGCCTCGTCAATAAAATTGTTGTCGAGCAAGGCAGCGTGTGGCAAGATAAGTTGCGCGGTAGAGTCGGGTAGCGAGGTGAACCAATTGTCGGAGGCTTTGCTCATGTCGATGCCAAGGCGTAGCGTGCCTTGGTAGATGCGCGTAAGGCGGTCGGTGGTGAGCGTGCGAGAACGCTGCCACTCAACAAGTTCCTCGGTGTTGATAGTAAGAAACTCCCATTGCCCTATATCGCGCACTGATAGAACTTGTTCGGGAGTAAGGTCTATGCGTGTGTTGCGTTCCACCTCAAGGTGTATAGGGGAATTTTCTTTAATACCGATATATATATAAGTAATGGCAATGACGATGGCGGCTACGGCAAAAATCCACCACCAGCGCAGCAAGCGTTGTAGGCTTTTCATTTTTAGTTCGTTTGAAGCTTTGTCCAATCATGATCAGAATAGTTGCGGCCAAAGCGTAAGGTGATTTGACTCTCGGTATATCCTAAGTTAGAAAAAAGTGGAATGAGTTGGCGAGCAGCACTCTGCTTGGCGCGCTCTTCTAAGCCGAAACGTGAAAGGTGGGCTGTAATGCTATCGGCCCCTTGTTGTGCAAAGTTGGCAATCTCGGCATCGGTGTAGCGTGAACGCAAGGCATCAACGTATTGACGTGTGCCTTGATTGTCAACACGCGTAGAAGTGATGATGACGTGCGGGTCGGGCAGGGTGATGACGAGTGTGCTGTCAGTGCGTTGTAGGTTGTCGGCTGTAAAGTTGGCAAAGTCAATGTAGGCTTTAAGCGTAACGTCGATAGGGATAGCAATGCGGCGGTCGCCCATGCGAGCAGGAAGATCGACTTGCAGACCTAATACCTTGCCTTTGATGCGAGGTTCGTCGGTATGAGTGATGAGTTTGTGAATTTTCATCTCAGCTGTATAAAGCCGAGCACACGACTGAACGCGCATAACCATTAGTGCCGTGGTGTCGACGGCAGATTGTGTTGTGCGCTTTGCTTCGCTATCCTTGTTTTGCCTATGGCACGATGTGGCGCAAAACGCCAAAGAATGGAGCAAAGCAATGTATATAATATATATAAGCCAATGTTTTACTTTCATAATACAAAATTATAGAAAATAATGTAGGGTAAAAAACTCTTATAGTGTTTTCTTGTTTTTATGCTTAAAGTTTTGTTACTTTGCCATTCCATTAAATGTAACAAACAGAGTATATGAAGAAGATAGTATTGGCATCAACTTGCTTACTGTTGGGGCTTTCGTTGGCTTCGTGCAGCAACAAAAAAAGTGATGCTGAGGCACAAAACGTTGATAGTACACAGACTGTAAATAATAACAATGCTCCGTATGCCGAACCAACACAAAGTAATGCTTATACAACAAAGTTGGCAGGTAAGCAGTTTGAGATTACGATATCGCGTGTAGCTGATAAGACATTGCCTATCGTTAAGGATGATTTGGGCAAGGAGTTTTATGACAATCGCGTTGACGTAGTGATAAAGTGCAACGGACAGGAGTTTTATAAAAATTCGTTTACGAAAGATGCTTTCTCAGAATTCTTGACCACAGCAGCCGACCGTCAAGGCACAGTGTTGCTCGGCATGGCTTATGATAGTGCCAAGAGTGATGGACATGCCATTCGCCTTGGTGCACAAATCGGTCAGGTAGGCATCGAAGAAGGTCCAGCTTTTAGTATCGAAATCCCCCTTGATGGCAGCGCTGCAAGTATTGTGCGCGATAATAATCAAGATACTACGGGTGACGATATGACGGATTGAAAACTTGGGTTATGAGGTTATTGGGTTATGAGGTTAAAAAGTTAGTGTGTCTAACTGTTGTTTAATTCGTTAATTCATTAAACTCATAATTTTGAACACCTACTTAAAACTTATAAACTTACAATAATGGCAAAAGAAGAAATGGACGCTGCAACTCCCAATGCTGAGAAGTTAAAAGCATTGCAGGCTGCAATGGCAAAGATAGAAAAGGACTTTGGTCGTGGTTCGGTAATGCGCATGGGCGACGAACAAGTAGAAGACGTAGAGGTGATACCTACAGGAAGTTTAGCACTTGACGCTGCTTTAGGCGTGGGTGGCTATCCTAAAGGACGTATTATAGAAATCTATGGTCCAGAATCGTCAGGTAAAACGACATTGGCTATTCATGCCATAGCACAGGCTCAGAAGGAGGGCGGTATCGCAGCCTTTATCGATGCAGAGCATGCTTTTGACCGCTTCTATGCAAAGAAGTTGGGCGTAGACGTTGACGAACTCTTAATCGCACAGCCCGACAATGGTGAACAGGCACTCGAGATAGCTGACCAATTGATTCGTTCATCGGCTATTGATATTATCGTGATTGACTCAGTGGCAGCTCTTACGCCAAAGGCAGAGATTGAGGGCGATATGGGTGACAATAAGGTAGGCTTGCAAGCTCGACTGATGAGTCAAGCCTTGCGTAAGTTGACATCGACGATTAGCAAGACCAACACAACGTGTATCTTTATTAACCAATTGCGCGAAAAGATTGGTGTGATGTTTGGCAACCCAGAGACGACAACTGGTGGTAACGCCTTGAAGTTCTATGCTTCGGTACGTTTAGACATTCGCCGTGTAACTACGCTGAAGGATGGCGATACACCTATTGGTAACCAAGTACGCGTAAAGATCGTAAAGAATAAGGTGGCTCCTCCTTTCCGTAAGGCAGAATTTGAAATTACGTTTGGTGAGGGTATCTCACACGTAGGTGAGATAGTTGACTTAGGCGTAGAACTTGGCATTATTAAGAAGAGCGGTTCGTGGTTTAGCTACGGTGAAACTCGTTTAGGCCAAGGTCGCGATGCGGTAAAGCGCGTTATTAAAGACAATCCAGAATTGACCGCTGAATTGGAAGAGAAAATAGCTGCTGCACTGAAAGAACGCAATGCTGAAGAGTAAAGTTTGGCGGGCTTATAGGGTTAGAAGATAATGGGATTAAAAAGTTACTTTTAGTTCTTGCAATCATCTTATTAACCCCATAAACTTATAAAACTCTCCCTAAAGATGGAATATAAGAAGCATTACACTGATGAAGAACTGAACGAAGTCGTCGGGTGGTTTAAGTCACATTTTGATGAATTGCCAGCCTCTCTTTATATAGACAAAGCTACTTATGTGAAGGATTTAAAGCATACAGTTACGCTATATTACGACATCGTAAATAAGTTGAAAGACAATCCAACCTATGCTGCACAGATTCGCCACTTATTCTTGATGCGCGATGCCGTGTTGAAGCAATGGAAGGAGGAAGGTAAGGCTTAGAAACAAATATAAATAAAGAGGAAACAATGGTCTGTGTGAAATATATAGATGCGTTTGTTTCCTCTTTTTAGCTTTATACAAAATTATGACACGTAGAAGTATTAGAAAATATAGTTCGCGCCCCGTAGATGACGTTATGCTCAACGAACTGTTAGAACAAGCTGAACGCACCCAAACGATGGGTAACTTACAACTTTATTCGGTAGTAGTGACGCGTAGTGATGAGATGAAGCAAAAGCTTGCTCCTTGTCACTTTAATCAGCCTATGGTGACGCAGGCACCAGTGGTGCTAACCTTTTGTGCAGATTATAATCGCGTAACAACATGGGCAGAGCAGCGCAAGGGACACCCAGGATATGACAACTTTCTATCCTATCAGAATGCGGCAACAGATGCATTGTTGTTTTGCCAACGTTTTTGCGACTTAGCTGAGGCTGCAGGGCTGGGACTTTGCTTTTTGGGCACAACGATTTATCAACCGAAGCAAATTATTGACTTATTACACCTACCTCGATTGGTAATGCCTGTGGCCACGATTACATTAGGTTGGCCTGACGAGCAACCCGCGTTAACAATGCGTCTTCCATTGTCGGCTATCCGTCATGACGAAACGTATCAACCTCACACGCCAGCATCGATTGACCGTGATTATGCTACCACCGAAGCTGCCCCCGAAAATCAAGAGTTTGTGCACATTAACAATGTCGAGACATTAGCACAGATTTTTACCGACATACGCTATACTGCTAAAGACTGCCGTACGATGTCAGAAGGATTAATCGAGGCGTTGAAGATGCAAGGGTTTATGTAATAGCGGTGGAGCTTTAGTGGTTTTAAATCTTTCTTCGTCAAAGTCTCAATCTCGTCATAATGGTTGCCGCCTCTGATGACAACATATTTGAGCGTTTTGTTCTTAGTCACGTATATTCATTTCAATGTAATCAACATTAATTTGCAGAGCGACATATACATCGTAAAAGAACTGCGGCCCCATTCTTTAAGCAAGAATGGGGCCGCAATAGTATCTTATAGTAGAGTAGGGAAACTTCTACTTATTATGCCAATTGCTCTTTGATGAAGGCTTCCATTTCTGGAATATTCTCTTCTGCGCGCTGGAGCAAGGTGAGTTGGTTCTTTGAACGAACGAGGTTGTGGTCGGCATACTGTACCTTGTAGTAGTTGTCACCATCAAGATAGTCGGCAAAGAAGCGTACTAACTGCATGTAGGGGAAGAGCGTTGCAGCGTAGGGAAGGTTCTCAATCTCAATAGGTGTGAGGAATACGCGTGCAGTCTTTAAGTAGCCTTCAGTGAATGCTTTGAAGATGTCCATACGGAATTCAATCTTGTCGTACTCGGGGCTATCTTCGGGTTGTGTGTTGGCAGCAGAGCGAAGGAAGTCACCGTAGTCAGAGAAGATGAAGTTAGGCATTACGGTGTCGAGGTCAATAACGCAGAGTACGTTGTCGTCTTTATCGAAGAGAATGTTATCAATCTTCGTATCGCAGTGGCAAATACGCTTGGGAAGTTTGCCTTCGCGGAAGAGACGTTCGCTGCGGCACATATCCTCAGCACGCTTTTCAATCTCGTCGATGATGTCTTTAACACCGGCAACGCGACCTACCTTGTCAGCCTTAACGGCATCGTGGAATTGTTGCAAGCGGAACTCAATGTTGTGGAAGTCTTTGATAGTCTCGCCCAACTGTTCGGGAATGTCGGCCAACATGGCTTGGAAGTCGCCAAACGTCTCGCCTACAATCTTAGAGCCTTCGGGGGTTACACCGCTCTTTGATACTGCATCGGGAATGAGTACCATGACGCGCCAATACTTGTTGTCGAAGACGTAGTAGTACTTGCCGTCTTTGCAGGGAACGAACTTGAGTACCTTGCGGTCGATGTCATCAGTATGCTTAGCTTCAAGCTTTTTGCGAATGTGGGTGGTAACAGCAACGATGTTGTTCATCAACATGTCAACGTCAGGGAAAATCGCGTTGTTGATGTGTTGCAGAACGTAGTCCGGGGCATCAGCCTCGGCTGTTGTTACCTTATAGGTAGTGTTGATAAGACCATTGCCTAAGGGCTTCACTTCGGCAACGGTTCCTGTGATTTCGAATTGATTGGCAATGTGTTGCAAATCTTTTTGTTCCATGATATGTGATTATAACTGTTTGGATGAATAATTTATGCTGATTATGGTAGGACTGAGCCTACTTAACTATGCAAATGTAGTTAAATAAAATTGAATGGTGGCAGGACCTTGTTTAAAAATTACGAAAGTGTTAAGTCGTGACGGAAAAAGCCTTTGATTTGGAACCTAAGTAGGGTGTCAAATCAAAGGCTTCGTATTTTATGAAAACTTAATTAGTATCTTAAGATTTGTCCTGTGCGTAGTTTAGTGCTGTTGGTCATGCGATTGGTCTTAGCCAATTTGTCTTCAGCAATGCCTAACTTGTCGGCAATGGTAGAGAGTGTCTCGCCACGTTTCACTTTGTAGAAGTGAGTGGCTGTCATGGCTATTTTGTCTTCGGCTGATACGTTGCGTGACGCAACGAGAGTAGAGGCATTGCCCGCATCGTTCTTGTGAAAGGTGTAAAAGTCGCCCGTGACATCTTGTGCGGGGAAGTTGAATAATAATTCGGGGTTGATGGCCTCGCCTGCTAAGCGCGTTTCGAAGTGGAGGTGTGAACCAAATGAACGGCCCGTGTTGCCACCAAGGCCAATGGGATCGCCAGCCTTTACCATTTCGTTGCCCGCGACAAGTTGCTTTGAAAGGTGGCCATAGATAGTCTCAAGGCCGTTGTTGTGGCGAATGACTATGTAGTTGCCATATCCTCCAGCGTCGTAACGTACAACGCGCACTTTGCCATCGAAAGCGGCAACAATGGTGTCGCCAGTGCAAACTTTAATGTCAAGACCTTTGTGGACGCGCTTAAAGGCAGCGCGATAGCCAAAGCGTGAGGTGACGTTGCGTGAAGGGGTAGGCATGTGGAAGCCTCGGAGGTCGATGCGATAGCTTTCAGGTACGTCTTCTTGCTTGTAGGGGTGAGCGCGGTTAGTTACCCATGTGTTGTAAACGTCGCTACTAAGATCGAGCTCAAGGTCGCGATCGACAGCACGCTGAATGGCTACGGAGTCGACAGCGCGTAGGCGACGGTCGACGGGGGCTTGACGCGCAATTAAGTCTTGACAATAAGCGGTGGCGCCAATGCCTGCCATTACAAGTGTAAGTGCTGCACGACGCAAAGTGGTTATATTCATTGGTTTCGTTTTTTTATCGTGTTTCCTGTTTTTGAATGCCATACGAAATACGTCTTTTCAATAGTACTTTTCATACAATATAATTACGGCATGTTAAGGAAACGCGGCAAAATTACGACTTTTTATTGACAATTCTACTTTCAATAGTGTTAAATATCACGTATTTAGCGTTAAAGTGCTATTTGTGAGTGGCAGATGCTGACGAAGTGAATGTTCTGGCTCTGTAACGAATAGTGTGGGTAAAAATGTTCTTATGACAAAAATAAACTGTAATTTATCGGCCTAATTGGGGGGCGGGTTTTTAACCCGCGGCAGCAGCAGGCTTGAACATCTACTTATA
>OIWK01002259.1_pt1 | contig 15821 bp, 11 predicted proteins | sample 1587401 | NCBI WGS metagenome assembly OIWK01 (sample SAMEA3888911, study PRJEB22519) | human gut metagenome | biome: human gut; feature: human-associated habitat; material: faeces | place: Denmark | collected 2009
TTCAACCGGACGCTCTACCTGCAAGTGAAGGAGATCCTGGAGCAAAACAAGGCCGAGCGCCACATCCGGGGCGGCATCGCCACCCGGCGGAAATATAAAGGCGAATAAGAGCCGCGGCATCGCAGACGCAAAAAATCGAACCAGCCCCCAGAGCTTGCTTCTGGGTCGCTGGTTCGATTTGATGTGATCGGGAATACGTTACTTCTTCTGGCCGAACTTGGCGTCGTAGTTCTCCTGGGCCTTGGAGATGATGTTGACTGCCGCCTCGCGGCCGTTGACATCTCCGGCCACGGCCTCCTTGCCCTCCAGGGCCTTGTAGACGCTGAAGAAGTGGGCCATTTCGTCGAAGATGTGGCTGGGCAGGTCCAGAATATCGTGATACATGTTGTACATGGGGTCCGAGAAGGGGATGGCGATGATCTTCTCGTCGTTCTTCCCGCAGTCGGTCATGGAGATGTACCCCACGGGGAAACAGCGCACCAGCGTCAGCGGGGCCAGGGACTCGGAGCAGAGCACCAGCACGTCCAGCGGGTCGCCGTCGTCGCCGTAGGTCCGGGGGATAAAGCCATAGTTGGCGGGGTAATGGGTGGAGGTGTACAAAATGCGGTCCAGGACGATCAGGCCCGTTTCTTTGTCCAGCTCGTACTTGTTCTTGCTGCCCTTGGGGATCTCAATGACCGCCATAAAGTCTTCCGGCTTGATCCGGTCCGCAGAAATGTCATGCCAAATGTTCATGAGAACCAATTCCTCCTATCATATCATCCAAAAATCCGTTCTCATTATACCACACCGACACAGCTTGTCTACCAGTTTTCGCCAGATACCCTACTTATTTTCCCTGATAGGCCCGATACAAAAACGTCACGATCTGCGCCCGCGTGCAGCTCCCGTCCGGCCCGAACAGCGTCTCGCTGATGCCCTTGGTCACGCCGTTCTCCGCGGCCCAGTTCACCGCGTCGGCGTAATAGCTGTCTGCTGCCACGTCCGTGAACCCGGCCTGCGCCGCCGCCAGCTTGCCTAGCGCACGGTACAGGAACGTCACGCCCTGGGCGCGGGTGCAGGTCTCGTCCGGGTGGAACGTCGTCTCCGACGTCCCCTTGGTGATCCCGTTCTCCACAGCCCAGGCCACGGCCTTGGCGTAATAGGCATCCGCCGCCACGTCCGCAAAGGTGCTCCCGCTCTTCGGCTCCGGGGACCCGGCGGCCCGCCACAGGAACGTCACGATCTGTGCCCGGGTACAAGCCTGGTCCGGCCCGAACAGCGTCTCGCTGACCCCGTTCGTGATGCCCTTCTCCACGGCCCACTTCACGGCGTCATAGTAATACGCGTCCGTGGCCACATCGGCAAAGGGGCTGACCTCCACTTCCTTCACGAACTCGGCCGCAACCTCGACCTTGCCGCTGGGCATGGTGAACGTATACTGCCCGTTCCCCTTGTCCGTCAGCTCCAGCTTCTTCCCGTTCCTATCCGTCACGACCAGCTCACCCAGCTTGTACCCGCTGTCCGGCGTCACCGTGACCGTCACCCGACTGCCGCTCCGAGCCCGCTCAGGATCCACCGTCACAGACCCATTCTCCGGCTTGCTGGGAGTCGTCACATCATACCGAGGACGGCTGCTGCCAGAACTCTTCCGAACCAGGCCAGTGATCGCTTCCTCAATGACCTTCGCCATTGCATCTACCTCACTCTGCTCGGTAATGTTCTTGCCTCGGACAACGGCATTCACAGCGGCTTCCACACCGGAGAAATCCTTGTAGTCATTCTTGTTTAGCGCATTTGCTTTGGCAATGGCTGCATCAACCTTTGTGTAATCAGCATCCTTGTATTGCAGGGCAGCAATGGCATCTTCAATAGCCTTTGCCATTGCATCAACCTCTGTTTGCTGGGCTTTGCTTTTTGCTCGGTCAACAGAGTTAATGGAATCTTCTACCGCAGAATAATTTGTATAAAGGCTGCTATCAAGAGCCGTTGCCCTTGCGATGGCTGCATCGACAGCTGTGTAATCAGCGGGGATGTGATTGTCATCCCACACAAAAGTTGGATGACCGATTCCGGCAACCCATTCAACGCCCGCACCGGCATTGGTTTGCAAGCCAGCAAGGACATCTGCGGAGGTGAAGTTGGAGACAGCAGTGCCGCACGATGACTGGTCAAAGGTCGGGTCGGCACTCGCAGTACCTGCATCCCAATCAACCACCAGCTTAGCAACGGCTAAGTAATTGCCTTTATTATCAGGATATGTTTCTTCATCAAGCGTTACACCATCAGGAGGGGTATCCGGCCAAATGCAGTCGGTAACATGGGTCTTTACAACAGCTGTAATCCAAGTGATATTGCCAGGCTCAGCGCCAGTGATGTTTTTTGTTGCAACTATGCAATTTTTGATTATTACGCCAGGCTTGTTCCCAGAGAAGTTTTCAAAGTTTGCACCGAGAATACCACCTACAGCTGAATAGATATTATTGCAGGAAACAGAACCGCCAAACCAACAATCGGTAATCGACGAGCTGTCCGCAGAGTTTTCCCACTGACCAATCAGCCCGCCAACGGTATCAACATCATCTTCATTGGACTCTGTACTGATAACCGTGGCGTCTGAGCCACAGCCTTTTACTTGTGTACTCCAAGTGCATTGACCAATCAGCCCACCAACGAACTTGCTGCCAACATTGTTTTCTATTTTTCCGCTTGTATAGCAGTTTTCAACGGTGCCGCCATTGACCCAATCTGCCAAAATGCCGGCAAGTAACGAACCATCATTTGAGGCAATATCAGCGTCTATAACAAGTAAATTCTTTAATGTACCACCGTCAGAAACAACTCCGAAAAGTCCATTTCGAATAAGTTCGTCCCCAGTAGAGTGATGGTTCAGATTCATGATTTTATGATGCTGTCCATTAAAAGTACCAGCAAAAAATCTTCCATGGTTACTGCCATCTCCAATGGGAGTCCACTGGGAGCCGGATAAGTCGAGGTCATTATCTAAGTAAATCGTTTTCCCTTCAAATGATACAGATGCAGTTTTGTCATTGACTAACTGCGCTAAACCTGCCAACTGTTTGGCAGTGGTGAAATGGTATTCAGTGTCCGTCTTATGGTCGGTGTACCAGCTTGTATCTGCCGTACCGTCCCAGGTATCTACTGTTGTGGTGCTGTCCTCGTTCTCGCCTTCCTCCGCAAACGCCGTCACCGGCAGAAGCGACAGGCACAGGGCCAGAACTAGGGCTAGGCTTACGATTTTTTTCTTCATTGAGGTACCTCCTTCGGTCGGTCAGTTGGATGGTATGGGAAGGCTTATTATCCCGTAGGGGGTCACCTCTACGGGATAATAAGGAAGCGCTTCCTTATCGTTTTCCATATTTTTCTATGTTATGTTGTTGTTATTTTATCACAGGTGAGCTGGGAAATCAATCCGTCTAAAGTATGAGATGGTGTAAAAATGACGAACCACCAGGGCAAGATTTTCCTACCCTGGTGGTGTGTTACTTTACTGTTGTGTTGTCTGCGCCATGGATCAGCTTTCGCAGAGATTTCGCTACGGTCAGGAAGTCTTGCCCCTTTGCGCCGGAAGCGATCTCTCGTTCTGCTTCTTCTAACTTTTGATAGAGGTCAGAAATTGGAGAACTCTCTGTCATAGGATGCACCTTCCTTTGTTTATCCATAGTATAGTGGAATTATGGGGAAGTGTCAATATGGGTTTTGCGTAGCGAGCGATTGCATTTTTTCACACAAAAGGATATAATTATGTGAGCAGAATCACAAAATTCTAAAGAAAAATGTGATGGAGGGGTGTTATGGAACGACTGATCTTACAACGACTCTTGAAATGGAAACACTCCCCCTACCGCAAACCGCTCATTTTGAAAGGCGTGCGGCAGGTGGGCAAAACGTGGATCTTAAAGGAATTTGGCCGGCGGTACTATGAAAACGTCGCCTATTTTAACTTCGATGAGCAGGAGGAATATCAGCAATTTTTCGAGACAACGAAGAACGTAGACCGCATTTTGCAAAACCTGATGCTGGCCAGCGGGCAGACGATCCACCCGGAAAAGACGCTGATTATTTTTGACGAGGTGCAGGACTGCCCCAAGGTTTCGGCAAGGTCATCAACGCCATGAAATATTTTTGCGAGAACGCGCCGCAGTATCACGTGGCCTGCGCCGGTTCCCTGCTGGGCATCGCGCTGGCCAAGCCCTCTTCTTTCCCGGTGGGCAAGGTCAATTTTATGCAGATCGACCCCATGACGTTCACCGAGTTTTTGCTGGCCAACGGCGACAAGAACCTGGCGCAGTATCTGGAGCAGATCGACACGCTGGACCCTCTTCCGGATGCTTTTTTCAACCCGCTCTATGAAAAACTCAAGATGTACTATGTGACCGGCGGGATGCCGGAACCCGTCCTCATGTGGACCGAGGCACGGGACATCGAGGCCATGCAGGAGGCGCTGTCCAACATCGTGGACGCTTACGAACGGGATTTTGCCAAGCATCCCGACACCCGCGAGTTCCCCAAAATTTCGATGATCTGGAAGTCCATCCCCTCGCAGCTGGCCCGCGAGAACAAGAAATTCCTCTATAAAGTCGTCAAAGAGGGTGCCAGGGCGCGGGAATATGAGGACGCCCTGCAATGGCTGGTGGATGCCCGGCTGGTCCATAAGGTCTATCGAAGCACAGCGCCGGGCCTGCCCGTGTCGGCGTATGACGACCTGTCCGCCTTCAAAATTTATCTGGTCGACGTCGGCCTGCTCCGCCGCCTGGCCCAGCTGTCCCCCACCGCCTTTGGGGAGGGCAATCGGCTGTTTACGGAGTTCAAGGGGGCGCTGACCGAAAACTATGTCCTGCAATCCCTCCTCCCCCAGTTTGAGGTCATGCCCCGCTACTGGAGCCAGAGCAACCCGCCTTACGAAGTCGATTTTCTCATCCAGCGGGAAAACGACATTTTCCCTGTCGAGGTCAAGTCAGAGACCAATATCACCAGCAAAAGCATGAAAAAATTCAAGGAGCTGTTTCCCGATCAAGTCAAGCTCCGCGTGCGCTTCTCGTTGGAAAACTTGAAGCTGAATGACGATGTGCTGAACATCCCCCTCTTCCTGGCCGACCAAGCAGACCGCCTGATCGGGCTGGCCTTGGCGCAGAGGAAGCACGAACATCCCCTCTCATAAATCGTAAAAACCACCAGGGCAGTTTTTTCTACCCTGGTGGTTTTCCGCCGTCCCCCACAGTGCATAAAAGCGGAGAAGGGCGCTTCCTTCTCCGCTTTTGGTGCTGATTGATCGGGATGTGTTGATCGGGGTGGCTTACTTGCCGAAGTAGCGCTTCAGCAGGCCGGCCAGGGCCTTGCCGTGACGGGCCTCGTCTGGTGACAGTTTTCCGACTGTGTATCGCAGACACTATCAGGCGTGTCTATACAGAACTTAGATTTTTAGTCGTCCCACACTTTGCCCACGGGTTTTACCTAGTCTGCAAATTGAGTAATCCAGCGTTCATATCCATATCTCAGCGTCTGAATACTGGCCCACAATGGTCACAATTCAATCTCACCTGACTCACAGCGTTCAATGAACTCTGCCAGCGCCCGAACAGATACCTTGCGGCATCCCAGCTTGATTGACTTCAAGTAGCCTTTTTTGATAAGGTCGTACACAGTATTTTTGTTGACGCGCAGTCGAGCCGCCGTTTCTGGGATCGTCAGCAACTCGCAGTTGGCGGCCAGAATGTCTTGAATTGCCTGTCTTGTTTTTGCATCCATTGTATGCACCTCCTACCGTAAAGTATAGGGGGTGCATGAGCATTTCGCAAAAAATTACAGACCTAATTTTAGTCAGGGCCCTTTCGCTTTCTTCATACTCTGGCAATCTGTCGTTTCAGATACCAAATAATCACACCGGCAAACTCAGCATATCGTCCATTCGTCTTGACCTGAAATTGCTTCAGCATTCGTTCCAACTGCTGCTTCGGCACTTTCTTTCCCGGAAATTTGTCATGTAACGCTTGCTTGACTGCATCCAACGCCGCCTTACGGTTCTCCTTCAGATAAGATGCCGGACAATTCAGATTGAGTGTGATGTTCAAATCCTTTTCAATCTCTGCATCATCAGAACAAATAGTTCCGTCTGTTTTATACTTGATTTTCTCAATGGACACTGGGTCTCGCGGGTCAACGGTCAACGGCTCGTTTCCTCGATGCTGGTCACAAGTCAGATTTTCAAACTTTCCTGCCTGCTTTTTATTGCCGGAACATACAGCGAGCATATTGCGGTAATCAATCGTCAAAGCAGGGTCGTAATTCTCACTTTGGGGATGCTGCGGCAGATAGTGTTCAATTTGCACATTCTCCAGCGAGATGCGCCGCATACAATAGGCACATAGGCAGCCTTGTTCCTCCAGCAAAGATACTTGAACCGCTTCTTTGGGTTTTCCGGACAAATTGCTATAGTCCGTCAGTCCTTTCCGTTTCTCTTGAATCAGTTCATTTGGCTCTTGCTTTTTCTCTATATACAGCATTGCGATCCACCTACATCCGTTCCAGTTCCAAGCTCACTTGTGCGCTGGTCAGTTCAGGATCGGCAGAGCCGATTTTATCTTCAATCTGCTGCAAGGTCAAAGCAGCATCGTCATAGCGCTGTTCGTCAATGGCATCGTACACCGATTGGAACATTTGCTTAATCTCAGATGGACGCTCACTGGCTCCCATGACGCTGCTCAGGATTGCGTTTGCATCCCTACCAAACACCTCGTTCTGCGGTTCGACCGCTTGCTGATCCGTCAGAATGAGCAGATTTTCTTTCTTCACAGAGTTAATGACCAGCGGCGCATGGGTAGATACGATAAACTGGACTTTCGGGAAAATTGTCCGCAAATCGCCGATAATCCGCTGCTGCCACTGGGGATGCAGATGCAAATCGATCTCATCGATCAAAACAATGCCGGTCGTTTCCTTGAGAACATCATCGAGCAGCCACGGGTTCAAGACGGCCATACGATAAGCAATGTCAGCCACCATACTGAGGGTGTTTTTGTAGCCATCACTCAATTCTTTCATCGGATAGCGTTCTCGCTCCGAAGTACCATCCCGGTAGAGAATATCGAGTTCGTGTGTATCCAAGTTGAATTGGACATCTACATCGTTAAATCCTGTGATACCCTGGAAGCACTGGATGATCGCAGACTTGACTGCGGACAGTTCGGGAGCCTGTGTGCCATTGGTGGCACTCTGCAAGGTCATTTTCTCAAACCACTTTCGCATCATCTTTTCGTTAGATGCTGCATCCAAGCAATCCACATAACCCATCTGACGGTTAAACTTCATCAATTCCGAAGATTTCTTTTCCCGCTTTTGAGCCCACAAGCGTCCGGTTCCATAGTAAGAGATCAGTGGCAGCAACGGTTTTTCTCCATTCCGTACTTGATCTTGCAGTGCCGCCGAAATCGCGGTAATTTCCTTTGCATCGACCACCGTGGTCTTGCCTTCTGCGCTTCTCAGCTCACGCTTCCATGCAATAGGCGTCCCGCCAATAACTCCAGAAGCACTGATAGAAACAGGAAATTGGGGTTGCAGTTCAACCACACTGCCCATATCGTAACACTTATTCAGTGCGTCATCCTTAGAAATACCAGGGCTGCTCATTCCATCAAATCCTGCCAAAAATGTGCCGACAGCAATGGAGGCAGCATCCAAAAGCGTAGATTTACCACTTCCATTATTGCCAACGATCACAGTCAGTTCATGGTGGAACGTTGCTTCAAAGCGCTCGAAGCAACGGAAATTTTTGATTTCGATGCTGTTAATCTGCATGGGTGACACCTCCATTCATTGTATAGTTGATTTGATGTGTTTTGCAAAACTCTTCAATAGAGCGAATTGCCATTTGCGATGGCCTGGTTCGTTTGCGCTCCCAGCGGTTGACCGAGGCAAAGCTAACGCCTAATTCCTTTGCCAGTTCTTCTTGGCTCAGGGCACATTGTTTGCGAATGCATAAAATCAAATCCGAGTATTCCACTGCTCTGCCCCCTTTATCACATCAGCTGCTATTATTATAGCAGGTGTTATAAATGGGAACAAGTCGAACTCCATCGTACCCAATATAAATTTCAAGTTTTTATACCTTGCGTGACAGTTTGGGTGACATTAGATTTTAATTTATACGGATAGCACTACTCCGACCGCACACCCGGCAGTTCCACCGTCTGACCCTCAAACTGCTCAACAAAGTCCAGCAGAGCCTTACGGCTTACTTTGCGGCTGCCCAGCTTAATAGAGCGCAGATACCCGCAGCGGATCAGGTCATAGACCAGATTTTTATTGACGCGCAACAGCTTTGCTGCTTCCGGGACGGTATATAAAATATCGCGGCAAGCCAAGATTTCCATTGCGGTTTCATTGGCTTTCTGCCGCTGTTCTGATAATGACATATTGATCACTCCTATATCCAATATTATGTGGAGCCGCTGTACAAAGGCAGCGGCTCCACTGTTTTGTCCTATTGGCGTATCACCCGTACCCTGTTCCTGATGGACTGCCTGTTGTGACAGGACACCATTTTCTACGCATTGGCACGCTCGCTCCCGAAACCTCCTCTCCGGAGGTCATGGCCTGCTTCCCCTGCGCTGTATCTGATACGGACGCTCATTTTGTTTTCAAAGTACAGTAAGACTGGTAAACGCTTGCCAGCCTTTCACAAGGGACAACGCGCAGTTATTCCCTGTGAAGGACAGGCAAATCTGTTTAGCTCAATTCAAACCGGTTCTGAATTTCTTTTATCAGCTTGAACTGGAGTTCCTGATACAAGTCCTCATCATAGCAGACATAGATTTTCCCGCTGGCATCGTACAGTTCGAACTTGCACAGCTCCAGCATATATCCCTTGTAGTAATTCAAAATGGTCTGAATCGCACTCTCATCGCCTTTCTTCGCGTTCAAAATGGTATCCACAGAGATACGGCGTATCATGGCGCGATACAGGAACGTCACGCTCTGGCCGCGGGTGCAGGTGCTGTTGACGCCGAAGGTGCCGTCGGCAAAGCCGTTGGTGATGCCCAGCTTCTGGGCCCACTTCACGGCGTCGAAGTAATAGGAGTCGGTGGGCACGTCAACGAAGGGGCTGGTCTCCCCCGCCTTGACGAAGGTCGCCTTGACCTCCACCTTACCGCCGGGCATAGTGAAGGTGTACTTGCCGTCGCCCTTGGAGGCGTTCTTGGGAGAAACGGTCACATCGCCGTTCTTGGCGCTGGGGACGGACACCGTGTAGCTGCTGCCACTGGAAGAAGAACCACCGCCAGAAGAACGGCTGTAAATGGTCAGCGGAGCCTTGGCAATATTGATTACTGCGGAACCAGAGACGGTCTGGCTATCCTTAGTTGCCTTCCAATAGACGTAAGCGTAAAATCTAACCGCGCATAGACATGCATAAGACAGTTGCTCCCGACTTTTTAAGATGGAGCAGGCGTTTGCAGAGCTGATGCCGGAGGAACGGTATGGAAAGTGGCCGCCTGCGAATGCCCCGGAAGAATGCTATATGCCGCAACAACAGAAGGCCGCCATCTCGGGGTGCAGTAGCTCCCTGAGATGGCGGTTTATATGCTTACTGCTCAAATTCCTTCGACCAGTCGCGGTTCTCACGCTTGGCGGTCTGCGTTTCGTGAACGCCGTCCGCCTTGCGCTCGTACTCGTGCGAGTTCGTCGCCTCCTGGATCGTAAGATAGCCCCAGAAGGTCTCCGGATTGTCCGGCCAGGCGATCTGGTTTGCGAGCAGGTCGCTCTCCTTCTCCGGCAGGCGGTGCAGCACGCGGTTCAGAAGCGTCGCTGTCTCGGCGCGGGTGAGGTTGCTTTCCGGACAGAACACCGTTTTGCTGCTTCCTTCCACCCAGCCATTGCCGTAAGCCTTGCCGATCGCATTCTCGGCCCAGTGGCCGGAAATGTCGGTGAACGGCGTGTCGGCCGACTTGGCAGTCTCGTCAAAGCGCGCAATCATCGCGGCGAATTCCGCGCGCGTGATGGGTGCGTTCGGGCGGAACGTGCCGTCGGGATAGCCGCTGATGACGCCCATCTTCGAGAGCGTGGACACTGCCGTGCTGTACCACGCAGTATCCGGCACATCGCTGTAAGCGTTGTCCTTCGTCAAATTCTGCGTGCGCACATCGTCCTTGAGCAGACGGAAGAGCACGGTCGCCACCTCGGCGCGGCTGATGCTTCCGTTCGGGCGAACGGTGCCATCCTCGTAACCGAGCAAGTAGGCGTAATGATCCTCGCCGTTGAGCATTTCCGGGATGGGTGCGAGCGTCGGCTTTGTCTCGTCCGGCTTTGCCGGTGTGGACGGAGTCGAGGGACTTCTCTTGGCACTGAAGTGCGCGTAATAGGTCGTTCCCTGCCAGACGGCGGCCTCCTTCGTCGGAACAAACGTAAGCTCAGGCGAAAGCAGCGTGCCGTCGGCGCTGTACCAGCCGTCAAACCGCGCGCCGCTCTTCGCCTGCGCGGTCGAACCGGTGGGCTTGCCGGTTGCAGCCCCAATGGTCTCCGACCCGGCAGTCACCGTGCCGAGCGATTCATCGCTGCTCGCATAGTTGAGCGTGACGTCACGCTCCTGCCAGACGGCATAAAGGGTCGCCTCGGCATTGTCTTGCGGCTCATCGCTGGTCTGCAACAGGCTGCTGAAGCCCACCTCGGCCTTATTATCAAACTTCTTAACGTTATTCTTGCTCGTCGACCAGCCCATGAAGTCATATCCCTCGCGGGAATAGGTGCAGTCATTCAGCGGGAGGATCTGTCCGTGCTGGAAGATCTGATTATCCATCTTCCCTGTACCACCGTTGGCATCATAATGCAGCGTGTAGCGGTACGGACGGAAGCGGGCCACATAGCTTGCGCTCACATAGCGGCCGTTCTGCTGCTGCGGGACAAACGTTTTGCTACCACATACCTTTTCCTTTGTAAGGTCATTATACCAGCCTTCAAACACGCTGCCGTGATTCACCGTGGCTGTCGCGCCGACAATCTTACCCGTTTCAGGATTAACCTTTTCATAGATGATCTTGCTCTGCACGGCAAGGTCATTTTGCACCGTTGCTTCGCGCTTCGAATTGAGCGCAACACTGCCGAGCGAATCGGGGAAGGCTGTGTAGGTGATCGTCACGTCAGGCAGCCGCTCCCACTTGGCATAGAGCGTCACTTTCCCCTTGTTTTCAACCGTTTGGGTAAACGCTGCGCCGTCGCTGTAAAAGTCACCGCTGCCATTACTCTGAGTTGTCCAACCGTCAAAGGTATACCCCTTGCACTGAAACTGATTTGGGCTCAGATTACGTGAGGCATTCGCGGCGCTGAACGTCTGCTCCGCCATTTCACCGCTTTGCGCTCCTGCGTCTGCGGGGTAGTTCGAATTATACTGAATCGTAAACGTATTCGGTTCAAACACGGCGACATAGCGCACCTCGAGCACGGGCGTTCCGTTCTCCTCTCTGCTCCCCGTGAGCGGGAGCTTCGCCTGCATCATGGCCGTGGTAACAGTCAGCTTCGCGCCTATAATCGAATTTCCGTTTTCATCCTTTGCCTCTGTTAAACTGCCATCACTTTTCTTTTCATACCAGCCGACAAAATGGTAGCCGTCACGCGGAGTCGCGGTCGAGGAAACGGTCTTTCCGTCTACCGCACTGCCCCGCACCGTAAAGCTGCCGCTCTTCGTGTCCACATCGCCCCAGTTCGAATCGTTGACGGCAAAGTCCACCGTTGCCACGTCTTTGTTTTTATATACGGCGTAGAGCTTTACTTCCTGTCCATTCTCCGTGATTCCAAGCTTTCTGTATCCGACGGAATCGCCGGGGTCCTGCGTCTGAATGGTATTCACATCGCCCACAGTCGCTGGATTAACAATGCTCCAACCGGCGAAATAGGTCCCCTCCGGCGCAGTACCGTTAAAGTCTCTCAGTTTGATCGACGCGCCGAAGGGAATGCCCGTTGACGGGGCATTGAGGCCCGGCTTACTGCTGCCCAGCAGCGCGGTGTAGTTATAGTTTTCGTTATCCGGGTCATCCACCTGCGTCCCGTTGCCCAAATCATACACCACGGTGTAGGTATACGGAGTAAATTCCCACTGGCCGGTCAGCGTCAGATTATTTCCGGGCATGTAAAAATCATTGCCCACTGCAATCTTTCTATCATTGTCGCTGCGCTTCCAGCCGCCAAATGTCCACGTGCCCTTGAGCGTCAGATTCTGATCGACGTAAAGCTCACCCTGCGTGTATGTCGGCGCGTTTGCCGCAATGACCGGCTCCGTGCGGAAATACTCCTTCTCATCAGCCGGTGCGGAAAGATTGCTCGGTGTCCAGCTGCCGTTCTCCGCCACCTGATAGGTCAGCGTAAATCTGGTATTCGGCATGAACGTCCAGTAGCCCGTCAGCGTGCGGTCCTTGCGGACATCCGCAAGATTCTTCTCGCGAATATCGCCATTTTCATCGCGCCAGCCGGAAAACGTCCATTTGCCGTAAACCGTCACGCCATTCTCCTGCTTGGTCCCGGGAATGCTCGTTTCATTTGCCTTGTAATCCGTCGAAATAGGATAGTTATCGCCGTCCATCACGGTAGCATCGGCAGGCAGCGTCTTTTCCGCCGCCTTCAGTTCCTCTTTCGTTGGGCATTCGTTTGGGGTCTCTGTCCACTGATACGTCACCGTATGTGTGGGGGCAAAGCGGGCGTAGATCGTCTGCACGCCCTCGCGGCTCACGGTATAGCTGTGCGTCGGCTTGCTGCTGACGAGCTCATATTTGTTGCCGTCGACCTGCTGATACCAGCCGATGAATTCGTAGCCTGCCTTAGCCGCCGCCCTCACGGTGACGCGTTCACTGGCCGAAGCAAAATAGTCCTTTGCCGCCGGGTTGTTCGCTACGGGCTCGCCCTCGTTGCCGACGATCGCGACCGTGCCGCAGTCCGTATTCTCCTGAAAACCATCGCTCACCTTGCCGTTCTCGTCCTTCACGCGCGAGGCGGTGACGAAGCGCTGACGCCACTTCCACTGGGCGATGAGCGTTGCGCCGCCGGAGTGGAGTTCCGTCGTCTCGCCATTTGCCGTAAAGGTAAAGGTTTCGCTTGCCGTGTTATAGCTCACGGTGTGGTCCGCGGGCAGCACTTTATTTTTTTGTGGCAGCAGCCAGCCGTCGAAGCGCCAGCCATCCTTTTTTGTTTCGGCAGCCTGCGCCGTATAAGGTTCACGCTCCTTCAACGTGCCGTCACTGCCCGGCTGCTGCGCAAAGGAGACCGCATTTGTTCTATTGTCGCCGTGGGTATACAGGTCTCCGCCGTTGTCCTCATATATGACCATAGGCTTTTTGACAAAGACCAGCACGATATCCGCCGGTTCCTCCACAGGGTGCACATAAGTATAGGTGCTGCTGCCATCTCTCATCCATTCCTCTGCGGGAATAAACTCCTTCTCCAGCCCGTTCTGTGTCTGGCGCGTGACATACGCGCCGACAAACTGAACATCGCCCTTTTCCGGTTCGACCGCCTTCACCTTGATGGTGCTGCCGTTAGCCACTACCAGCTCTGACATGCTGCTGCCGATCTCGTAATACTCGCTTCCTTTGTCGCCGGTCGGAACGATGATAAAGCCCGATCCCCCCGCCGTGGCCGCCGCCGTGATGGTCTGATAAAGGCTGAAATGAATATTGTCGATCAGATTACCGAGCGTCTTATCACTCGTCGCCGCAGAGTAGGAGCAGAAGGCAAAGACGGTCTCCGTCTGCCCGTCCGGCACGGCGTAGCGGCAGCTATACGCAAGCTTCCCCGCCGCATACTCCGAGCTGTTCGTGCCGTAATTGCCCCAGGCGTTGTTATTCGTGCCGATGATCCAGACATTCCATTTCTCCGTGTACACGTCAGACGGCGAAGCGCTGAACGCATCCCCGATATCATTCTGGAAGCCGCCGTTTGCGGCAAACTTTTTGGAGTAGACCGTGATCTTCTGCGTACAGCCCGTTTGCGGAATGCCTACATTCAGGTTTGATGCGTGCTGACGCACCCAGTCCGTCATGCTCATGAACTGATCCCTGCCATCCTCGCTCGGCTTGGCTGGGTCAACGTTCTGCTTCGGGCCGATGATGACCGCCATCTGGTCGACGCCCATACGGCCGCGGTGGGAAAGACCCCACTCATACACATTGCCGCCGACCGTCGTGGCATACTGATAAAGCGTGCTCTCTTCGTCGGCGTTCAGCTCCGCAAACTGGCACCCACTATCCTGAAGATTCGGATTACCCACAATATGAGGAACTGTTCCAGTTTTCCTCGTCGACCCGAACTCGATCTTTAGGTCGGATGCCGTTGTTTTCCAGTCAAAAGTCGGCCCTGGAACCCACTGCGGCGAACTCTTATCGTCAAACGCAGGCTGCTCAAAGCTGCCGTTTTTGATGGCGTTGTCCGTAACGCTGCGCGTATCGGCCGCCAGAATAGAAGTTGGCAGCAAACCCAGCGCCATTACCAGCACCATCAATCCGCAGACGGCCCGCTTTTTCCAATCTCCTTTGATGTCCATGATAGATCGTCTCTCCTTTTATGGGGTGTGAAGAAAGTCTCTAACCCACTGTTTTTATTGATGCATAAATCTTGACAGTACCGGATTATAGCATTGTGCAAACAGTTATTCAATGGGCACTTTTTAATGAGACTCTCCAAAAGTGATCGAATCTTTTTGTCGTTTTTGGCCATTGAAAATCATGTGATCCGCATTTCGTTTTTCTTTCCCGCGCACCACTTTTAGCCAAGTGCAGCTAAGTTGCAAAACCTTTTGATCTACGAACTGAGGGAGGACGATTTCAGTTCGTCCTCCCTCCTGCGCAGCACCTGTTTTAACCCATCCCTGCTCATACTTGCTTTATTCTTTCGTCTAAAGGGAAAAACTTAGAGGATACCAGCGCTTTTATGCTTGAGTAAGAGAACCAAAATCAATTATCTGAACAGCTACATCTTTAGACCAGCAAGCTTTACTACATCAACAGAGTTCATTCCTCTGGTTATGTATACGCGCCGACCACTCCTGCAGCTTCGCACGGTGTTTCAACTCTGCGCTTGTCATCCCTATACCTCCAATATGACAGTAACGGAACGTTTCGCAACGTCCCGTTACTATTGTCTCATGCCTGTCCATGCGCGGGGTGGTTTGACGGTTACCATATTTTGCAGTTCCATGCTGGGTAAAACTTCTGCCAACAAATAGGTTGGTGAAACTTTCAATGCCTCGCACAGCAGCACAAATACTTGCAGACTTGGAACTTTTGTACCTGACTCGATTTGCCGAAGATAGGTTGCATTGATATTGCAAGCCTCAGATAGACGCTCACTCGTCCAGCACCGCTCCTTGCGCGCAATATTGATTCGCTTTCCGAGCAGCTTCTTATCCATGCGTTCGCCTCCGATTGTAAGCTATAAGTGTTCTTTTTGTATGCTTATAGCTTACATTTCTGTTGACGTGAAAAATAGCTGCTGTTAGAATACAAATTGTTAGCTAATAGACTACATAAGGCTGATGGGGGATATGAAAAAAGACTATCGTTGCGCAATTATAGGCCAGCATCCTATGCGCTTTCCGTGGGGCTTTGACGAGGAAGATGCCCAATGCCGCCGGATGAAGCTGGAACTGGTTCGGTGCATTATGGAACTGCGCCAGTGCGGAGTGATGGAATTTCAAGTTGTCTGTGACCCTGGCGTGGGATTGTACGCCGGAGAGATCGTCAATATCACAAAACAGAATGACGAGGCCATGCGCCTTGTCTGCGTAACTCCCTTTGAGGAACAGGCTACCAAGTGGACGCCGCAGCTGCGTGAACGCTATTTCGATA
>OIWK01002274.1_pt1 | contig 15740 bp, 20 predicted proteins | sample 1587401 | NCBI WGS metagenome assembly OIWK01 (sample SAMEA3888911, study PRJEB22519) | human gut metagenome | biome: human gut; feature: human-associated habitat; material: faeces | place: Denmark | collected 2009
TTCTGTATCGACTTGCAAAGATTTATGCTTATCCCCACTAAATTTCCACTGAGCCATCGTATTGCCAAGTAGTCTTGGCGATACGGTTTGTCAAGGAATGAGTTATCCGCCGGTGTTTCCTCCAAACAATCCGCGGAAAAACTTGACCCAGTGGTTTTCCTCTGTTCCCTTGGCTTTTGCTTTGCGCGTAGCGGGTTGGGAGGGAGAGGTTTTTGCCCCATTGGCTGCTTTCTTTGCCTTCTGAGGAGTGATGGAGGGTTTTACTTTCCTTTGTACCTGCCGTGGCTGGTCGTCCGCTTTTCGCCATTGGGGAATGAACTCATACCCCACGCCCACCATGCCATACTCTATCGGTTGTAGCTTCAGGGTTTCTTCTTTCTCCTTATTATAATAGGGAAGGGGAAGATCCTCATCCACCACTTCCAGTTTCATATAGGCCACTCCGGCAGACAGAAAGCCTAGTTCTCGTGCGGCGGCATAGGAGAGGTCGATCACCCTGCCCCGTACATAGGGACCACGGTCGGTCACGCGGACGACGACCTGGTTGCCGTTTCTCGGATTGGTCACGAGGATTCGTGTGCCAAATGGGAGTGTGCGGTGTGCGCAGGTCATGCTATCGGGATGGTAATACTCGCCGTTGCTCATTCGTCTTCCGTACAGTTTGCCACTGTAGTATGTAGCCTTTCCGTCTTTTATTTTTTGCGCAAAGATGTTTTGTGTGTAAAATGTCAGCAGAAAAGATGTTGTGATGACAAAATGCGCATTACGCCTGTGATTCTGTTTCATGGTGCAAAGTTACGTACTTTCTATGGAAACACCATGCTTTTCAACACTCTTTAAGAATGTAAATAATGTTTGTCTGTTTGATTATTTTTGCACCTTTTGGGTGAAAAAAAGCAACTGAAAATTTGGCTTTATCGCCAGTTTGTTCTATCTTTGCATTGCTTTTTGTCGATTCGATATTTTAGTATCGATCCAGTTATTATTAAACTCAAGATTTGTAATTGTATGACTCAAGACGTATTGTACCATTTTGTGAAGCAGCTCAATAGTGAGTTTATTGGCCCTATCCTTGTCTTTGTACTACTTGGAGCGGGTGTTTTCTTCACGTTTCGCTTCAAATTTATCCCTCGCTACTATCTTCGTGCGCTACGCGACATCTTCAAAAGTTCCAAAGGAGGCGAGAAGGCGACCGTCCATTCGGGGATGAGCCCTCTTCAGGCACTTTCCACCTCTATTGCTTCGCAGGTCGGAACGGGCAATATCGTCGGTGTGGCGATGGCTCTTCTCGTTGGTGGACCAGGTGCGTTGTTTTGGATGTGGGTGAGCGCCATTTTCGGAATGTCCACCAATTTTGCCGAAGCGATACTCGGACAGCTTTATAAAACACGTACTGCCGACGGACACATCGTGGGAGGTCCTGCCTTTTATATCCATGAGGGCCTCCACTCCAAATGGCTTGGTCGCCTCTTTTCATTCTGTTTCATCATGGCGCTGGGTATGATTGGTGTTATGGTGCAAGCCAATAGCATCAGTTCTGCATTGGTCTCAATCATTTCTGGCGGCATCAATCCGCTTTATGTGGGCATTCCGTTGGCCATATTTGTGGGCTTGATGATTTGTGGGGGTATCACCCGTATCGCCTCCTTCGCCGAGAAGGTTGTTCCTTTGATGGCGGGCATTTTCATTCTTGGTAGTCTGGTGTTCATAGCCTTACACATCGGACGATTAGTCCCTGTCATTGGAGACATTTTCACGAGTGCTTTTAGCATCCATGCGGGGGTAGGTGGGGCTGCTGGTGCAGCGATGATGAATGCCATGCGCTATGGAGTGAGCCGTGGACTCTTTAGCAACGAGGCAGGTTTGGGCACTACTCCACACGCCCACGCCATTGCCAAGGTGGATCATCCCTACCAGCAGGGCATGACGGCCATCATCGGCATCAGCGTCGATCTTGTGGTCTGTACCCTCACAGGATTGGTGCTTTTGGTTTCGGGGGTGATTCAGCCCGACACGTCGTTGGTGGGTATTCAGCTCATGCAGGCGGCTTTCTACAATGCATTTGGCACTGTGGGCAATTGGTTTGTAGCTGTCTCGCTCTTCTTCTTTGCCCTGAGTACCATTGTTGGCTGGTATTTTTTTGCTGCACAGAATGTGCGTTATCTTTTCGGCGAGAAACCGATCACAGCCTATCGTATCTTAGTGATGATACTCGTGGTGGTAGCCTCCATAGTCGAAGTGCCCCTCATCTGGGAGTTGGCTGACACTTTCAACTTTTTTATTGTCATACCCAACGTTGTGGCACTGGTCTATCTGAACAAGAAAGTTTTAGTAGAGCGCAATAGGATGGCGCAGGATTATCAGAGAGAAAAGTCGGGTTCTGTGTGATAAAATAGTGCACAGAATTGACAGATAGAAAACGACAGTATTATAGCGCAATGCCCCGACTCCACGAGTCGGGGCATTGTAGTTGAAATTCGCCTAGTGTTTTAGCCGTGAGGGGAGGTTAGCGTGCGTCGAAGAGTAGCATACTGGTTTGGGCGAGCAAGGCTATCGGCACGTTGGTTTCTACCGTTAAGGTTTCGCCGGCCTTCTTGGGCATGGTCATCAGTGCGAAAGGTGCGATGGGCTTCTGGTCCTTATCGACCAAGATCATTCTGAAACTGTTGCCCAGAGGCTTCGTGGGGGTCAATGTCACCTTGATTTTTACCTTTGAACGATGGCTAAAATCTACAATTTCGGCCTTCGTCTTGGTGTTGTCAAATGATTGGGTGTCAGAAGCCACTTTCAGCGACTTGCCGATGAGCTTCTTTTCCTCTTCTTGAGAGACCTGATCGTAGTGTTGCTCCATCTTGGAGAAGGCGGAGTCGATGTCAGCTCGGAAGCCCTTGAAAAGCTCCAATTTCTCCTCTTCGCTCTTGTCCTTCACTTTTTCTTCCATCTCTTTGTAAGTGTCGGAGATCTTGTCGTCGATGGCCTTCCTGGCAAATTGTCTGCAATTGTCGATGTAGAGCAACTTGCCAACCATCTCGTTGTCCACCTTCTCCACGCTGTCCTCAGCCATAGCGATAGCATCTTGGGCCCATTTGTCGGGGTTGTTGTCGTTGCCCTGGCTGCAAGAGGCCAGCAAACCAAAGGACATTACTGCCAAGAAGGCGAGAACGTTTGTCTTTCCAAATTTTTTCATCATAGCTATTTTATTGATGGTGACTATATACGACAATACCCCTAACATAGGGTAGCCGAAAATTTTCGCTCACAAAGTTTAACCATCTCTCATTAACGATTGATACACTGATAGTTGCGTATTTACAAAGACTAAAATCTTGCGATTTTAGCCTTTTTCTTGCTCAACGCAAAATCTTGCCAAAGTTAATGTAACCAAGCACCAAAATGTTTGGATTATGAAGACGATTAGCTTTGGTAATTTCAACTCCGCATTCACACTTATGCAAGTGTTCAATACAGAGAAGAAATGTATCCGTTACCTTGAAAGTAAACTTTGGAAGAATAGCGAGCCAGTATCTCCATACGACCCAACTTCAAAAGTTTACCGAAGGGGTGATGGTATGTATCGTTGTAAGAACACAGGCAGGAACTTCAACATACGGATAGGTACGCTGTTTGAAGGCTCTAAAATCTCTTTGCGTAAGTGGTTTTATGCCGTCTATATGGTAACTTGTCACACGAAAGGTATATCTTCTGTGCAATTATCTAAGGACATTCACGTTACACAGAAAACTGCATGGTTTATGACGCACCGCATACGTGAAGCATTCAAACAAGACTACAAGGAAAAGTTTGACGGTGAGGTTGAACTTGATGAAACATTCGTTGGGGGCAAGAATAAAAACCGCCATTGGAATAAGAAAGCGAAGAAATGCCAAGGCAGAGCATTCGTTGATAAAGTACCCGTAATGGGCATATTGCAGCGTGGCGGTAAGGTATTCTGTAAAGTGGTAGAAAATACGAGTTACAAGCAGCTAACACCGCCTATTCTGTGTAAAGTTAAGCACTCCGCCACGATATACTCTGATGAGTGGCAAGGATATAGACTAATTTCGAAAGTCTATAAGCACCACGTTGTTGACCACGGACATCGTATCTATGTTAGTGGTGGTGCATATACGAACACGATTGAAGCCTTTTGGGGAAATTATTGCAAACGTGCTATCAACGGCATATACAACTGGGTTAGTCGTAAGCACATGCAACGGTATTTTGATGAGTTCTGTTTCCGCTATAATACTCGCAACGTTTCTATAAACGAACGCTTTGCGGAGGCTATTCTGCATTGCAAGAGTAGATTAACGTATAACAAACTCACAGCATAATGATAGATAGAACAAAACTGCCTGACTTTCTTCAAGATATGCCCGAAGAACGGCTTAAAGAGATTATAGAGGCTGATAACAATAGCGGTAATTTTGATAAAGCTATGGATAAGATGCTTCATGCAAACAAGAAGAAAGACAGAAAGAAAGGCAAAAACTAAATCCTGCCTTGCTATTTCGTTACGTTTCTGTGTATTGGATTAACTCTTCATCTTCAGAATATACGGCTCCTACTGCATTAACTCCATAGACTTTTTCGATAGCTGAGTTTAAACGTTCCATATAAACATCAGCTATAATACTTAACATAAGATTTTCGTATCTCATAATTCTAATTCTTTATGTTTGGCGACACAAAGGTATAAAAGAATTATGAGAATAAAGAATGCGAGCAATCCGTGAGGACGCTCGCATTTGCTATATTCCCAAGTAAAATACTGGGTTAAGTCGGGATGGTTAAGAATGTGTAAATCTTTACTCCTTTTGCTTTTTGGTAACGATTTTCTTACATTTAGCAATCTCATCAACAGTAAAACCAAGTTGTTTCCAGCCGTCAGTGCCCCATTTCTGATATACGGCATAAATGAAGTTCTCAGAATACTTGGGATATTTCGACAATGATTGCAGCACCTTCGTTCCCTTACCTTGTGCAATATCTGAAAATGAAAGATACTCGCTGTTAGAAGTAAAGAATATGGTTTTACCATACCCTTGCTCATAAAGACACATATAGGCAATTTTATCCGCCATAGCCTTTGTCACAAGGGTTGTAGGTTGCTTGGCTTTATTCCGTGTCGTTGTTCTCTTCTGTGCTGATACGCTCATAGAGAATACGCATAGCAACAAAACTATGATGATGTTTTTCATCTTGTTCTTCCTTATTTACGTTTGGTTGTTGATGTTGCTTGACGCTTAAAAATCAGTTGTAACATACCATTGCCTATATCACGTATAAGCATACGCTTGTTGCCAACTCCATAAGTAGATTGTGGTACAACTGCGCCATTTCCTAATGTAACATAGGACAATTTCTTGCTTAGGCATTTGTAGCCCAATTTGTTCATGTCTTTTTCAAGCCTATCTTGATAATAACTACCTATAAGAAAACTTACCTCCTTGATAGTCTTGTTAGAATTTGCTTTGATTGATGCGAACAAGTCTTCATCTATACTTACAACATAGTCAGTAGAATTTTCTCTAATGGCAGGATATAAAGCATTATCACGAAAAACTTGCTTTGCTGCTGCAAAGTTGTTCTTGATTAGGCACTTGTTGCCAACATCGACAACGGACAACGCTTGTCCCCAAGCGAACACGCTACACAAGGTAACGATTAAGGATAACAAAAATCTCTTCATAATGGCGAATTTTACAAGAGTTTCCGCAGACAGCCAGCTTGGAACATTTACAATGTTTATTGTTAAAGAAAGTGGGCTGCCCTCCGTATCCTCTTGTAGGTATCGCCAAACACCTGAATATACAACACGGATAAGCAGCCCACGTATATGAGCTGCTCCGTGCCTCGTATATTCGCTGTCGAGATTTGGCGATTTCACAAGAAATAAGGCACTCTCTTTTTCCACTAAAGTTTTGTCCCGAAAGACTTTGGAAAGATACGACTTTTTGAGCATAACTTTCTATATTTCACTGAAAATGTGTGCCTTTGCAAACAAAATACGTTGATTATGGATATAGAAAACGGAACATGGGTACAATTGAAGTCCAACACGAGCAAGGTGTATCGTGTCTGTTGTAGTTCAGCATCTAATGAATTTCTTGATTGCGTTTCTCCGCAAAACGAAAGAAAACTATTGCCTGTTGAAGATATAGAAATTATCACAGATGTTGAACGAGTGGCAGATTTAGAACTCAACTACCCATCAACTTCTTCCTAATAGCAGCGGACAGACCTTTTATCACAAATCCATAGCGTGGAAAGATAATATCGGCAATCTCGTTAGGCAATCCTCCATATTCTTTCCCATAATGCCAAGGAACTCTCTCATCCATTAAATCTAAGCCATGTGCTTTAGCAATCTTTTTCAGCCGTTCTTCTACAATCTCTAATGTTAGATTTTCTTTCATCGTCATTACTCGTTTATCAGTTTCCAAAAATACTCCTTAAACTCTCTGCGATTGTGAAACCTATTCCAATCGAACTCAATACCAGCTATCTCTTCAAACCGTTTTATGATAGGATAATCTGTGATTTGAGATTTCAAATCCAATTCTTCTTGGGTAAATACCCGTGCTCTCATCTTTAGGCTGTTACGGATAAGTTCAGTAAGATTAGATAGGATTTGCTCTGCACCACTTTTAGTAGCATTCTCGCTGAGTATATCTTTCTCTCTGATAAGATGTACACTTAATGGCTTTTCCTGGGTTGAGAATGCTTCCGTAAAAGTATGCGTGTAATTCCGTTCTGCAGTAAAACTGATGTCTGTAATGTGGTCTTCACCTTCCTTACAGATAATTGTAATTTTCGTATCTGTCATAATTTCTAATGTTTTCTTCGATAAACTCTGTCAGCATATAAGAAGGCATGGTTTTTGTATATAATAAAGTCCCTCATGTACTGGCATACGTGAGGGACGAAGGAAAATAGCAAATTCATAAAAACAGAAATATATGAAAATCAATCTCTTAGATTGGGTCTATCCTCGCCAGGACAAGACTAAGCCATTTTCCGTAAGGGAAATAATCGGTAACAGATTAGCACTTACCGCTCCCGACTATACTCGTCTATACTTGGGAATGGAAGAAGTGGAAAAGATTATAGATGCAAATGTGTTATTACATTTAGGTAATTTGGAATGTTTATAAAGTGGCGGTGATGTTCTAATGCAATCCCGAAATTCTCTCCAACCGAAATTTTGAAGAAAGGAGGTGTTGCAATATGAACAGAAGATTTATTGATGTCTTCCTTTACTCTTACGTTGTGAGAACAGAGAAAGGTGATGAAGTCTTTGCTGTGTATGAACGGCATTTTCTGAGATAATCGAACTAAATCTTGTCACCGCCACTTTTATTGTATTTATTCTCTTGTTAGAATTTGGGGCTAAAAAGTACGCCCTCACCTAAGTTTAAGCGCGCTTTATTTGAACATTAATTATCATCAATTGTCCATTAATTATTTCATTAATTTTTTTCGTAATTTATTTCGCTAATGTTCATTCATGTTAAGCTTTCAAATTGCAGCACGCGCTGCGTAGTACCAACACTTACACTACGAATGGCGTAGGCGCAATTCGTGTTCCAAGTCGGTGACTGAAATGCCCATTTGCTCCATGAGTACAAGGTAATGGTAGAGTAAGTCTCCTGCCTCGTAGATAAAACGATCACGATTGCCGTCAACGGCCTCGATGATACTTTCGGTACATTCTTCACCTACCTTCTTGGCTATAGCCTTTACACCTTTAATAAATAAGCGCGTGGTGTACGAACCTTCGGGCAGCTCCTCATGCCGACTATGAATTAACTGCGCTAAAGAGCGAACAAAGCCCTCGTCTTCGGGGGTATCGAAACAGGCCGTTGTACCACGGTGGCAAGTGGGTCCAATGGGGTGTACCTTTATTAATAAAGTGTCGGCATCACAGTCGAGGTAAATGTCTACTACATTGAGGTAATGGCCAGAGGTTTCACCTTTAGTCCAAAGTTTCTGACGTGTACGACTAAAAAAAGTGACACGTCCTTCACGCTGCGTCTTTTCAAATGCTTCGCGATTCATATAGCCCAACATCAACACGCGCAATGTTGTGGCATCTTGTATGACGACAGGCAATAGTCCATCAGCACACTTTTCGAGTTTTATATCGTCCCAGATCATTTCTTTTTGAGTTGACAAGTTTATTAGTTAACGAGTTGACAAGTTAACGAGTTAACGGGTAAGTTAGTTTTATAACTGCGCAACAAACGGCGACCATTTGCACATTAATCCAGCATTTCCACATTAACAAAGCATTTGCACATTTGCACATTCTCACATTTGCACATTAACAAAGCATTTGCACATTACCCTCTCACCGCAAGTCCTTCGGCACGAAGTTGCGCTTTGAGTTCGGGAATGGTGATTTCGCCAAAGTGGAAAATGCTGGCGGCCAAAGCAGCATCGGCATGCCCTTCGTTCAACACTTCAGCAATGTGGTGTGCATTGCCTGCGCCACCTGAAGCAATGACGGAAATGTGGAGGCTGGCAGTGAGTCGCGCATAAGTAGTGCAAGGATAGCCCGACTTTGTGCCGTCATGGTTCATAGAGGTGAAAAGTATTTCGCCCGCGCCCCGCTCTTGTGCCTCATGTGCCCAAGTAAAGAGTTCGCGTTCGGTGGGTTGTGTGCCACCATGTGAACACACCGTCCAACGCACCAGGGCCTCATCGTCAGTTGGGAGCAAAGGCGCGTGGCGCGCATCTATGGCCACAACCACAAACTGCGAACCATAGCGAGCAGCAATCTGGTCAATCAAATCAGGCGTGCGCAAAGCCGCACTGTTGATGCTCACCTTATCGGCTCCAGCATCGAGCAAACGGGCGGCATCGTCTATCGTACTAATACCACCGCCTACAGTAAAGGGAATGTTAATGCCGTCGGCTATGCGCGTAACGAGTTGCGTAAAGGTGTTGCGCCCTTCACGTGTGGCACTGATGTCGAGATAGACCAACTCGTCAGCTCCCGTGCGAGCATAGTGCTGGCCGAGTTGTACGGCATCGCCTACGTCTTGAAGGTCCTCAAAGTGTATGCCTTTCACCGTGCGACCTTCTTTCACGTCAAGGCAAGGGATAATTCGTTTACTAAGCATGGAAAGGGGGAATGTGAGAATGTGCAAAGGGTTACCTTTTGCTGCACAATTAAAAAACAAACTTACCCGTTAACTTGTCATCTTGTTAACTCGTTAACTTGTAAGTCCTTTAATGCTATGCGGCCTTCATAGATAGCCTTGCCGACAATGACCTTGCGTAGGCCGAGAGATTGCAAGGAGATAATATCGTCCATACACGATATGCCACCCGACACGGTGATGTCGACCGTAGGATACTTCTTCTGTAATCGTACATAAAGGTCGGTGGCTGGACCTTGCAACATGCCGTCACGCGATACGTCGGTGCAGATTACTTGCGATAGGCCATAAGGTAGGAAGCGATCTATCAATTGGTCAATGGTGAGGTCGACCTCCTCTTGCCAACCATTCACCGACACGCGGCCTTGCTTCACGTCAGCGCCTAACACCATGCGGTCGGCGCCATACTTCTGAAGCCATGCCTCAAACCATTCGGGACGCTGTGCTGCCACGCTACCTACCACGGCATAGCTCGCGCCTGCAGCAAACACGTCGGCCAAGGCTTGTTCCGTCTTAATACCTCCCCCCCACTCTATCTCTACTCCCTCAACGGCTGCAAGGGTGCGCAGTGTATCAAGATTTTGGGGCGATGAAGCTTTGGCACCATCGAGGTCGACTACGTGAATGCGATGCAGTCCATGGTTGATGTATTGGCGCACCATGTCTACAGGGTCTGCCTCATACTGCTTTTGTTGCGCATAGTCACCTTGGGTTAGGCGCACGCAACGACCACCTATTAAGTCAATCGCGGGTAATATGGTCATCATAAGCTGATAAAATTTTGAAGGATTCGTTCACCCACGTCGCCACTCTTCTCAGGGTGGAACTGGGTGCCATAGAACTGTTCGTACTTCAGAGCGGCACTAAACAGTAGTCCATGTTCGGTCGTAGCTATGGTGTCAGGACAGAGTGTAGGATAATAGGAATGGACGTAATATACGGAGTCGCCACTGTGTATGCCTTCAAAGAGTTTCTTCTCCAAGTTCCCCAACGTATTCCACCCCATGTGTGGCACTTTCAGGTCGGGCAGCGAAGGGAAACGTCGCACATGGGCATCGAATATATTCATACATGGAGTCAACGCTCCCGCAGCAGCACCTTCTTCCGAGTCGCGACACATCACCTGCAGTCCTACGCAAATGCCCAACACGGGTTGGCGCAGTTGCTTAATCACGGGTATGAGTCCGCTCTCCTGCAAGTTGTGCATAGCCTCGGCACAATTGCCCACGCCAGGCAGCAACACGTGGTCGGCTTGGCAAATAGTCTGTTCATCGGCCGTCACCTGATAGGTGGCTCCTAAGCGGTGAAGTGCATTCTCTACCGAACGCAGGTTGCCCATTTTATAATCAATGATTGCTATCATAAAATCATTTCTAATTATTCGGGGTTTATGAGGTTATAAAGTTACATCACGTTGATTCACTAAACTTACTTTTTATAACCTTAAAACATAAAACTGGCTATTTTTAGAAATAGCCTAAACTTACAACACCCCCTTACTACTGGGTAGTTCGTAACTAAAAACGTCGCGCCGAATGGCTTGGCGCAAGGCACGGGCAAAAGCTTTAAACACACCTTCAATGAGGTGGTGATTATTTTCGCCACGTGCCTTAATGTGGAGGTTGCATTGCATGGCTTGCGCCAGTGACTGAAATACGTGGCGGAACATTTCGGTCGGGGTATCACCTACGTATTCACGAGTGAAGGGCACGTTCCACTGGAAGTCTATACGACCGCCAAAGTCGAACGTAACGAAGGCATCACACTCGTCCATGGGCAATACAAATCCATAACGCTCTATACCTCGCTTATTGCCTAACGCCTCGCGCAAAGCATCGCCAAGGACTATGGCTACGTCCTCCATTGTATGGTGTTCGTCCACTTCGAGATCGCCCTTACAAGTGCAAAGAAGCGAGATGCCTGCGTGATGGGGCAACTGTGCGAGCATGTGGTCGAAGAAGTGAAGCCCCGTATCGATATGTGTAGTGCCTTGTCCGTCAAGGTCTACTTGTACGTGTATGTCCGTCTCGGCCGTTGTGCGACGAATTTCTGCCGTGCGCTCGGTAGCACGTAAGTATTCGGCCACTTCGTGCCAATCGGTCGTGGCCAAAGCTAAAACTTGCTGCTGTTCGTCATTGAGCAGCGTAGCAGCCACCTCAGACGTTTGCAACAAAATAGCACGACAGCCTAAGTTGACAGCCAACTGCACGTCTGTGGCACGATCGCCAATCACATAAGAGTGTGCCAAGTCATAGTCTCCCTGAATATATTCCGTCAGCATGGCCGTGCCAGGCTTACGAGTGGGAGCACCCTCGTGGGCGAAGGTGCGATCTATGTATTCGCGCTCAAAGTGAATACCCTCACCCGCCAAGGTCTGCAACATCTTGCGGTGAGCTGGCCAGAAGGTGTCTTCAGGAAAACTTGGGGTACCCAATCCGTCTTGATTGCTCACTAAAAGGGGCAAGTAGTCAGTGTTCATTACCAAGCGCAGTCCGCCTATCGCACCCGGCACGAATTCTAACTTTTCGAGCGAGTCAATCTGTTCGTCAGCAGGTTCTTTTATAATCGTTCCATCGCGATCGATGAAAAGTAGTTTTTGCATAGGAGTAAGAAGATTTTTTTCTCATATTGTCTTGTACGCAGGACAATATGAGGCCAATTCTGTCCTATACGCAGGACAAAATGAAAAATGTAAGAGATAATTCCTTTTTTTAATAGCCCAATCTTACTTGGAGGCGACGCGTCCCCCCCCTGTTGAGGATTACTTATTGTCCCCCAATCAAGGTGTACTTTCCAACCATTTAGAAGGACTGAATGGCTTGCAGCAAGCGCACGTTTTCTTCGGGTGTACCAATGGTGAGGCGCAAACAGTTTTTGCAACCGGGGACGCGATGACGATTGCGCACAATAATGCCTTTGGCTACCAAGTGGGCGTAAAGGGCATCTGCATCACGCACCTTTATTAATAGGAAGTTGGCATCGCTGGGATAAACGCGCACTACGCACGAAGCGGAGAGAAGGGCAGAGGATAAAGCTTGGCGTTCGCGAATGACCTCAGCCACGTGTTCATCGTGAGCTTCAGTGGCCAATCGCTGCATCACTTCACGCTGTGTAGGGCCATTGACATTGTAGGGATATTTCACATGGGCAAAGAGGGCGGCCACTTCGGGCGAAGCAAAAGCGAGGCCTAAACGAAGCCCAGCCATGCCCCATGCCTTTGAGAGGGTCTGTAAGACGACTACGTTGGGGTGATGACTAAGCACAGTGAGCATCGAGCCCTTGTCCGAAAAGTCAATATAGGCTTCGTCTACTACCAACACGCCGTCAAAGCGTGTGGCCAACTGTTCAAGTTCGCTAAGCGGAAAGGCATTGCCCGTTGGATTATTGGGTGAGCAGACCCACATAAGGCGGGTGTGTTCGTCAACTGCACGCAACATGGCTTCTATATCAAGCGTATACGTATCGGCTGCGAGGGGAACTTCTCTTACATTTACATTATTGATAGCAGCAGCCACGCTATACATACCATAGGTGGGAGCAATGGCAACCACATTATCTTCGCCTGGTTCGCAAAAGATGCGGAAGCAGAGGTCGATGGCTTCATCGCTGCCGTTGCCTATAAATACTTGTTCGGGCTGCACGCCTTTCATTCGGGCTATGGCTTGTTTGAGTTCCCTTTGGTGAGGGTCGGGATAGCGATTTACCCCATTATTATAAGGACTCTCGTTGGCATCAAGCCAAACGGATATGTCGCCCCCTTGGTACTCATCACGTGCAGTGGAATAAGGAAGGAGACTTTTTATATTATCGCGTATATACATGATTCAGGGGGGATAAGGGGGTTAAAAAGTTTCATCATGTGGATAATTAACAAGACTAACTTTATAACCTCAAAACCTCAAACTTACTTTATAACAAACTTACCCCTTGCGTACTCTAACGGCTTGGGCGTGGGCGTGAAGACCCTCTGCCTCGGCCATAGTGACGATTGTGGGAGCAAGCGATTGCAAACCTTGTTGCGTGAGTTCTTGGAAGGTTATCTTGCGCATGAAGCTGTCAATGTTTACGCCACTGAACGAACGCGCCCAACCACTTGTGGGGAGGGTGTGGTTTGTACCAGAGGCATAGTCGCCAGCCGATTCGGGCGAATAGTTGCCGATGAACACGCTACCAGCAGCCGTCACGCCTTCGGCCATTTCCCATGGGTGAGCAACGGAGAGAATAAGGTGTTCGGGAGCATAAGCGTTAGAGAAGGCCAACATCTCTTCACGTGTAGTTAAAATGATGATGCGGCTATGGCTCAACGACTGTTCTACCAATTCGCGACGAGGCAAGAAAGCGGTTTGACGTTCTACCTCTGCGGCCACTTGCTGCGCAAAGTCTGCGTCATTACACACCAAGATAGCTTGACTATCGGGGCCATGTTCAGCTTGTGAGAGCATATCGGCCGCTACGTAGTCAGCGTGTGCCGACGCATCGGCCATAACCAACACTTCTGACGGCCCTGCAGGCATATCGATTGCCGTATGCGTGCTTACCAACTGCTTGGCGTGGGTAACGAAACGATTGCCCGGACCGAAGATTTTGTCCACTTGTGGCACACTCTCTGTGCCATAAGCCATGGCGGCAATGGCTTGTGCGCCTCCGATGCGATAGATGTGGTGTATGCCACACGCATTAGCAGCATAAATGATTTCGGGGGCGATATGGCCGTCACGACCTTGGGGAGTACAGAGTCCGATCTCTTTACACCCAGCAATAACAGCGGGAGCGGCCAACATCAATACAGTAGAAAATAGCGGTGCGCGCCCTCCTGGTATGTACAAGCCGACGCGCTGAATAGGCACGGCTCGCTGTACGCAGTGTACGCCCGCTTGAGTATCAACGGCTACGTCATGGGGCCGTTGGGCTTGATGAAAACACTTGATGTTGTGCAAGGCATTTTTTATAGCCTCGGCCACTTGGGGCGCAGTTTGGGCAGCCAACGCGGTGCGCTCTTCGCTGCTGAGTTCTATATCTGTTATCTCGGTATGGTCAAACTCACGTGCATAGCGGCGCAGTGCAGCATCGCCTTCTTGGCGCACTGCAGCTACGATGTGGCGTACGCTCTCTATTACTTTTTCGTCGTCTGGTACATTGCGCTCACACAAGGCGCTCCACGTTTCTTTCTTGGGTTGGTTGATAATTTGCATAACATCAAATGGTAATAATTTTGAAAGGCTGAACAAAAGAATAATGACGGGCTTTCCTAATAATTCGATTTTTAGTTTTTTTGTTATGAGGTTATAAAGTTACATCACGTTGATAATCAACTATGAAGTCGTCTAAACTTTTATGAAGTTCAAGATTTGCCTTTATTTTTGAAGCGATTTTTGGCATTGAAGAGGGAGTGTAGCGAGCTACACGACCGATGAAAGGTCAAAAAGCGGTCAAAAAGAAAGGTAAAGATTGAATTTAGAAGAGATAAAAGTTTAAATATAATCTTCGTCAGAAAAGTTTAGACGACTTCTATACTAACTTTATAATCTAAAAACGTAAAATCGTCGTTTTATGGTATCATGTTTTCAAGGTTCAGTACAAGGATGCCTTCAGCGCCGAGTTGTTTGAGTTGTTCTACTTTTTCCCACAGTACGTCTTCGGCAATGACCACGTGCAACGAACACCACCCTTCGGCAGCCAAAGGCAGAATGGTGGGTGAACGCATAGCAGGCAAGAGTTGCACGGCTTCTTCGACGAGTGAGGTGGGAATGTTCATCAATACGTATTTATAACCTCTACTATTGACGATAGAGCTGAAGCGGAATTTGAGTTTTTCGATGTCGGCTAACTTTTCTTCGCTCAACCCTTGGTGGGCTATAAGAGCTGCTTCGCTATAAAACACCTCTTCTACCTCGCGCAAGCCATTCTGCACCAACGTACCACCTGAGGAAACGATGTCGAATATAGCATCGGCCATGCCCACAGCAGGGGCTATCTCTACCGAACCTGCTATCTCGTGTATGTCGGCCCGAATGCCTTTATCGGCAAAGAAGTGGCGCAAGACGGTGGGATAGGACGTGGCTACAGTGCGTCCATTGAACCATTCCAGTCCAGGATAGTCCACCTCTCGAGGGATAGCTAAAGAGATACGGCAAGCACCAAAGCCCAATCGCATCACTTCGTCAACGGCCATGTGGCGTTCGGCCACTTCGTTCAGTCCCACAATGCCCACATCGGCCACGCCCATGTGTACAGCTTGGGGGATATCGTCGTCGCGCAAGTAGAGCACCTCAATGGGAAACCCCTTAGCACGTGCCACTAATTTTCGTTTGCTTTGTGCCACCTCTATGCCTGCATCAGCGAGCAGTTGCATAGTGTCTTCATTCAATCGACCTTTGGCTTGAATTGCTATACGTAACATTGGCTTTCGTGTTTCTTTTTGTAAGTAGTTTAGATTTTGTTATATCAAATTGATTGCAATATTCGGCATTTTAATTGATATATGCAAGTATATACAATAAAAAGATATATAAATGCAGATAAACTGCAATTTATCTGCCTAATTGGGGGGCGGGTTTTCAACCCGCGGCAGCA
>OIWK01002282.1_pt1 | contig 15712 bp, 24 predicted proteins | sample 1587401 | NCBI WGS metagenome assembly OIWK01 (sample SAMEA3888911, study PRJEB22519) | human gut metagenome | biome: human gut; feature: human-associated habitat; material: faeces | place: Denmark | collected 2009
GTGAACCGCTACGCAGGCCGTGGACGGAGTACATCGTGCCGGTAGCGGAACAGACGAGCTTATTTCAGGAGGCGACCACATGAAGCCGAAAACGAAATCCGAGCTGATGGCCGAGTGGGCCAGCCAGCCCGACCAGCTCAAAAGAGAGCGGGAAGTCAAGGCCATCCGCAAGGCGATGGACGATGCCCGCGCTGTGATGCAGGACGGTCTGACCCGGTACGTCAAGAAAAAGACCAAAGCTCGCAGCATGGCAAAGGCTGAAGCTGACCCCTTTGCTGAGCTGGAAGGCTGGGAAAGCATGGAGCAGATCCAGGATGCCTACGGCTATGGCGAGATTACCGCTGACAGGCGGGACAAGCTCGCCGACCTGTGGGAAGCCCGGGAAGCTGCCAGAAACAGCCGCAAGGGCGCAGACAAGTACCACGACCTTGTGACGGAGATGCTGGAAACGGCCATCCGCCGGGTGGGCAATGAGTACGCAGATATGCTGTTTGAGTATGACCAGCAGCGCCGGGAAGCTGAAAAGCAGTGCGAGCAGCTGGCAATGGAAGGGATGGTGAAAAAATGAAGGCTATCTTGATGAGCATTCGGCCTGAATGGTGCGACCTCATCATTCGGGGGCAAAAGACCATTGAGGTGCGCAAGACCCGCCCGAAGCAGGAAACGCCGTTCAGGGTGTATATCTACTGCACCCGGACGGCGAGTAAAGAGTTTAATTCGGACGACCGTAACTGGGACGTGTCCGCGAAGGTCCACGGCGGATGGCCAGGGAAAAGGGGGCGCGTCATTGGCGAGTTCACCTGCAACGATATCGATAGAATTACTCCGCTTACAAGCTCTATCCCAGGGAATCTCGAAGAAAGGATTTTGGGAAGCTGCCTTACACCGCAGCAGGTAGAGGCTTATGCTGGCTGGAAAGGACGGAAGCTGATTGACTGCCGCGATGCGTACTGCTGGCATATTTCAAACTTCAAACTATACAAAAAGCCAGTAAAGTTTAAAGATTTCTGGGCGATACAGCCCTGTACGCATCGCGGAGACTGTTGCACCTGCCGCAGATGGGACGAAGAAAAGCTGATTTGCCGGGGAGAAGTATTCGGGATCGAACGCCCGCCCCAAAGCTGGTGCTATGTGGAGGACGGAAGATGAAACTGACCCTCTACGGCGACCCGCGCACCAAAAAGAACTCTGCCCGCATCCTCAAAAGCCGCTCAGGCGGGCGCTTTGTGGCCCCTAGCAAGGCCTACGTGGATTATGAGACGGACTGCCTGCGGCAAATCAAAAGGCCGCGCAGCCCCATCTCTGCCCGCGTGAACGTGAGGTGCGTGTACTACATGAAAACCGCCCGCCGGGTCGATCTGGCGAACCTCATCGAGGCTACAACGGACATTCTGGTAAAAGCCCGGGTGCTGGAGGACGACAACAGCAGGATCGTCGCCGCCCACGATGGCAGCAGGGTGGATCTTGACCGGAAGAACCCAAGGGCGGAAATTGAGATTGAAGAAATGGAGGAGTAAAATGCTTGATATGCTATTTGAAGCTGCAAGCACGCTGTTCATGGCAACACTTGCAGGGCTTTTCATCTGGTTTGTTCTTAGCGATGGCTCGACCGAAACAAACCTTGCCTTTGCGACCGGTGCGTATTCTTAAAGCAAAAATTTGGGGCGTCAGAATCCGGATATCACTATATCTGCCAGAGCAGTGACAAAGACGAAGGATACATAAATCCGCCCGAATATTGCCGCGATTTTGAAGAAAGGAGCAACAATGACCACCACATGGACACCTGACACTGACACCCAGAAGCAGGACGGAAACGATTTCCGCACCGTTAAGGCGTGGCTGAATCGCTACCGCGAAGCAGAGAAAAGATACTACTTGCTGTCTGACCGTCTGGCCGAAGCGCAGGAGGCCACCCGGCACATCACCCAGAGCCTCAGTGCGGTCCCCGGCGGCAGCAAAGATGGCCAGAGCCTTGCCCGGGCGGTGGAACGCGAGGAGGAAGCGGAGCGCCGCGCTTATGAGCAAAGAGCGGTCTGCGACAGGCTGTTCCTCGAGATCAGAAACGTGCTCGCCCAGATCCAGAACGAGAAAGCATACACGGTGCTGTACAAGTACTATCTCGATTGCCTCACGTGGGACAGGGTCGCAAAAGATATGAATTACTCTTTGCGCATGGTCTATGTCTTGCGGCGCAAAGCAATGGAAGAGCTGAGCCTTTAAAAACATTGCACTGTCATTACATTGCGGTTTCACTATCGCATGGTGTAAAATTATATCATCGGAAAAGCCAAAAGGCAAACCGATGCACGCAGCCTCCGAAACGTGTCCCTTCTTGGCATTTTCCTCCTTTTTTGCTTGCAGATACCGGACTTTGCTCTCTTCACGTTTCGCGGGCTGCTTCTATGCGAGATTTTGGCACGGCTCCATTCAGGGCGGCGGCTCTGAGTGTCTGGGGCAGGGCGCGCACCTCCCTCTCCGCGTGGTTCGAATCCACGGTTTCGCACCATATGGCGCATGGACTAGACAACCCGCAAGGCCGCACGTGCAACCTCCCGTGCCAAGAAAAGGCCTTAGAATCCTTGCCAAGGTGTAGCTTTCCTGACAGGATGTGCGCCAACCAACAGCCCCGGCGGCGAACCGGAGCTGTTTTTATATGGCCGCCTGAGCGCAATTTGGAGCGCGGCGCGTGTGTGTAGACACGGCTGGTTCGATTCCAAGGGCGGCTTTTTATATTCCCGTAGCTCAAAATCGGTAGAGCAGCGGTCTCCAAAACCGCATGTTGCAGGTTCGAGCCCTGCCGGGAGTGCTTGCGTGCCCTATGAGGGGGCCGCGCAATAGTGGGGCATCCGGCCGCGAAAGTTCCGGATGCAGCAGTGCCCACCGTTTGACGCATGTCCAACGAACTGAATGCACGGGCGCTGCTTATATGCCGTCATAGCTCAATTGGCAGAGCGCCGCCCATTTAAGGCGGGACAACGTTGGTGACACCATGGGAACATCACTGCACAGCCAACCACTGCGCACATCCATTCCGTGGGTGCTGGTTCAAATCCAGCTGGCGGCACATTCGATATTTTGACCGTTCGGATTTCCGGGCGGTTTTTCTTTTGCATGAAAGGAGAAGCCTACCGTGAGATATGGTGTGCCGTATCGTGGCAGTAAGAACAAAATCGCACAGTGGGTTATCTCCAATCTTCCTGCTGGTGACACACTGATCGACCTGTTTGCTGGTGGATGTGCAGTCACACATGCTGCGTTGCTTTCTGGCAAATGGAATCACATCGTTGCAAATGACATCGGTGATGCGCCGCAGCTGTTCATGGACGCTGTTCACGGCAAGTATGCCAACGAAAAGCGTTGGATTAGCCGTGAGGATTTTCATAGGCTGAAAGATTTTGACCCTTACGTTTCGCTCTGTTGGAGCTTTGGCAACAACCGCAGGGATTATCTCTATTCAAAAGAAATTGAACCGTGGAAAAAGGCTTTGCATTACGCAAGAGTGTTTGGCAATACGTCCCTTTTGCAAGAGTTCGGAATCGATTCGGACGGTAGCTCAAAAGACATCAAGCCGAACAACGAGGAATACAAAAGGCTTTATTCACAGTGGCTTGGACATCAAGTTAAACATAAAAGGCTTTATGATTTAGACCACCTTGCAAGGCTAGAGAATCTTGAACGCCTGCAAAATCTTGAACGCCTGCAAAATCTTGAAGGTCTGCAAAATCTTGAAGGTCTGCAAATGGATTACAGGGAAGTACAAATTCCATCAAATGCAGTTGTGTACGCAGACCCCCCCTATAAACGAACAAACTGCACAGGATACAAATGCGATTTTGACCATGAATCGTTTGAAAAGTGGCTTGCCGAAACTCCGTTTATGGTTGTTATCAGCGAGTATGAAGCACCAAGTGGGTGCAAAGAGGTTGCAAGCATAAAAAAGCAATCCTCTATGGGAACTGGCAATAAAGGCGGGTCTGATATTGAAAAGCTGTTTGTGCAAGAACGGTTTGTTGAACAGTACGAAAATTCATTTAACGTGAGAGGTGGTGGCGGTGAGCGCGAAGCGTCTGACAGACAGGCAAAAAAAGAAGATCGTTGCTGACTATGTGCAGCTGCAGAGCTACGCCAGAACCGCGAAGCTGAACGACGTAGCAGAAAGCACTGTGCGGAAAATCGTGAAAGATAATCCCAAGTGCGCGGATTTGTGCGCCTTAAAAAAAGAGCAGAACACGCAGGACATGCTTTCATATCTGGACGGCAAGCGCGGAGAAGCACAGGATCTTCTCGGGCTGTACCTGAAAGCGATGGCAGACCCTGACAAAATCGCAGAAGCGACGCTGCCGCAGCTGTCCACGGCGTTTGGAACCATCGTGGACAAGTTCGCTATGCTGGGAGACCAGAGCGGCATAGAAGCCCCGGACGATGGCCTGCTTGAGGCTCTGAGCGCTGCCGCAGACCTCAGCCCGCCGGATGATGTAGACAGGCTGCCAGAGGAAGAGGACGACCATGCGGAAAAGTAACGGTTTTCGCTGGAAAGCCCTCAGTCAGCGGCAAAAGCAGGTCTTGAGTTGGTGGACACCGCAGAGCGCATACAGCGGATACAACGGCATCATTGCCGATGGCGCTATCCGATCGGGCAAGACCTTTGCCATGAGCTTTTCTTTCGTCCAGTGGGCCATGACCTGCTACAGCGGCCAGCAGTTTGCCATGTGCGGCAAGACCATTGCCAGCTTCCGGCGCAACGTGCTGGGCACGCTCAAGCAGCAGCTTGCGGCCCGTGGCTACAACGTCAAGGAGCATCGGGCAGAAAACTGCATGACTGTCAGCAAGGGCGGCAGAACCAACGAGTTTTACTTTTTTGGCGGCAAGGACGAGAGCAGCCAGGACCTGATCCAGGGAATCACTCTTGCGGGCGCGTTCTTCGACGAGGTGGCTCTGATGCCGCAGAGCTTCGTCAACCAAGCCACAGCCCGTTGCTCTGTCACCGGGTCAAAGTTCTGGTTCAACTGCAACCCGGGCAGCCCGCAGCATTGGTTTTATCTGGAGTGGGTGCGAAAGTGCCGTTCCCGCAAGATGATGTATCTCCATTTCACGATGGACGACAACCTGTCGCTTTCTGAGGACATAAAGGCCAGATACCGCAGCCAGTACAGCGGCGTTTTCTATCAGCGCTACATTCTAGGCCTGTGGACGGTGGCCGAGGGGCTTGTCTATGACATGTTCGACCGCAAAAAGCACGTCATTGACAAGATTCCGGCGCTGTCTCCAAAGAGCGCTTATGTGGCTTGCGACTTCGGCACCCAGAACGCAACGACCTTTCTGCTATTCCAAAAGCAGGCAGATGCAGACTGCTGGATTGTCACCCGGGAGTACTACTACAGCGGCCGCGAACAGAAGCGGCAAAAGACCGTGGGCGAGTATGTTGCGGACCTCAAGGCGTGGCTGAATGGACTCAAGCCGGAGAGGATCATCGTTGACCCCTCTGCCCTGCCCCTGATTACAGAGCTGCGCAAGAACGGCTTTACCCAGACCCCCGCAAACAACGACGTCCTGAGCGGCATTCTGGACGTGCAGACCATGCTGCAGACCGGACGGCTAAAGATTCACAAAGACTGCAAGCACACGCTGGAAGAGTTCGGCGTGTACGCTTGGGATCCAGATAAAGACGACACCGTGCTGAAGGTCAACGACCACTGCATGGACGCTATCCGCTATTTCGTGCGCACAAAGCGCCTTGTAAAACTGAGGGATTGATTTTGAGCACTACATACACATTCCAGACTTTCCAGCAGGCGCAAGCCGCCGGGGAACAGCCTGATTTCATCCGGCGGTTCGTGCAGCAGCACTGCGCTTCCAAGCCATACAAGATGGCTCTGGACGCCGACCTGTACGATGCACAGAAAAACCCGGGGGCTGAACGCTTCGCAAAGGCTTACGCTTTGATGCTGCAACGCCTGTCCAAAAACACCAAGCAGGACACCCCACACCCCGATATGGTCAAGAGCAATCTTTTCCGGCGGCTCAACAAACAGAGAGCGACCTACTCCCTCGGCAACGGCGTGGTCTTTGCGGACGATGGCGTGGACAAGGACAGGCTGGGGCAGAACTTTGACGAGCAGATCCAGAAGGCCGGATATTTCGCCCTGATCCACGGCGAGAGCTTTGGCTTCTGGAACAGCGACCATTTGGTGGTTTTCAAGCTGACCGAGTTCGCGCCCTTGTACGATGAAAAAACAAGCCTTTTGCAAGCAGGTGTGCGCTTCTGGCGGATGAATCCTGACACGGATATGCATTACATCCTGTACGAGCTGGACGGCTTTACCGAGTACACGGAAAGCAAAATCGGCAATGTGATGCAGGAGACAACGCCAAAGCAGGCATACAAGAGAGTGACCGTCACCACACCCGGCGGCGGGCTGGAAAGCGTGGAGGGCGAAAACTACAGCGCTCTTCCCATTGTGCCGCTGCGGGGCTCCGACCTGCACCAGAGCACCCTTGTAGGACTGAAAGCCTACATTGACAACACCGATCTGGTGATGTCCGGCTTCTGCAATGACTTGCAGGACTTTTCTCAGATCTACTGGCTGTGCGAGAACTTCAACGGCATGACCGATGACGAGCTGCAGGAGTTCCTTGTCAAGCTGAATCTGTACCACATTGCAGGCGCAGACACCAGCGAGGGCGGCAAAATCACTCCCTACACCACCGAGATTCCCGTGGCTGCCCGGCAGGCTCTTTTGGAGCTGCTCCACACCCGGGTGTATGAGGACTTCGGCGGTCTGGACGTGCATTGCGTCAGCGCGGACAGCACCAACGACCATCTGGATGCGGCCTATGAACCGCTGAACCAGAACGCGGACGACTTCGAGGCGCAGGTCAAGCCGTTCATCCGGCAGATCTGCGCACTGGCTGGCTTTGACAACGCTATGCCGACATTCAACCGCAGCAAGATCACCAACACCGCCGAACAGGTCAGCATGGTGATTTCCGAGTCCACCATCATCGGGCAGGACATGGCCATTGACCTGCTGCCAAACCTGACCCCGGAACAAAAGGAGCAGGCCAAGGCCGCGATGATGGCAGAGAGCGCAACGCGGGAGACCGTGGACGACGAGGAGGATGAAGACGATGGCTGAAAACATCATCGGCAAGTTTGTTATTGAGCTGGACGAAAACGACAGGAAACTTTTGGAGCGGTTTGCAAATGCAGTCGAATTGATGCAGCCGACCACGATGGATTGGGACGAGCCAAAAGTCCGCGCAGTAGGCGTTGACGAACTCGGAAACATCAAATGGGGACCCGCCGGGGAAAACAATGAACGACCGTGACCGTATCTCTACCCGCCAGCTGAACCGCCTGCGCCGTCGTATCCTCCGGGTGTACGGCACTGCCCGCCGGGAGATGCAGGAGCAGATTACCGAGTTTCTGGCAAAGTACAAAGCGCTGGACGAGCGCAAACGGGCACAGCTGGATGCAGGCGAGATTACAGAGGATGATTACCGCATCTGGTTGCAAAATCAGGTCTTTCAGTCCGATTTGATGCACGCCAAGCTTGACGGCATCACCCAGACCTGCACCACAGCCCAAGAGACGGCCTACAAGCTGGCCCGGGACGAGCAATACAACATCTTTTCCTTTGGCGCAAACTGGGCCTTCTACGAGCTGGAACAGGCCGCAGGCGTGACGTTCGGGCTGACCCTGTACAACACCGAAGCGGTCAAGCTCCTGCTGAAGGAGAACCCCCGCATGGTGCCCAACAAGCGCATCAAGAGCGAGAGCAACCGCGCCTATGATGCCCGGGTGTTCAATCGCTACGTCATGCAGGGCATTGTGCAGGGCAAGAGCGTCCACGACATCGCCGTGCAGGCCGTCAACGGCATGGCCGACACGGAGATCCACTGGGCCATGAACAACGCCGTTACAGCCCTTACCAGCGCCCAGAACGCCGGGGCTTTGCAGCAGATGCACAACGCCCAGGCTTTGGGCATCGAGGTCAAAAAGCGGTGGAACTCCACCCACGACTACCGCACCCGCGAGATGCACCGCCTGCTTGACCAGCAAACGGCAGAGCTTGACGAGCCGTTCAAGGTCATGGGTTACGAGATTCAGCGACCTGGCGACCCGAACGCAGCGCCGGAGATGGTCTACCACTGCCGCTGTGTGCTGTCCTCTGCGCTGGGCAAGTATCCCCGGCAGAACGCCATGCAGCGGGACAATGTGACCAAAGAGACCACCCCCGTCATGGACTACACCGAGTGGTATAAATCCAAGGGCGGCAAGGAAAAAGAGCAAATGTGGTGGGCAGAAGAGCGCAAGAAAAAGAGGTGAGCTAGATGCACGATTGCGAATATTGCGAAATGATCCGGCCGGGCGAAGAAAACGAAAAAGAACTGGTTGGCGATGAGTTTGCACAGCTACACATCGGGTGCGATGAAGACTATAGAATTTATCTGAAAGCCAACGGTATCTACAACGTTACTTGGTATCCCAACTTCTGCCCGGTTTGCGGACGTAACCTTTTGAAATATCGAGACCACCCCGAAGATGATCCTAGGTTTGCTGAGCAAACTCTGTGGCTGGAACACGATCTGGCAATGGACGAGTAGAAGGAGCCGTGCCGATGAAAGGTTTAGCGAATTTCATTGTTCCGCAGATGGGGAAAATCAGCCAACGGGAGCTGAAAGAAACCCTAATCTGGATATCCGATGACGGAAAAACGGTAAAGCTTGTTTACCCAAAAGAATTTTTTGAAAGGGTGTCAAAGCCAACGCATGAAAACGACAAACGTTAAGGTTGAATACCATTTGGCAGAAGCTGACCGAAATCTTATCCAAGGCTTTATTTCGGCGGTGGACTATTTAAGAGGCGAACATCTTGAACGCCCTGCGTCAGGAAAAGACCTTATTGGTCAGATTTTGACCAAAGCGGAACAAAATCGCATCTTGCTAGATCAAATCATGAACCAAGATAAACCATGAAATTTAACTACAACATCAAATTCACCGACAACACCCCTCGGCTGCTTGAGGCTCTGGATTCATGGGCAGAGCGGGTGCTGACCCTCTGGGGCATGACGGTGCAGGACTACGCCCAGCTGCTTGTGCCTACTGGCACGGCAGACAGCACGGGCATTGAGGGCTATGTGGGCGGTGCGCTCAAGCAAAGCCTGACCTTTGCCCTCGACCTCGCAAAAAAAGCCGTGACTATCGGGTCCAACTTATTGTATTCAATTTGGGTTGAGCTGGGCACGGGCATCTTTGCCGAGAAGGGCAACGGACGCAAAACACCGTGGGTCTGGATGGATTTTAACGGAAAGTTTCACGCAACTCGAGGCATGAAAGCCCGCCCGTTCCTCAGCCCGGCGGTGGAAGATCACATTGACGAGCTGCGAGAGATCGCGGTGGAAGAAGGAAACAAGGAGGTATAAGCATGAGAATTTCTTTTTTGCATATGTTCGTCAAAGACAAAATTGAACAGAAACCTAAAGAAGAGCTTTCTAACGAAGAGCTGATAGAAGAGGCTCAATGGCTTTGGGGGCTTTATGAAGGGCTCCTAAAAGAATTGCGAAGAAGAGGCGCAGGAAACGCAGAAAAAGCAAAACTGCAAAAAATAAGCTCGGTGGATTTTTGGGGTCAAGTAGCAATTGCCAAAGAAGAGCTTGGCTTGCTTTACAAGTCTACTGGCATGGGCCCTGCGCATATCAAAATCGTTGTTGAACAGGATGGCGATTATAACGTCAGTTCTCATGTTGAAATTTAATACTCAGCGGTTGGCGCACAGCGTCAGCCGCTTTTTTATGCCGTTTTAGCTCAGTCTGGCAGAGCACCGGACTTTTAATCCGGGGGCCGTGGGTTCAAGCCCCACAAGCGGCACCACACCGGCAGCACGGCCGGCAACTTGCCGGCAAATTACCGGCAAGTTAAACCTTATTGCCAAGCATGGCAGCCCGAGCAAGGGCAGAAAGGACTATCACATGGCACTCGAACGCAAGACTCTCCTGGCGATTCTGGAAGATGAAACGACCGACACCAGCGGCAAGCTCAAGAAAATTCTGGACGTGCTGCATGAGGAAACGGACACTTTGCAGAACCAGCTCGATGAGAAGAACGCAGCCCTCGCCAAAGCCGAGAAAGACCGGGATGCAGCCAACGGCGGCAAGCAGGCCGCTGAAAAGGCGCTGACCGACTACAAAGCCCAGCAGACAGCAGCAGCCAGCAAGGCGGCCAAGACCGCTGCATTTAAGCAGCTGCTCAAGCAGGCGGGTGTGCTGGAAAAGTACATCGACGACATTGCCGACGACTCCAAGAAGGGCGACGAATTTGCCGCCGGTCTGGAACTGGACGCCGACGGCAAGGTGAAAGACGCCGAAAAGCAGCTTTCCAGCATCAAAACCACATGGGGCGGCAAAATTGCCACCACCAAAACCACCGGCGCAAAGGTGGACACCCCGCCCACCAGTTACGCCGGGACTTCTCCCGAGGATTTCAAAAAGATGAGCCTTGATGACCGCATCAAGCTCAAGAACAGCAACCCCGAGCTGTACCAGCAGCTCCGGGCAAAGTAAGAAAGTGAGGCTATTATATGGCACAGACTGGCACTTTTGGCGGCTTCGACTTTGACGTTGAGGTGTTCGGAGACTACATGGCCGAGCAGAACACCATCGACACCAGCATCGAGGCTTCCGGCATCATCAAGGACGACCCCTCCATCATGGGCCTGATCGGCGAAAAAGGCAACGTTGCAACCATCCCGTTCTATACCGAGCTGGATGCCACGGCGGATAAGCCCCTGAACAACGACGGCAAGACCGACAACACCCCGACCGAGATTTCTGGCAACAAGCAGACCACTATGCTGATTCAGCGCATGAAGGCATGGAAATCTCAGGATTTCACAAAAGAGCTGACGGGAGCCGACCCGATGCAGCACATTGCAAATCAGGTTGCACACTACTACCGGCAGGTATGGCAGAACGTTACCATGAAGATTACGGACGCTGTTCTGTCTACTACGGACCTGAAGAAGCACATCTATGACATTACTGCCATCGGCGATGGCAAGGTTGCCCCGGAGTCTCTGATCTACGCCCAGCAGGCTGCTTTTGGAGACAAGCAGATGTCCAACGGCTTGATGGTGATGAACTCCATCGTTTTTGCAAAGTACCTGGCTGCAAATCTGGTGGAATTTGAAAAGTACACCACACCCGGCGCACTCTCTCAGCCTGCAACGCTGGCCCGTATTGGCGGCATGGTCGTGATCCGAAACGATGCTTACACCACGACCAAGGTAACGGGGAACAGCGGTCAGGTCGATGCTTACAAGACATACATCATCGGCGAGGGTTCTTTCGTTGGTTGCCGTAAAACCAACTACGAAAACCCCTATTACACCGATTACGACCCCGAGGACAAGGCTGGCGTCCAGAAGCTGTACACCAAAGAGGGCCGCGTTATTCACCCCAACGGCATGAGCTTCAAGGTGGACAACGTTGCCGAAGCGTCTCCCAACGACACCGAGCTGAGTGCAAAGGCCAACTGGGAACGCCGCATGAAGATGGAGAACATCCGCATCGGCCAGATGCTTTCTCTGGGTTAAAAATTCGGGGGTGACTTTGCATGACCGTCCCCGAGCTGTGCGTTTACACGCACAATTTTTTTGACCGGGCAGATGACCCCATTGCCGGGGAGTTTGCTTTTGAGCCGGATACCGTGCCCGCCGGGGTAGTGCCGGGACAGTATTTCCTCGTGTGCGGATCCATCTTCAATGACGGCGTGCACAAGGCCGGGGACGGCGATCTGACCGCCGAGACCTTCACCGGGACGGTGCAGCCCATGCGCGTGCCGCCTGATTTTGTGGCGCTGGCTGAAAAAATCGACGCATACGACAAGGCACTCCCGGCCGGCGGCGTGTATGTGTCCCAGTCCTTTGCCGGGTGGTCCGGCACGATGGCTACAGGCACGGACGGCCTGCCCGCAGACGGCAAGACCCGCTATAAATCCGAGATCAATCAGTGGAGGAAGATGTGACATGGTCAATCCGTTCGCTGCATCCACCGTGATGCAGGGCTTTACCAAAAAATACCGCTTTCAGACCCGCAGCTATGAGCCGGACGGCGTGGGCGGCTTTGTGTCCGGCTGGCAGGACGGCCCCGAGTTTGAGGCCGTGGAGCGCCACGACACCACCGTGGAAGCTCAGGTGGCGGAGCAGGCTGACACCGCCTCCACCTATACCCTGCTGGTCAACACCGGCGTTCCGCTGGCTTTTCCGGACTACATCAAGCGGGTGGACGGCGGGCAGACCTTCCAGATCACCAGCACAGCGGACGAGGGCAAAGCCCCGCCGGAATCCGGCATGGGGCTACGGGCCGTCAAGTGTAAAAAGGCGGTGCTGCCGTAATGGGACCGTCTGAGAGCATCAACCGGGCGCTGAACACGTTTTTTAACGGCTTTGGCATCCCGGGATATCTGGAAGATAACATTCCTCCTGCCGCTTCACTGCCCTATCTGACCTACAAGCCCACCATCCCCGGCGGGTGGAACGAAACGTCATCCTTCCACGCCCGGCTGTGGTACCCCAGCAAGGGCGGCAGAGCCCCCATTCTGCAAACTGAGGATACGATCAGCGCAGCTTTCCCAAGAGGCGGCTTAAAAATCGAGTGCGAGGGCGGCGCTATTCTTTTGGACAAAGACGATAAAGATTGGGCGCAGCCACTCAACAACACGCCTGAAGGGTATCTGTGCGAATACCTTATTTTTGAACTTACACGGCTTATACCGTGAGTAAAGGAGCAATATGACTGAAACTTTAGCAAAGAAGTTTAACGTCAACGTTTTGACAGCGGAAGCTTTCAAGAGCATCCCCAAGGGCTCGGGCAACATTTTGTCCGATTTCTCGCTTGAGGCCCCGAAAATCGATGAAACGAACGTCATTCACGCCACACAGGGCGGCGTAACTATCACCTATCAGAACTCCACCGAGGATACCCTTTCCGAAATCGACAACGCCCCCACCAATACAAAGCAGGGCGTGGAAGTCACCGGAACCACCGCAACCATCTCTTACACGACCCCCAACGCAGACCCTAAGAGCATCCAGCTCGCCATTGGTACTGCGGACATCGACCCGGAAGACCCCACCCACGTGGTTGCACGCCTGAAAACCGCTTTGACGGATTTCAAGCCCATTTGGTGGGTCGGCCCCATGATCGGCGGCGGCTTTATCGCGATCAAGCTTTATAATGCCATGTCCACCGGCGGCCTGAGCCTGAAGTCTGAGCATCGCGGCGGCGGCTCGATGCAGATCACGCTGACCGCTTTTGCAGACCTTGAGAACCCCGAACAGGCCCCGATGGAGTTCTACTCTATCACAAAGGCCGCGTCCTGATGTAAGGAGGAAAGACATGAAGGAAATCATTGATCTGGAAGGCAAGGAGTACCTTGCAAAAACTTATAAGCTGGCAAAGGCATACAAGCAGTGCATCGTTGACACGGGCGCGGTGGCGGCGGCAACTCAGCCCGCGCCGCTGACTGGCAACGAAACCCCGGAGGAGAAGGCCAAAAAGATTGCAGAACAGGGCGCGAAAAATGCGGAAGAAATGATGCGCATGATCTACGAAGAACACGCAGACATGACCGAAAAGGTCTTGCCGCTCTTTGTGGCGCTGGATGAGGGCGAAGAGCTTCCGCCCACCAGAAAGCTGGCCGCAGCAATGTCCCGCGCACTGTCTGATGACGATTTCATGGCTTTTTTGAGATCCTTGATGTGATCGGCGTGGAAGGATATAAACGGATGGTCTCGACCATTCGTCTGGATTTGCTGGAACTTTTCGGCAAGTCCTATATCCTCGACCACATCAAAAAAGAAATCAGAAGCCACGATGAAGTTCAATTCTACCGCGATTGCATAGCAGATGCCGTTGGCGGTCTTGCGGGAGCTGACGCTCTTTATTCTTACGTTGCTTCGTATACATTTCCGCTTTATGTAAAGCAGATCGACAAGCGGTCTGCGGCGGAGATCACGGAAGAAAACAGCAAGGCTCTTGAAGAGCTGTGCGGAGGGGGTGATGGAACCTGAAACTTTTTGAATTGAGCGCCACCCTCGGGCTGGACGACAGCGCCTACCGGCAGGGCGTGGAAGAGGCGAAGTCTCAGACTAAGTCCGCCGTCTCCACCATGATGAAGGATTATAACCGGCTGTACAGTGAGGTCATTCACCTTACGGCAGCCTATCAGAAATCACGGAAAGAGACCGGGGAAACCTCCGAAAAAACTAAGGAATTTGCCCAGAAGCTGAAAGAAGCTCAGGCCCAACTCAATACCACGGCACAGGGGCTAAGGACTGCGGAAGGGTACATGAACAGCTTTGGGGGTGCCGCATCGGGATCCAGCAAGTCTCTGGCCGGTGCCATTGCGCAGGGCACGGTCATGGCAAATGTTTTCTCGAAACTCGGCTCCGCTGCACTCAGCGCCGCAGAGGGGTTCATCTCTTCCGGCATCGAGTACAACGCCCAGATCGAGAAATACACTACCGGCTTTACCAATATGTTGGGCAGCGCGGAAGCCGCCCAGCAGGTCATGAGCCAGATCCAGGAAGACGCGGCAAAAACCCCGTTTGATGTCGAGTCCCTGACAAAGGCGAACCAGTACTTAATCTCCGCAGGCGAGAACGCTTCCTATGCCCGCGATACCGTCATGGCACTGGGTGACGCGGTCTCTGCGACCGGCGGCGGCAACGACGAGCTGAACCGCATGTCCCAGAACCTGCAGCAGATCGCCAACACCGGCAAGGCTACAACGGCCGATATCAAGCAGTTTGCCTATGCCGGCATCGACGTATACGGCATTCTGGCCGACTACACGGGCAAGTCCACCGCCGAAGTGCAGAACATGACCATCAGTTATGATCTGCTGACGCAGGCCCTGCAGGCCGCATCCGAAGAGGGCGGGCGTTACTACAGCAGCATGGACACCCAAAGCCAGACCATGAATGGCCGCGTTTCCACCCTGCAGGACAATGTGAAGCAGCTGGCGGGATTGCTGACCGGCGATTTATCCAGCGGCGTCGGCGTTGTAATCGGCAATTTGAACGACATGCTCGTCGCAGCACAGGAAGCTTACAAAACGGACGGCTGGATTGGTCTCGCAGGCGCGATTACCGGCCTGACGGAACCTATTAACACGGCAAAAAACGCTTTCAAGGACTTCGCGAGCAAATCCACCACATGGCTGGATCAGCTGAGCTATAAGCTCAACCGTTTTCTCGGAAAAGCTGCCACGGCTGACTTTGATACTTACGAAGAGTACGCGGATGCAAATAACCGGCAGAGCAACAAAGACCGTTTACGGCAGAATGCTAAAAAAGGTATAGGAATCAGCAACAAGAGCTGGTCTGAACGTCAGGCAGAGCTGGCGGCAGCCAATGGCAGCGGGGGCAGCTCTATCGTCACCACAGGCGGTGGCAGCGGCTCTTCCGGCGGCAAAAGAACCGGCTCTTCCGGCTCCTCCGGATCCAAGTCCACCACCGAAACGGTCATTTCGTCCATCTCCAGCACGGCTACAACCACCGCACAGAATGCGCTGGGCACTGTGACCACCAGCATCCAGACTCTCACCGAAAAGGTCAAGGACAGCTCCGGCAAGATCAAAGACCGCATCACCGAGACCACCACCACGACCGGCAAGGAGATGGTGAACGGTGTTGCCACGACCT
>OIWK01002287.1_pt1 | contig 15679 bp, 15 predicted proteins | sample 1587401 | NCBI WGS metagenome assembly OIWK01 (sample SAMEA3888911, study PRJEB22519) | human gut metagenome | biome: human gut; feature: human-associated habitat; material: faeces | place: Denmark | collected 2009
TTATCACGATAAATTTGACTGATTCACCCGTATTGGGATTATATAATTGAAAATTATCTGAAAAGCCAAGTTTTATAATTTTCTTTTGGCTATATTTTGTTTGCCATAATGCAACCACAACTGCTGCTGTTGTAGCAACAGCACCAAGAGTACCGCCAATTGCACCGAATGCCGTCCAAAACAGATTCCAGTCCATGTTCGTCACACCTCTTTTCTATCTGCTGATTATTATTTCTCATCATTAAATACACTAGCACCACTACCTTACATTACAGATTTAATTTTTGAATATCCGTACGTGTATCCGACAAATAATAATCACATATTTTTTCACCTGAAATTTTTAGATGCACTGCACCCTATCCCTCAGTGCGATTCACAAAAACAAATTTTTTTACATTCCACTACTATTATCAGTCCATAACTCACACTGGCTAATTACCGTAGTAATTGCAAAATCATAATCTTCTGGTGGATAATCATACTTTTTCAATAGCCGCTTTACCATCTTACGCATTGTCGCTCTAGCTGTTTCTTTTTTCTGCCAATCTATGGTTCTATTCCTTCGAAGCATTTCTGTCAATTCTTTTGTCAGTGCTATAAGCTGATCATTTTTGTAAAAATCAGTAATATGCTCCGGTTTAGTAAGAGCATCATAAAAAGCCAACTCTTCTTGTGTCAAACCGAGCTTCTGACCATTTTTATACAAATTTGTAATTTCCTCTGCTGTTTTCAGAAGCTCTTTTATAACCTCTTCATTTGTAATCAGCCCATTATAATAGGCATTCATTAACTGGGCGATTTTTTCTGAAAACTTCTGTGACTGAACCACATTTGTTCTCTTATACAGAGATACCTGTTCGGCCATTAACTTTTTCAGAATTTCTACAGCTATATTTTTCTCTTTCATTCGAGAAATTTCATCCAATACTGCCGGGTCAAACAAACTGAAGTTCTCTCCACCTGTCTTGCTACTATCAAACAGGTTAATGACTCCCTCGCTCTGGACTGCCGCCTTAAGCAATTCATTTATCTGAGCATTAATTTCCTTCAAGGACAGATTTTTACCACCTGTTCCGCCATAAGTGACTTTAATAACTGTAGAACGAACTGCTTCCATGTAAGCAGCTTCATGACGTTCACGTTCCGTAGTCATACTAGAACAAAGCGAATGTGACTGTTTTAGAAGCATAGCCTCTTTTAAAAAAAGATCCTTTCTGTCCGGTGCCTTTGCATCTAATACATAGTTTGCACCACCAGTAATAAGTTTTGCCATTGTAAGTGGAGATCCACCAAAAAATCCGCTGAAATCGAAACCATGTAATAAATCCTTACATACCTGCAGTTTCTCTTGGAATTTTGGATACGCCACCTTTGCAATATTCATATCGCCATATTTAGACTGATCACGCTTCGTATATTCTTTCATTGCAGCCTTTAATGCCGATGCAATTCCAACATAGTCTACGATCAATCCGCCCTCTTTATCTTTAAATACACGATTAACACGAGCGATTGCCTGCATCAAATTATACCCATGCATTGGCTTGTACACATACATGGTAGCCAAAGAAGGAACATCAAATCCTGTGAGCCACATATCTACAACAATGGCTATCTTCATTGGATCATTATTATCTTTGAATTTTCTTGCAAGCTCTTCTTTATGCGACTTAGTTCCGATGATTTCTTTCCATTCTTCCGGATCATTATTACCGCTCGTCATGACCACACCAATCTTCTCTTTCCATGTCGGTCGGATTTTTAAAATCTGGTGATATATTTTCATAGCAATCGGTCTGGAATACGCTACGATCATTGCTTTTCCTGTCAGCAGATTTGCCCTATATTTTTCATAATGTTCCACGATATCATCACATAACGATATAATTGTGGAATCTGCTCCCAGAACACTTTCCATCTGTCCGAGCATTTTTTTACTCTTTTCTATTGTGGCACTATCTGACTGCTGTTCCAATATATCATATGTAGAATCTATAAGAGCTAACGTATTCTGATCCAATTTCAAATGCACAACACGACTTTCATAATAAACTGGACGGGTTGCTCCATCTTCCACTGCCTGTGTCATATCATATACATCAATATACTCACCAAACACTTCACGAGTATTCCGATCTTTTGCAGAAATAGGTGTACCTGTGAATCCAATGAAAGTGGCATTCGGTAATGCATCATGGATAATTCTGGCATTTCCAATTACTGTATGTGCCTCTTTTTCTCCATCTTCATTTTTCGATATGACAATTTTTTCATCAAATCCATATTGTCCTCGATGTGCCTCATCTGCCATAACCACAATATTCCTGCGTTCTGACAAAGGCTTCTCCCCACGCTCAAATTTAAACATAGTGGTAAAGATAATTCCATTCGCACTTCTACCATCCAGTAATGCTTTTAAATGTTCCTTACTTTCTGCTTGAACTGGAGTCTGCCTTAAAAAATCTGCACATTGGGAAAACTGTAAATATAACTGATCGTCCAGATCAATCCGGTCTGTCATAACTACAACCGTCGGACTATCCAGAGCATCCTGCAATAAATGTGCATAAAATACCATCGACAATGATTTTCCAGATCCTTGTGTATGCCAGAACACACCACCTTTTCCATCTGTTTTTGTTGCTGCTTTCGCTTTTTCAATAGCCTTACGAACTGCAAAATACTGGTGATATCCCGCCAGAACCTTAAATCTTCCCTGACCACTACCTGAAAAAAGGATAAAATTCTTCAAAATATCTAACAGACGATCTTTCTGAAACATTCCTTCATAAAATACATCGAACTGAGCATATGCTGTTTCTTCATAGTTTCCATCCTTTGTTTTCCATTCCATAAATCGATCCAAGCCAGAAGTAATTGTTCCTGCTTTATTTGTAGAAAGATCACTGATAACGCATATTGCATTATAATAAAACATAGACGGAATATCCTGCATATAATTGCGAATCTGATTATATGCATTTTCTGCACCTACTTCATCCTTTGCTGGACTCTTTAATTCCATAAGAACCAATGGAAGGCCATTAATAAACAAAATTATATCCGGTCTACGATTGTTACCATTCTCCAGAAACGTAAATTGATTTACCACATAAAAAGTATTATTCTTTTCTTTTTCATAATCCACCAACCGAACAATTGAAGACTGCTCCTCGCCTTTTACAAAGAATTTCACAGTAATACCATTCTGGAGATAATCCATAAAAGTAATGTTTTTCTGTAATAAACTTCCTGTATCAAAATTTTTCAGCTTCGCTATTGCTTCTTCAATCGCATCTAACGGCAAGCCACGGTTGATACGCACCAAGCTATCCCGAAGAACAGAATCCAGAAGTGGGCTAGTATAATCTCTATCATAATCTGGTGCATACAAATGCTCGTACCCCATATTCTCAAACAGTTCAATAATGGCCTGTTCATAAGTGTCTTCTGTAAACAAACTCGGCATGATGGACCTCCTTTTTATACCAATTTAAGCTGCTTCTTTATCTGCTTTTCTATTTTTTCCTCTGCTACTGTATCATATGCTTTTTTAAGATTTTCCAATGCATGATAAAGATTCTCCCTATATTTTTCTTCTGAAAACAGTTTTTCCGCTTCCTCTATCGTCATTGGGTGTTTTTCATTTTCTTTCTGCATTTTATCAATAATAATCTGATATTCATACATTACAGCCAAAGCAGCCTCATAGTTTCTTAAAAAATTGCTGTATGCTGATGCTGCTTCTCCATTAAAAATCAAATCAATTTCTGCCGCCGTGATTCTAATTTCTTCTCTTTTTCGCAAAAATTCTTTGTGAAAAGGCTGCTCTAACGGATGTTCAATAGCGTCTGCCTGATTCTCCATATAAGTATTATTGGTAAGCCATATAAAAATATAATCATTGGCAAACTGCGGTATTTGTTCTCTTTTCGGAGAAAGCCACATATAATTATCCTTGCAAAGAGCGATAAGTCCATTTGTTAACATGTATGCTTCCATTCTGCGGTCAAATAACTGGTGTTTATTACTAAGACTTATTTGGCGAATAGATAAAACTAATGCCAATGTAGCCGTTAAAGCCGTAATCACAGAACACCAAAAATTCCAGTCTTTTAGCATATAAAATTCTCCCCTCAAATATTAAATGAGAATTTAGAGCGACAAGCGCAAGCCTATTTTGAAGAGCTTTTTGTCGTTAATGCTGATCCAAATTGGCCGGAATGCACGCTTTCAGATATTGGTTCTATCGTTGCCGGAGGTACCCCTTCAAAATCGAAGTCGGAATACTATGCAGATCAAGGTATTGCATGGATTACGCCCAAAGATTTATCAGTCGATAAGTCAAAATTTATCTCACATGGCGAGAATGATATCTCTGAGTTGGGATTTTCCAAGAGCAGTACCCAAAAAATGCCTGCTGGAACTGTGCTTTTTAGTTCAAGAGCTCCAATAGGTTACATTGCCATAGCTAAAAACGAACTCACTACCAACCAAGGATTTAAATCCGTTATTCCAAATGAGAATATCGGTACTTCCTACGTGTATTTTTTATTGAAGAATCTTCTTCCGACAATCGAAGGTATGGCTTCTGGATCAACTTTCAAAGAAATATCCGGAGCAGGAATGAAATCTGTGCCTACGGTTATGCCTGATGTTAATATCATTCAGCTTTTTAACAATTTTTGTGAACCTATATTCAAGGAACAAGAGGTCCTTGAGGCAGAAAATCGTAGACTTTCCACTTTGCGCGACTCACTATTACCTAAACTGATGTCCGGTGAAATTGATATCTCCTCACTGAACATCTAGGCCGCTAAATTCTCATTTATACACTTATTACTTTCAATTTTCTCATCTATAGTTCTAAGGATTTTCGCTATTTTTTCCTGTACATCGATAGTGGGTACGATAATTTTCATTTTAATGAAATGCGACTTTGGCAACTGTGGCTGAGCTGTACCTGTTTGTATTTGCTTGATTTGACGTTGGAATTCCACGCCTCGCAAAACATAATACAAAAATTCACTTTTAATTTGCTCGTGACATCTAACTATCAGCATTCCTGAATTTATTCGAATATTATCATACGGTATCTGCTGATTATAGTATGCAACATTCCCAACCGTGCCTCTTGTTGTAATAACGATATCTCCACGTTGTATTTTTCCGTTTCGTAGGGCTCTATCTTTTTCTGCAGTGATATAAACAACATTATCAAATTTAAATCCATCTGTAGTGACATTGTTCGCAGAAAGGAAAACGCAATCACCTTCTTGTCGAAGTTCATTTTGATGCGGATAGTTCTTTCCTCTATCCCCATCAATGAGTTCAATATCCGTGTTTCCTATCTCTATATATGTGTCCACTGCTATCACCTTCCTAACCTATATATTTCCTATGAGCCTGTTTTACATTGCTCTGTTTAACCATTGCGTATTGCAATGTCGTATCTATTCGTTTATGCCCTAAAAGCTGCTGCAACTGCTCTATCGGCATCCCTTTATCTATTGCAATCGTTGCAAGTGTCCTTCTGAACTTATGCGGATGGACTTTGTCTATTTCTAAGGTCTTTCCCATCTCTCGCAAGCGGGATTCAATACCACCAATTGTGATTCTGGTGTGCGGTGTTCTCAGCGTTACAAAGAGGGCCGGATCACTATCTGTTCTGCTATTAATGTAATTTTGCAGATGAATCTTAGTCCTGGCATCGAAATAAACCACTCGCTCTTTGTCGCCCTTACCAAAAACTACACATTCACGCTCATTGAAATTGATGTCCACTTTATTCAGTAACACCATTTCTCCGATACGCATCCCGGTCGAGGCCAGCATATCGACAATCGCCAAATCTCGAAGTTCTGTGCAATTATCACGCATCTTCTCCAGCTCCTCATCAGTGTAGGTCTCTTTGATATTGGTAGCTGTCTTCACCTTGTGAATCCTGCGTACCGGGCTTTTCAAAATATGATCCTCATCCTCTAACCATGAGAAGAAGCTAGATAAAATTCTACGGATATTGTCAATCGTCACACGACTTGAACCGTGCTTCTCTTGATATTCTGTAAGATAGGCTCTGAGGTCATCTGTCTGCATATGTCGCACGCCTTTATCTATTGCCTCCGTCATCGCCTCTATCGTAGTTCGATAGTATTTCAGTGTTTTCTCAGAACAGCCTTCGATCCGTTTTGCATACACAAAGGCATCAATCAGCTTTTGGCTATCATCCTCAGTCTCTTTTTCTTTCCCGGAAATCTCGTAGTTATACAGTGAGTGTTCCAAGACCTCTTGTAATTTCTGTAACTGCACATTATCGAGATGCGGCAACATTTGCTGCACAATCTCTTCCATAATTTTCTGTTTCATAATTCGTTCTCCTTAAATTTATTTCCAGAGAACGAATCAACGGCAGTTCCGTTGGCTTTTACTCCTGCCGTTGGTAGGAGTTATTAGGTTAAATGAGAATTTAGCGGCTTAAAGGTCAATGGCGGATACATCAAGTGCACCAGACATTAGCTGAGGCAATAATATATCTCTTAATTCAGAAAGTTTTTCGTTTTCTTGATCATGGTGTAACATTTGTTGTAACATAGGATTTAATAGTTCTGATAAAACTTGAGCTTCTTCACTTTCAGGTAAAACTGCTTCAAAATTACGCAAATTTGCCTGGTTGATTTTGGGCTGAGCAGCACCTGTAACAATGCTTTGCATATTTAGCGTTCCAAGCATAGCATATACCAAGGCTTCGGAATAACCGTTAGATCCCTTTACAATATGAGCGTGATTATTAACCCAAAACTTTTCATAAGTATATTGCGTTAATGGGTGTCCAAATGAATCAATTACATTAGCGCCATCCTCGCTGATAAGAATATATGTTCCATCAAATAGATAATCTTCAACGTAATCTACAATAGATGCTGCCCCATAATACGGATAAATGTGTGCCATTTTCTCCCGTTGTATGGAAGAAAGTGGTTTCCGGAGATTATCAAAGAATATCAGCACATCACCAAGCTTATGTTTGTTCCATGCTGAAGTCCGTCTTGCATTATTAAAAATAGAAAGCATTTGTTCGTATAAATTCTCATTTATCTTTTTGTTTAATTCCACTTTGTAGCTCAATTGATAATATAGGTTTCCTATTTTCTCTTGAATCTTTCTGTCTGGAACAGGAATTAATAACTGATCCATAAATTGCTTCTTAAAGTGCGGTATAACATCCCCAACATTTGTATTATATATCTGTTGTTGAATTTCTCGGCTTCTTAAAACAGCAAAAAGGTATTTGTTATAAATTTTCTTATCATCAGCTCGCAGGGCAATCATATCCTGAGCTATACAAAAGTCTACTGGATCCGGAACCATACAAACCCTTCCTGGAGTACCTTTGTTAACAAATAAAATATCTCCCGGCATAGGATGTGCTCGAAACCACGTTTCATAAGTTTCTTGTGTAAGATATCTTACCTTCTCATATACTGGAAACAGTGTGTTGTTTGTAACGCAGTTTGTTGCTATAAGCTTCCATCCATCATTCGCTGTAGGAACGGTTTTCCCTCTATTATCAACAATAAAAGAAAGTAATTCTGTAATTGGAACTTTTGGACAATCTTTCCATATATTAAATTTCATACCCAAGCGCCCCCAATTTCCTACGAATTTCATCTTCGAGTTCATGGCTCTTAGCAAACATTTCCGAAAGCTCCGATGTCAGACGATCCATCTTTTCTTCAAATGGTTCCCCATCATCTTCCTGTTCCTCAATGCCAACGTATCGACCCGGAGTAAGAATATAATCCTGCTTTTCGATTTCTGCTATATCAGCAACAGCACAGAAGCCCTTCACATCTTCCAGCATTCCGTCTGCAAATGATTCATAAGTATCTGAAATCTTCTTAATATCATCATCTGTAAGCTCACGAAGTTTGCGACTGACCATAGTTCCCATCTTACGAGCATCAATAAACAGTGTCTTTCCGGTCTGTTTTTTCTGTTTATTGATAAACCAGAGTGAAACCGGAATCTGCGTCGTATAGAAAAGCTGTGTAGGCATTGCAACAATACATTCAACCAAATCTGCATTGATAATATTCTTACGGATTTCACCCTCACCACCTGACTGAGAAGATAATGAACCATTAGCAAGAACCATACCAATTCTTCCGGCCGGTGCAAGATGATAAATCATATGTTGCAACCATGCAAAGTTGGCATTTCCTGCAGGTGGCATACCGTACTGCCAGCGCACATCCTCTTTTAATTTATCAGCACCCCAGTCAGAAAGGTTAAATGGGGGATTTGCCATAATATAGTCTGCACGCAATGTAGGATGACGGTCATCTAAAAAGGTATCTGCTGCGTAAGTGCTAAGATCTGGCTCAATTCCACGAATCGCAAGGTTCATCTGCGCCATCTTCCATGTAGTCGGATTGGAGTCCTGTCCATAAATAGAGATATTGCTGATATTACCACTATGGTTTTCTACAAACTTTGCGGACTGAACGAACATACCACCTGATCCGCAACAAGGATCATATACTCGACCTTTATATGGTTTCAGCACCTCTACCAGAGTACGAACTACACATGACGGAGTAAAGAATTCACCACCACGCTTTCCTTCCTGTTCTGCAAACATGGAAAGACAATACTCATATGTACGTCCCAAAATATCTTTTTCGCTGCCGTGTTCAATCATCTGGATATTAGTGAATAAATCCACCACATCCCCCAATCTTCGTTTATCCAGTTCTGGACGTGCGAAATTCTTAGGAAGAATATCTTTCAAACGCTTATTTTCCTTTTCGATAGCACGCATGGCATCATCAATAACTGTACCGATTTCTGGTGTATGTGCCTTCGCTGCAATCTCATTCCAACGTGCACCTACAGGTACAAAGAAAATGCCTTCGGAAGTATATTCATCAATATCCTCCTCAAATCCGTCGCCCTCATCTTTCAGCTCCTGATACTTGTCATCGAATCGATCTGAAATGTACTTTAGAAAAATCAACCCCAGTACAACATTCTTATATTCTGACGCATCCATGTTACCACGAAGCACACAGGCTGCATCCCATATCTGTTTTTCAAATCCTATGTCGGCTGTATTTTTCGCCATTTATATTTACCTCCGTCATTTTTTCTAGTTTTTTTTACCTTTCATATATTTCCCAGATTTTATTCTACGATCAACAGGCTTTACCGCATCCTCTGGAATTGCCCATGATCTCCCAAATCTTTTTCTCCCCTCAACCATTCCTTCTTTACACATCGTTTGAAGGCGCCTTTCTGAGATTCCCCATTTTTCAGCAATTTCTTTCACTGTTAAATATTCCATTCATTTTCTCCTATGAAATCGCATACTTTCACCTAATAAATATTATATTCGTATTACCGCCGGAAATCAACCAAAAGAAGCCCTAGTTGGTTTGAACGGAAAATACTATTCATTGGATTGGTATCAACTCAATCTAGCTTTAATGTCTTATAGTTTTTTCATTTTTATTTTTTGATATAATAATGAACAGTGTTTAAAAAGTAAAAGCCTCTATTAAGCTTCAGCACTCCATATCTCATTCGCCTTCGTTATAATTAACCGTCCATCCTCACATTTCACCTCAATCTGTTCTCCAATGTTAAATCCCAACTCTGAAAGCCATTTTCCTTTCAAAACAATACTCGGTGTCTGCTTATACTGGTACCCTCTTGCTTCATAAACCTTCATTTCTCTATATTTTTTATATGCCATATTCATCTTCTCCTTTTGCTGATTTTTTAACTTTTGCGATAAGATTGACTTACGCTGAATGATTGCTTCTTTTGCCAATTTATATATTTTTGTGATACCCCCTTGAACAAGGGAAACGACAACGAGGAATAATTTCCTCGTCTAAGCACAGTTTTAAAATGTAAATTTTAGCGATATGTAGTGGCATAAGTGCCCATTTTATGCGCGTTTCAGGCACTAGGGGGATATCCAACTTTAAAGTCTTAACACCAGAAACTGCTAAAATATGTGAAATACCGGCTTTCCGATAACTTTCTTTTGTCTGAGCCTCCAACTGTGCACTGCTTCCTGCTATCAGCGTCGACAGAATCCCAGCATCCCGTTCATTTAATTCGGTTGTATAGATTTGTATAATTTTCTGTTGCAGCTGATATAAAACTTCCCTTATGGAAAAACACGGAGATTTTTGCAGGATAACTGTATCTGCAAAAAAACGACAGGTAATATTCATTTGCCGATAATAAGCAGCAAAATCAAAATTCCCTTCATTTCTTGCGGCTAAAAATGTGTCCAGTTTTCCTTCGGCAGAAAGTATCGATCCGATAGAAATGTTGTCTTCTGTTGTATATAGTAAAATATTGCCTAAGAATACGGGCGTTTGATCTGTTTCCAGATAGGTTTGTTTGATTTGATATAGATATTTGTCTGATTTTTGTTCTTTTTGAACAAGGATTCCACTGATGCGAACTGATTCATCTACATGATGTTCTGCCAGTGAAATCTGTTTTGTGTACTGCATTGCCTGATGCCGTGCCAGTCCGGTCCCAGACAGCACAGCACCAAAAAGAAGTAATGCTAGTATCACGCATTCTTTTTTTGCCGGGTGCAGATATAAAACTGCACCAATTCCTGCAAGAATTAAAATAGCAGGAAAAATCTGTCGCTGCGGCATCTGCCCGGCAAGTAAAATCCCCGCCGCATAAGCTGCCGCAAACAGCCAGATATGATGTCTATTCGATAGGATCAAGCAATCCCTCCTTCTCCTGTTTTTGGACGATTTCCACATCGTCGCCTTCTTCCGTCACAAGATCCAGATTGCGCTTATAATATTCCTTCAGGGACATCTTATCCCGATAAGTCAGATTTGTTTTTCCATTGACTGCGATCTGGACCGTTTTTACCGTTTCCAGTTCCGTCAAAGAATCAACGATCGAATAAATGATCACATCTTCCCGAATTTCAAAATTTTGAGCCAGAAATCCTTCGTCCAGATTGACCAGACATACACCATCCATAACAGATACACTGACCAGATTGGTTCCGGACGGAATCGCAGCCTGTGCATTGGAGGAACGTGGTCCATCCAGGAGCTGTTCCATTACCAGTTTTTCAATGGAAGTGTTACTGGAATAGTAAACATGCTGCGTTTCGCGCACCAGTCCATCCCCGCTCTCTGAAGCAAAGTACAATGTCAGGTTTGCTTCCTGAATATTGTTAATCTTCTCGCCTGGATTTTCCACAAAAGAATCATTGGTCAGAATCCCCACTTCCACACCGTTTGCATCCTTCAGCGGCAGATTATCCACATACATGGAAACTCCTTCTACTCCTTCAATCTGCATCATATTGTGCACGATCGCGCCCCGGCACAGTACTTCTTCCGGTGCATCAATATTCCCATACTCTTTGTTAAAATACAGATAAAGCTGATGATCAGTATATTCATACCGTTCGATTTTGACTTTATCTGGAAAAATCTGCTGATAATCCACATCGTCTGTTTTCTCTGACATCTGTGTAATAAATTCCTCAATCAGTCCTTCCGTATCTGTAGCAGAAGGATCATATGGTTTATTTACGATTTTTGTTCGCTGTTTGTTCAGGTAAAACATGGAATAGCCACTGCTTTCCGCTTTTTCTTTCTTACACCCGGTCAACATGCCTCCCATGGAGATCAGAACAAGCAGCAAAATACTTAAACGTATTAATTTTCTCATGGAATCCCCCTTATCGGTTATCCTACAATATAAGTCAACGGAATACGAACCGTAAATGTCGTACCTTCGCCCTCAAGACTGTGAACCTTAATAGCGCCACGATGCATAATGATGGCATTTCGTGCAATGGCAAGTCCCAGACCGGTGCCGCCAATTTCTCTGGAATGTGATTTATCCACGCGGTAAAAACGCTCAAAAATACGTGTCTGTGCTTCTTTTGGAATACCGATACCGTTATCTTCTACTGTTACAAAGAAATTTTGGTGATCTGCATTCAAAGTCACATGCACCCATCCTTCTGCATTATTGTATTTGATACCGTTTTCAATCAGGTTCGTCAGTGCAAGAGTCAGTTTCACTTCATCTACCTCTGCCACAACCGGGCGAAAGCTTTCCATTACAAGTTCCACATTCTGCCGCTGGGCAATTGGTTTCAGGCGCTTCATGATACGTTCCAGAAGTTCATTGACATTTATGCTTTCAATATTGATATTTCCGGCAGATTTATCCATTTTTACCAGAGACAGCAGATCGTTGATGATCTTATTCTCACGGTCAATTTCCGCACCGATATCTGACATAAATTCCCGATAAAGTTCCACAGGTGTATCCTCCTGACCAATCAGGGAATCTGCCAGTACTTTCATGGAAGTTAGCGGTGTTTTCAGCTCATGGGACACATTGGATACAAATTCCTGACGGCTTTCATCCAGCGTCTGAAGTCTGCGGAGCATTTCATCACAGGCATTTGATATTGTTTCCGTTTCAGAATATGAATGGACGCTGATAAAGTCTGCTTCATAACCATCCTGAACGTCTGTAATGGATTTTGTCAGACGTTTAAACGGTTTTACCAACGCTCCGGATACTGCGAAAGCAACGATCACAACTGCCACACCCGCCAGAAACTGAAGCATCAACGCATATTGTTTTAAAATCTGCAATGTGGCAACGATACTGTCTGTTGACACACTTACCAGCATGACACCAATGACATTTTTGCCGGATTCATCATTGATTGGCAACGTCATTTCGATATACCGGTTGTCAGAATCATATTTCTGGACAGTTTCTCCCTGATACGCCTGCATGACTTCTTCGGAAAGAATTGTTTTCTGCTCATCCAGTGCATATGTATCTTTTACGATATGAAATGCCTGATCGATCAGCATGACTCTTCCGTCGTAAATGGTTGAAAGCTGTTCCAACTGTGTCGTAATATTCTGTGAGGAAGTATTTTCCAGATAATGGTTTGCCACAATCTGCGTTGCCAGCAGTTTTGCCTGACTGGTGATATCCACCGTGCGTGTTTCCACCGCCCGGGATTCATAGGCAGATAAAATGCCCGCCCGCAGCAAAAAGCCGGGGGCAATGCCAAATACGATCAATAATACAAAAATTCGAAACTTCAGACTTTTAAAATATGAGATCACTGTTTTCAATGCAATTACCTCTGCTGATCAGAATGATAATAATAGCCGACACCCCATTTGGTATGAACATATTTCGGCTCACTCGGATTACTCTCCACTTTTTCACGCAAACGACGCACATGCACGTCTACAGTACGAAAATCTCCCTGATTTGGATTCTGATACCCCCACACAAGGTTCAGCAGTTTTTCTCTGCTGTAGACTTTTTCCGGTGCCTTTACCATCAGTTCCATGAGATCAAATTCTTTTGCTGTCAGCTTGATCTCACGACCGCTGATAAATAACCGTCTGCTTTCGCAATCCAGTCTGACGTCTCCATCCACGATGACATTCGGATTCGTATCTACTTCCTTCTTTGTAGTACGACGCATGATCGCTTTTAAGCGGGCTTTTACTTCCAGAATGTTAAACGGTTTTGTTATGTAATCGTCTGCACCGTATTCCAGTCCCAGAATTTTGTCCATATCATCGCCTTTTGCGGTCAGCATTACGATCGGAACGGAAGAAAATTCACGAATCTGCTGGCACACCTGAAATCCATCCAGTTTTGGCAGCATGACATCCAGAAGAATGATATCATAACGGTTAGCATGCGCCATTTCCAGCGCTTCCTCTCCATCATAGGCGCAATTCACTTCCATACCATCCTGTTCCAGACTGAACCGGATTCCTTTCACAATTAATTTTTCATCATCTACAACCAGCACTTTCCTTGCCATTTTGTCACCTCATTGCACTGTAATATTATCTTTTAACTTATCAAATGTTCCCTTTTTGATGCCATCTACTTCCATAATTCCTTCTATCGAAGTAAAGGCACCATGTTTTTCTCTGTAAGCGATGATCTGTTCTGCCCTTGTCTGCCCGATGCCTTTTAACGTCATCAGTTCTTCTGCGGATGCTGTATTAATATTTACTTTCCCGTCGGATTGGAGTCCGCTGTTCTGTGTCACAGCTTCCTCCTGTATGACTGCCTCCTCCCACTGAAAAGGAATTCGGATCATCTGCCCGTCTGTCAGCGGTTCTGCGAGATTTACAGCTTCTGTTTTCGCCGTATCCAACATGCCGCCTGCCTGTTCCACTGCCTCATAAATCCGGCTGTCTGCCGACACTTCATAGACACCAGGTACGGCTACTGCACCACACACATAAACATACACAGATTCTGACATTTTTTCCGTTTCATGGACAGAATCTGCAGAATCCTGTTCTTTTGACGTTTGTTCTGTGACAGACAGCTCGTAAGTATCTCCGGTTCCATTATCCAGGAACTGATCCGGACCTGCTCCACATGCGGTCAGCATGCTGATGATACCAATGCTCACGATCATCCTTAACCATCGTTTCAATGTAAAATTCACTCCTTTACCTGTCGGCAAAGAAGATTTCCTCAAATACCTGTAACAATTTTATCAAATATTACAAATATTACAAGCCTTGTTTTTGTTATCTAAAAAATTCTTAATAATTTTTAAACGGCAGAGCAACATTTATTTAAATAAGTAATGCATACTTTGTTGTTTTTATTTTGCACACTTCTTTGCTACTTTTGTTCCCACTGAAAAATAACCACACCAACGATAGCAATTACCATTCCGATCAGTTTCTGCATCGACCAGTCTGCCTTTTCTGTTCCGAACCACCCCAAAAGTTCAATGACATAGGCAGTGATCATCTGTGCAACCACGATAAAAAGCACCGCCTGTGCAGGACCAAGGGTATTCATACTTTTTACAACAGTCAGTGTGATAAATGCACCGATTACGCCGCCCACCAGCACATATTTCGGTTGCACTTTCCAAAGTGTGGCAAAAGAGCTTCGATCTGAAATGCCCCATGCTGCCAGACAGACTGCCAGCGCGGTAAACTGTACCCAGCTATTGGCCACCCACAGACTGCTCTGCTTTGTCACATCGGTATTAAATACGCCCTGAACACTCATCAACATTCCAGATAAAATTGCAATTAAAATTCCCACCATAAATTCCGCTTCCTTTTTACATGATATATTTGCATAAATATTCTGCACATTCTGGCAACACGCCAATAGCTATATCAAATGAATAATTAGAAATAATCAAAGCCTGTTATTGATATAGTCTTCTCATTTGCACCTGATATATTTTTATGCATGTATCTACTATCATGTCACGAAACATATTTTTTATACTTGAGAATTTTTCTTTTTCGTTGAGAGCGCGCATCATCTTACTTATGCGTAAAAACAGACAGCCATGCTTTCAAAAGAGAAAACATAACTGTCTGCCTGAATTTTCAAGTCAAACGTATGTGATGTTTACTAAAATGTTGCAAGAACCTCATCTAATTTGGCAACCATCTCATCCACATGCTCTTTTTCAATTACAAGTGGTGGAACGAAACGAACCACGTTAGAACCTGCGGTAATAATGATCAGGCCTTTCTCCAGAGCTTTTGCAGCCACCTGACCAACCGGAATATTCATTTCCAGTCCCTGCATAAGTCCCATACCACGACGGTCTGTGATAAAGTCA
>OIWK01002296.1_pt1 | contig 15651 bp, 23 predicted proteins | sample 1587401 | NCBI WGS metagenome assembly OIWK01 (sample SAMEA3888911, study PRJEB22519) | human gut metagenome | biome: human gut; feature: human-associated habitat; material: faeces | place: Denmark | collected 2009
GGCCTCCGATGCCGCCTTTCGCGCCTGGCGCTTCTTTATCTTTCGGTCGCGGCGTTCCATCGCACGGCGCTCCTCGTGGTTTAACGGGCGCCTCGCAGTCCCCATACCGTCGTCGATGCTGCCCTCGCAGGCTTCCCTGGCCCCATCCTCAGCGAGGTCGAGGCCTTCCGCCTCCACCCACGAATCGAACTTCGCGACCGCCTCGCCTTGCGTACAGCGGTACGTTCTGATCATGAACTTGGCGTTCGGCATGCGGACGTGCGCCTCATAGCAGCGCTCCTCCAGCTTCCACAGCCCGGCGCGGTAGCGGTCGCCCTTTATCAGCTTACGAGTCGACATGGATCGCCCCTTTCATCACCGGAGCGCCATGTCCTGCGGCGACCATGGGGGCGCCGCAGGACGGGCAACGCGTGCACACCGATACGGTCACGCGTGCGCCGCATCGCCCGCAGGTGTAGGAATACAGGGCGCGGTCTCCGCGCTCCGTGCGCTCCGGGGACGCCATCAGCGAGACCGGGGCAATCAGGTCGGCCAGGCGCATCGCCGCGATTTGGTAGGAAGATCGATCCGACCACCCCTTGATATCCAGGGCAGCGAGGATGCGGGCGGTGAAGCTGTCGGCATCCAGCGTGTCGGTGGCGCGCGCCTGGCGGCGGAGGCCGGCGAGACAGCCTAGCTCGCCGCACGTCATCCCGTCGGCGTCCGGCATCGCCTCGCGGGCCGCCGCGAGCCTCACAACCGCGTGCAAGCAACCCAGATAGCCCAGACGTCCGGCGACGTCCACGGCATCGCACACCTCCTCGGCGAAACCCGCACAGTCCATGTGGTGGACGCGGGCCGCGACGGCCTGGAGCCGCAGGGCGGTGCGGACGCGCCCGGCATCGGCATCCATCTAGGCCTCCTTCTTGCCGAGATCCGCGATATAGGGCGCGACGCGGTAGCCCTGGGCGCTGTACTCGAATGCTGTCATTTCCGTTTTCCCTTCTATTCGATGGCGTTCCGACCGGCCTAGCGGTCCTTGCGCAGATGCTCCTCGAGCAGCGAGCGCATGAGGTCGCTCGCACTGCGGTAGCCCTCGCGGCGGTGCTCCACCAGGTACTCCTTGAGCTGCCAGTAGAGGTCGTCGGGGACGATCACGCTCAGGCGGTGCGTCGAACCCTCAGAGGCCGCCGCCTTTTTCTCAGCTGCCGGCTCGGAGTCGGGGTTCACGACCTTCTCGACGATCGTCTCCTGGCGCTCGACCATCTCCTTGGAGGTGTCAGTGAAAAAGCTGTTGATGGCGGAGTCCGCCTTCTTAGTCCTCGCCATTACAGCATCGCCTCCACCTTGTCCAGAATCCCCTCGATCGCGTCCGCCGCGCGGCCGCCCGGCTGCACCTCGGACACCGGTCGGTTGAACGACGCGCCGCGCTTGAACGCCTCGGCGGTCGGCACGCAGCCCAGGATGGGCAGGTCGTCGGCGGTGAGGAAGTCGGTAAAGCTGCGGTCGATGATTCGCTTGTCGGAATAGCGGTTCACGATCAGGCCAATCTCGAGCTCGGGGTTGACGCCCGTGATGAGCTGGATCGTGCGCTTCATCGCGCGAAGGCCGCGCTGGCTGGGCTCGACGGGGACGATCGCGATGTCGGCGACCTCCACGCAGCCGCCGAGCTTGTCGTTCAGATAGCCCGGGGTGTCGACGACGGTGACGGCCTTCTCGCCCTCGACGGTCTTCTGCTCGTGACTCGCGCCGCCCTGCGGGTCGAGGTTGATGAAGCCGACCTCGCGCCCGCGGCGCTCGAGGCCCCAGGCGATCTCGTCGGCGAACGTCGTCTTGCCGACGCCGCCCTTTTGGTTGACCAAAACGATTGTCTTCATGTGTTTCCCTTCTACGGGTGCCGCCCGATTTCCGGGCGGCCTTCTCGGATATCTGCCGCCTGCCGGCGGCGGGCACGGGGCCGGCGAGTCGCTACCGGTCCCGCATCCGCCGACGGCAGGGCGCTAGGGCCCTGCCGCTGCCATATATGTACCCAGTTATGCGGATGCGTAAACGCACATCTGCATACCTGTGCGGATGCGCGTTTACTTATTCTTGCCCGCCGGCGCCGCTATGCGCCGTATTCCGACGCCCTCGCGGCGCGATACGCGCGGCGCGTTTCGACCTTGCGGCAGCACTCCTTCCGTGCCGCCACCGTCCTCTCCGCCACGTCGTAGGCGTACGCGATGAGCGCGCCCGCCACCGGGAACACGGCGCAGTTGATGTAGACATAGCTGTATGCGAGCATGAACCACATCCCGACGAGCCCCGCGACCAGCGCGGCGGCGGCGGCGACCTTCTCCCTTCCGCTCGGCTCCATTACTTCCCTCTTGCAACCGGCCATGACGGCCTCCTTCCGATATTCGGCGATCCCGCGCCGACGCGGTCGCGGCCTCCCTTGCCGCTGGTATGTATGTACCCAGCTGCGCACATGCGTAAACGCACAAACACGTAAATGCGCACGTATGCGTCTGCGTAATTCGATAATTTGCCCAGCGGGCCGCCCGGACACCGGTCGGCAGGCCCCTGGCCTGCGATTTCCATGGCCGGATGACCGGCGGGACCCCATCCGTCCCATAGGCAGCCGGGTGTGGGAAACGTGTGGAGACGGGCTACGGCATGAAAAAGCCCCGCCGTCTCCGGTGGGGCGATCACTTGAGTATGGGGTTGTACGGGTCGGCTAGAACGGGATGTCCTCGTCCGCAACCTCGACGGCGGGAGCCTCGGGGACCGCATACTGCTGTCCACCATCAACCGCGGCAGCAGGAGACGCGGCAGGGCGGGAGTTCATGAACTCGATCTCGTCGACGATGACCTCGAGCTTGCTGCGCTTCTGGCCGTCGCGCTCCCAGGAGCTATAGCGCAGCTTGCCCTCGATCGCGACCTTGCTCCCCTTGGAGATATAGCGGCCGACAGCCTCGGCGCGGGAGCCGAACATGGTACAGTCGATGTAATTGGGATAGTCCTCCCACTCGCCGGTCTGCGGGTTCTTTCGGCGATCGTTGACGGCGATGCCGAACGAGAGCACCTGGGTGCCGGCCGCGGTGGCGCGGAGCTCGGGATCGCGGGTGAGGTTTCCGGTGATGTTGACTCGGTTGATGCTCATTGGCTTCTATCCTTTCGGTTCCGACGGGGGGCCGATCCCCCCGCCTTCGTCGCCATGTATGTACCCAGATGCTCAGATGCGTAAGCGCATAGATGTGCGTTTGTGCGGCTATGTATTGGGCTGGCACCGGAGCCCGGCGTTTTCCATGGCCGGATGACCGGAGGGACCCCATACGTCCCGTAGGCAGCCGGTTGTGGGAAACGCGTAGCGATTCCTCCGGTTCGGTTCTCGCCCAGTTTGAATCACGGGGCGGTTCAGAAGGCGTGCGTTCGGCGCCGGTTAGGATCCGGGGCCGGCTCTACACGTGGGACGCATATGGCGCCGCTGAAGGATGCCTCGTCGTAGGCGTCGCGCAGTGCGGCGACCAGGCATTCGCGTGTAACGTAGAAGTCCGGCTCCCATTTCTCGCCGTCGCCGCCCGTCACCCGATACCATCCCTCGCCCTGCCAGACCTTCTCGACCGCCTGATCGATCACAGAGATTTCGGCGTAGGGCAGATGGATCTCGCCGGCATCCCCGTAGGCACCGCGAAGGTCGTCGGCAAGGTCCGCTTCGGTTCCATACCATGTGGCCGGATACGATCCCATCCCATCGGTGAAGCAGATTCGGTACCAGCCCTCGCCCTGCCAGCATTCCTCCAGATCGGCAACGACGGCGCGCCCGATCTCGTCATCGTCCGTATACATGGCTGCTCCTTGCCCAAGTCGTTCATTCGGTATTACCAGTTGATACCCCGTTCGGGCGCATCGGAAACAGCCGATTCCGATGCGGACGGGAAGATACGGACAGGCGGCCTTCCTCCCCGATCTCAATTTAGCGGGCATGAGCGGGGGCGATTCGGGGTAAACGGCTCTCTAGGGAAGCCGTGGGAGCGGGATGGAACGGAAACGGAAGGATATGGACATGGCTACGGATCACGACACGGTGTCGCCCATCGAGCACGATGAGACGGCGAACCTGAGGCTCGCGCTGATGGAACGATGGAGGGAGTCCTGCGGGCGCGTGGCCGAGAGGTTCGGACGCCGCAGCGACATCCCCTTCTACTCGAGCGCGCTGTCGGCACTCGCCGGCGAGTGCGCCGACGACATGGGCAAGTCCGGCAGGGTTGCCGAGGCGGCCGTCGCCATGCTCGCCGACGCGCTCATGGAAAAGGACCCGCGGGGATATGCGGACAGCGCCGAGGCTGCCGCCAGGGAGCTCGAACGCCTCGTCTCGTCGATCGCATACGCGGACGCACTCGGACGCCTGCGCGCAGCAAACTCGACGTTCGAGACGCGCATCCTTGGGGAGATCGACGGAACCGACCCGGATGCACTGCCGGCGGTGCCGGATGGCCTCGTCGGACCGTCGGATACGGCCACCTGCACGATCGATATCCTCGGCGGGTCGCAGGAGGACAACCGCGAGGTGCTGGACACCTGCGGCGCCATGATGATGAACGAGGATCCCGATATCGGAGACTTCTGCTTCATCACGTTCATGCTGCGCGACGGCTCGCCCAAGACGGGTATCTTCTGCAAGATATGCGACTCCCGCCGCGTGCAGGACGCTTGGGAGCGGACCTATTCCGACTACACGAACGGCAACCGCATCGGGTCGGCCGAATAGGCATGGCCATAGGCCGCCTGCTGCGCGGTGAGACCGCAGCGCGGGCGGTACCGCCCCGGATGCCCTCCCCGTTGGGATCGCAGGGCGGTATCCAGGGTGGGAGACGGCGGGGGTATCGCGCGCGTGGCGCGCGATACCGAGCGGGAGGGAGGTCCGGCACGTGGGCGGATGCAGCAGGTTCGACGCCAAGGTCGTCCCCATAGCGGTCGAGACCGACCGAAAGTGCGGGCTCAACACCCCGAGGGCAATCGTGTGCGACGGGCGGCGCTTCGAGATCGCCAGGGTCGGCGCGACGCTGCCCTGCCCCAGCATGTTCGGCAAGGCGGACGCCACCGTGACCGGCGTCCTAGTGGACGTCGGCGGTCGATGTGTCGCGCGCGGGCTGATCTGCGACGACGGTCTGTGGTTCTCCGTGAAGCCGGACGGGTAGAGGTCCGTCCAGGTTCGTCTCCGTAGACGGCCGCGCCACAGATAACATTGTCGGCAAGGATTGAGAAAGAGAGATGCCGCAATGCGGAAAGACACCTACAGGATTGGCGACGGGACGTTCGCGTTCTCCCCCGCCGTGTTCGATTCGTTGCTAGGACACGGCGCCAAAGGCGCCGCCAGGATGCGGGAGCTCGCGGGCGCGATGCACGTCTCGATCTCATCGATTAAAGACTGGCGGCGCGGGACGCACGCTCCGAGCGGCTTCGAGAAGGTCGAGGATATCGCCTGCTGGGCGCACATCGACGTCGCCGACCTCCTCATAGAATCAGGAGATAGGACCATGGACGAAAAACTCACCGAAAACCAGCTGGATGTGCTCTGCGTGCTATGGAACCAGGCCTACGACTTCCTCGACCTGTGCGAGGAGACCGATCATTTCGTCTGGCCGACTACAGACCTGCGCTGCGTGCCGGACTCGATTCTGCACGACATCAAGGTGAACCCGGAAGACGATAAGTCCCGTCCTCCCTGGGAGATCGGCACCGAGGACCTGTTCCTCCAGACGCTCGACGTGTACCTCCGCGCGTGCCGACGCGCGACCCCATATGTCGGGGAGAGCGATATCTTCGTCAGGCTCCTGGGCCTCTGCGACATCATGACCGAGACCGCCTTCGGCGAGGACGACGGCAAATGGCTGCCAGACCCGGATATGATTTTCGACCCGCATGAGGATGGATACGTCAGCCCGATGGAGGCCGCGGAGCTCAAGTGCAGGAAGCTGCTCGATGAGATCAGGAATGACCTGTTGGCGCTACGCCCGACGGCGGGTAAATAAGGCTAGTTCCGCCAGATAGCACGACGGCCCCGCCCTCGGAGGGACTGCGCAGCGATGATCGATTCCGAGTTCGCATATAAGCGTTCGACATGGCGATGATTGATTGATTCCATATCCAGATTTCAAGACAGGGGCCGTTTTCGGCCCCGTCCTTTTCCCGAACCCGGTCCGGCGATTTTTCCGCGGCGTGCGTTTACGTTTCCCCTCAGGGGGTACAAGAGAGGTAGAGCAGGCGGTATGGGGCCGCCCGGTGCGCATATGGTAGGACTATATGGAAACGATCTTCGTGACGGAATCGCGCGAGATGCTGTTCACGGGAACCGAGGATATCGACGTGCGGCCGCTCCATTCGTCGGAGCTGCATTACGAGGGAGACAGCCGGGAGGAGGCACTGCGTGCGGCGCATAAGGTCTCGGCGGCCTCCAGGGTCGGGGTCTGCCAGCGCGGTTTCGCCCGGTTCGTCGCCACAGTGAGCGAAATCACGCGCGACGGCGAGGGGTTCACGGAACACATGGATACGGTCCACACCGTCGACCCGCTCGACCGCATGCCCGAGCTGCGCACGCTCGCGCGCGAGGCGGCCGCGAACCGTGCGGACGGGAAGATCATCCGCCATATCGCCGGCCACACGGAGGCGATCGACGCTGCGAAGCGTGCCGGGAACTACTACAGCCTGTACCGCGTGGAGGGATCGGCCTTCGGGGACTTCTCTTGCTACCGGGTCGGACATGCGCCCTACAACGGGACGCTCTACCTTCCCGCGGGGTTCCACGATTACGGCATTGCCACCGTCGACGAGCTTTTCGTCGCACTCGTGGTCGGACGCTGCGAATTCCTGTGCGAATACCAGGACGAGATCGATGAGGTCTATCACGGGCTCTTCGAGAAGAGAATCTAGATGAAAGGAACGGATATGCAGACCATCCACACCAAGGCGGGCTTCAAGGTGCTGCGCGAGAGCCTGGGGCTCTACCAGTCCGACGTCGCGGAGGCAGCGGGCGTCGACGTGAAGACCGTCAAGAACTGGGAAAGCCCGCGCCTGCCGCGAGCCCGCGCCACTGCCGTGGCATGGAAGTACCTCGAGAATCTGGCGGAAATCCAAGAGCGCGAGGTCGGGTGCCTGGTGGAGAAGATTGTCGATGAGACGGACGGCAACCCCTACCCGCTCCCCTACTTCCGCGAGCAGGACTTAGCCGCGGAGGATGCGCGCGCGGCGCGGATCTCGAACGCCATGACCAGAAAGGTGGCCTTTGAGCTCACCAGGTTGGCCATCCCCTACGAGTTCCGCTTCGAGGAGGAGGCCGCGGACGATGAGCGGCTGAGCGAGATCTGGGATATGTAGGCAGTCGTTATTGGGCCGGTACCGTGGAGGTGCCGGCTCATATTAGAAAAGAGCTCCGGTTGCCCGAAGCCCCTGTCTCAATGATGTCGATGAGTACGTCTGGCAGGCACAGGTAACTCTCTGTCGCCACTTTGCCGCTCGGCCCGGTGAAAAGCATGGAAGACGGGGTTTCCACCGTTTGCGTCGAACGCGCGGCCATCGGCGAGCGCGACGGAAAGCTCCTCGAGCCCGTCGATGAGATGATCGGCGTTCGCAACGCCGCATATGTCGTAGGATGCGAGGTCGTTCCATATCTCGAAGCGCCTATACCACGACATCGACGCGATTTGACCATCGACGAGACTTGCAGCCTCCGATGCGACCTGCTCGCCGAAATCTTCGGTGACGCAGGCAAGAAACGCGCTTTGCGTATCCGATACGAAATCCTCGGCCGTGTAGGCCGACGTCACGGTAAAGCTGGACTCCACGGTGGCGGTCTCGCTATCCTTCGTCTCGGTAAGGATGCCAAAATCAAGCGCCGGGGCGGTTACGCAACGAAGGCCATGACGGCGGCCACCCATGACTTCCTGCCGTCAGATACTCTCAGCCAGGCGCAGGTATCCGCGAAGCTCTCGCCTCGCGAAGTTCAGGCTTGAACGAAAATCACCGTTTACAAAAGGCCCGCCAATCTCACGCTCGCCGACAAATACCGTCGCCATATAGCTTTGCATACCCATATCGAGTCCCTTCTGAATATCTGCTTGTCCCTATTGATTGGATGCCAGGGCAAATCACGCGGTCGGGGTGCCTAGGTCGGTTTCGGCCAGGACGTCGCGGATATCCGCCACATCCCTCACTGCCATGACGATGCACCTGATCGATACCGCCGCCGCGACCACGGATGTCAGGAGGACTGCCGCGCCGACGTCGTGGGCCCAGATGACAATCCCCACAGCCATAGTGATGGCGAGGCCAACGATCCAGCAGATGAGCGCGTTGCGCGACTCGTCGAGATACGATCGCGCATAGACCTCCAAAATCTCGCGGTCGATGCCCATCTTGCCGAACCTGTCGATGTATCTGGACATCCTCGACGACATGCCGTGCTCGGTCCATGCAACCATTTTCAGAAAACCCATGGTCGCAATCGCCGCGTTGAATGCCATGGCCATGCAAGGAACCAGGTCGATATTTTCACTGATGAACGGCGCCATGCGGACCATCCCCTCCCGTTTCGTCTCTACTCGATGTGAGTCTACCCATATGCGCATGTACGTAAACGCATAGACGCGCATATACATATATGTGTGTGGACGTGCGAGCGGGGCGGCCTATTGCAGGCCCGGGTTCACGATGCAGTAGCATCGCTCCGACCTCGGCTCCTTCTCGCCGGGCGCCATCACCTTGACCGTGACCGGAACCGTCTCAGAATCGGGGGCGAACGCCGTGAACGACTTCAATTTCCCGCCCGGCTCGATCTGCTTCTGCGCCCGCTGGTCCTGCACCTTGTAGGACCTGTCGAGCTTGATCCCGTCCTGGTATGCGTTGATGTCGGTATAGGGTGCGACAGTGTCCGAGTCCGTGACGTTCTCGAAGGTATAGGCAACCCGGATGTAGCGGAACGGCTTGCCGTCCGGCCCCGTGCCTTCCTCGATCGTCACGCGGTCGATCGAGATGCCGTCCACGGACGCCTGGGCGGACTGCTGCGGCGCGAACGGCGACGAGGCGCCGGCATCGCCCGACTTCCCGGCGCCGCCGTCGGAGGAGCCGGCGTCCGGCGCCCCGTTCCTCACGCAGCCCGCGAGTCCGGCCTGCGCCGCCATGACCGCGAGGCCCACGAACGCTCGCCTCGTAATCGCCGTCATCGTATAGACATTCTTCCCCGTCACCTGTGAATCTCCTTTATGCTCTTCAAAATGGGGGCGGTGCAGACGCGGTGCCGAGTCTCACGTATCGCAGCGCGCCTGGCCTCGTCCTGCATGAGCTTCGGTCTCCCCTCGCGAAAGGCCGCGGCCCTTCTCGCCGCCGCTGCGAATTTCCGCTCGGCCTCGTCGAAGTCGATATCGCGCCACGCGCGATCCCCGCCCGTGCCGGATATGAAAACCGACGGCACCACATGGCTGCTGTCCGCATAGTCCGCCGGGACGGACATCTCCGCATAGCCCGACGGCTCGCTGCCGTCCGGCAGCCGGTACACAACGAGCTCCTGCTTCCTGCGTTTGCTCACACGGCGCTCGCACAGCTCGGGATGGAACGCCTCGTACGCCATGGCGCTATATGGGGAGCAGGAGAAGCGGTACTCGAATAGGCATTCCGCTTCCCTCCGATGCCGTTCCGCCTCCCGCACCCGGGCCGCAGCCTGCGCCCGGATCCGGTCGCGCTCGGCCGCCTCCTCGGGCCCGAGCTCGCGGAACGCCCCGACCACGGCGGCCTCGTCCAGGGCGAAGAACTCCGTCTCGCGGGCGTAGGCGCCGGTGTGGTGCCAGGACGAGTAGGCGATGAACCGGTCGAAGAGCGCGGCCCTGGTCTCGGACTCGACCGCGGGGTCGTAGAGCAGGTCCATCTCATCGCAGTAGCCCCTCAAGGCGCCGAGGATCGCCGCCTTGGTCCATTTCGCGCGGGGCATCTCCCCCGCCTCGTAGGCCGCCCGCGCGTTCGCGCTCATGGAGGTGCCGATGTATCCCTTTTGCCCGTAAGCCACCCTAGACATGTCAAACCCTTCGCGCGGATGCGTGCCGTCCCAGCTTTTTCTACCCCGTGCGCGGGAAGTCTTTCACTCGATTCGAGCCGGTGCAGGGGCATTTTTATCCGTCGAGTTTCGGTAGGGGCGTGTAAAGCGCGGCGATGCCGGTGGGCGCCAGGGCGAGGAAATCGACGTTGCGCGCCTTCAGGTCCGATATGAAGGCGTTGAGCACGTAGCTCTTACCCGTGCCGGCGTTGCCCGAGAGAAACACGTTCCTCCCGTCCCTCAGCGCGCTCAGTGCCTCGGCCTGTTCCGGTGTAAAGCGGTCACCGTCTGCCATTTCCATATCCCGTCATCCGTTCGACCAGTAACGGGGAATTGATACCCGCGCAAGCGAAAAAATATACGCTGAACGGGGGTTTTGCAGAAACTATAGGAAGTTTTTGAAGGCGGGGCGGATATGCTTCCGCGCATTTCCCCGCGCGCCCGTATACCCCGATGCGCAGACGGGTACGATAGCCTCAGAATGATGTGGGTCCCGCGCAGCCGAACGGCTTGTCTTTCCCATGCGGGCATCGCGGATTTCTTTCATGGGTGGGACTTCGGTCCGAGAACAGGCCGCGATCTCGTAAGGGGTCGCGGCCTGTTCATCTGTGCGTCTATGTCTTTATGCGTGCGCGCATATGTGCAATGGTGCTGGTGTGTATATATGCGTGTGCGCGTATGTGCCTCGGCGTATGTATGCCGATGTGCGGATATGCATCCGGACAGATGCGCCGGTGGTCTATACGGGAAAACCGGCGCCGGTCTCGCATGAGCTCTTCCGCCTCAGCATCGCCCATATCAGCTCGATTGCCGGGGCGACGCGCACCTGCCGGAATTCGGAAGTGTCGTAGCGCTTCCGCAGGGCGCCGCGGGCGTCGGGCGAGTACACGGCCGCCCCCTTGGGCAGCATACCTTTGGAAGCCAGCGAGTCGGCGAGCTCGAGCGGGCACACCAGCCAGTTCTCATCGCCCTCGAACGTCCTGCCGTGGCCGCTCGTGAAATCGTCCATACACGACTTGACCTCGACGAACGTGAAGGTGCCGGACTCGAGCTCGGCGGCGGTCGCATGGTTCGACGATCGGTCACGCGGACGATGCGGCCTGTAGGCCACGAAATCGACCCGGCGGGCGTCATCGACCCAGACCTCGCTCGCGACCAGGGCGTTCTCGCGGCACAGCCTCGCCCATACCTTCTCGGAAAGCTCGGCGGTCACCTCGCCGCGGTTTCGTTTCCCCTCCATGGGGCACACTCCCCTTCGATGTAAAAAGCCGCCCGACGGTCTGCGCGACGTGCGGGCGGCCCGCCCCGGTACTACTCCTCGGAACCCTCCGGCTTGCGGGGCCGGAAGGGCACCGGCTTGATGGTCGACAGGTCCATATGCCTGCGAGCCTAGAAGAATATAAGCCAGATCGTACCCAAGAGCAGGGAGACATATCCCACAGCGGTCACGAGGAAGTTTATGAAGGCGAGGGCCGCGGCAGTATCGACCCGGATGCCACAGGGGGCCAAGTTCGATGCGAACCCATGCATGGGATACATGGCACAGATGAGGCATATCGATTCGAGACCTACCGCCAACAGGGGATTCACCCCCGCCAGCTCCCTCGGATAGAACAAGCCCATCTGGACGGAATCCGCCACCAGCGCCGCCCAAATCAGGAACACGCCGACCTTAAATGCCTTGGTGTCCTCGACCAATGCCAGGGGCATCATGCAGCCCAAGAAATCGAGCAGCAAGGCCGCGGCGATCAGCGGGACGACCATCACTCCACCGAGCTCTCGGCGGAGTCGGCATCGATATCGGGGTTCGAGATCAGACCGTTCAGCAGGGACGGCAGGTCGATTCCCGTGCTGTCCTTCAGGCCGGATGCGACCTGGTCGACAATCGATGTAGTCTCCTTTACGAGTTTTTGCGCGTTGCCCGATCCGTACATCTTGATGGAATCGACGGCAGTGAGGGGCTTCGCAACCTGCTCGGCTACCTTGGGCATGATGCCGACGGCTGCGGGGAGCAGGTTGAAGATCAAAGATTCGAAAAGCATCATAGGGTTTCCTTCCCTTCAAGGGCGGCTCGGGCAGAGCCGCCCGGTTATAGATAACTCCGTCGGGGGCGGACCGGGCTCACGATCGGCACGACACCGGTTCAGTCCAACCGTCGGGACTCAAAGGCGGCGGCGATCATGTAGCTCCAGCAATTCGTATAAGAGGAGAGGCAAGGCCATCGCGAAGAGAGACGGCAGTAAGATGTAGTAAAACGCTGATCTTATAATGATGTCGTTGGCCGTCATCAGGGCCTCGAATGCTTTCAAGGCCTCGTCTGGTTCCGCATCGGAAACCGATTCGCCCTGACTGCTTTTCATATCGGCTTGTTCGGTCGCGTTCTCGGCGTAAGCCGCGGGCGCGATGCAGCCGAACGATGCTGCGGCTATGGCCATGGCGACGAGCGGCCCTGCCGCCCTTGCGGGTATCCTCATTTCCGTTCTCCATTCCTTTTCGGGGCGCGCCCTCCCTCGCCGCTGTCCGTTTCCCCTCAGGTGGTTATTCCCCGTATCCGGCGGCTTAAACGCCGGATACGGAAAACGGCCGGAAACAAGGCGCCCACCGAGGCTGGAGCCCGATGGGCGCGTGTGCGGCTATGTGCATGTGCGTAGATATGCCGACGTGCATGTGTTCCATTGTGCGAGTGTGCGTATGCGCAACTGTGTATGTGTGCGTGTATGCGTATGTGCGATTGCGGAACCTACAGGAGCGTATCGAAACCGGGCCTGCCCAGATCCTGGCGAATGCTGCCGGTCGTGAGCTCGACGTGCGGGCGGCCGTCGGCGCCGAAGACGAGGTTCGTGGCGCCTGCCCCGGGGACCACCATATCCACCTGCCCCGTCGTGAGATCGTATCGCATGTTGCCGACCTGCTGCTCGATATGCGCCGTGCCGTCGGGTTTCAGAACGTTCCTGATCATGGCGTGCCACCTTTACGCATATATGCGGATGCGGATGCATGGGTATGTGCGGATGCGCGGTTGAGATGTTTGCGTGTGTATGCCAAAGCGCCTGCGGGCGCATCCGCACCCCCCCATGGTATCAGTGTCGGGGCGCGGAGTCCTTCGAGACCTCGCGGGCAGCGTCGGCGACCTTGCCGGGCGACGGCTTCTCGGCTGCCGAGGACGCGGCGGCCTTCCGGGCGACGGCGGCGATGGAGGCCGGGGTCCTCTCCGGCCTCACCCAGCCGTAGACCTCGGCCATCTCCTCCATGTCGACGATATCCCGATTGAGATATACCGGCGAGATCTCGCCGGTATAGGCCTGCTCCAAGTCCTCGACGATCGCGTTCTCCGCGAGGAAGTTGTCGCTCGCCAGGCTCCAGTCGCCGTCGGTCTGCTGGAAGAGGACCGGGTCGGCCCCCTCATCGGTGTAGTAGACGAGCGTCGACGCTCCTTGCGCCTCGCCGGCCTCGACGGCATACGAGAACGTCTTCGCCTTCAGGTCGGCGATGCGGAAGGCGGCGTCGCCGACGCCCCAGCCCTCGGCGAGATCGGCGTCGACGGCATATGCATCAGCCTGCGACCCGCTATCCAAGCCGCCCATGATGCAGTAGCCGTCCACCATGCGGTATACGCCAAGGGTGCGCGTATCGGGACCGTTGCCCTGAGCCCGAACGGAATCCAGGGAGTCCTTCAGGCCGACCGCAGCCGGATAGGTCGAGCACAGGTAGACCAGGCCGTCCGCCGGGACGTTGCCGTGGACGCCGCGGTCGAAGACGCAATAGCCCTTTCGCCTCGCGCTGTCCAGTGCGGATTCCAGGGCGCCCAGGGCGGGGGCGGCCTCCTCGACCATGAGCACATCGGCAAGCGCCGAGACGAGTTCCCCGCGATAGGTGTTCTGCGGAACCTTGCCTCCGAGCGCCTTGCAAACGCTCAGGAACCGCTCCCTTCCGCGACCGTCGTCAAAGCTATCGAAAAGGTCCACGGGGATCGTCTCGATAGCCTCCTTCCACCCGTTCAACGTGAAGCCAACGGTTCGGCCCAGTTCGTTCAAAAAGCCGACCTCGACGGTCTCGTGAACCAAATGGCCGACCGAAACGATACCGCGGTCGAAGGCCTCGTTCAGCATGATCTCGAGCTCTCGCCTGTCCATCTTGAAACTCCATTCCGTTGCCGGGGCGCTTCAGGCCCGTGTGCGTACTCCCACAAGATGCTAACGCGGCCTAATAACGGGGCTGTTTGCGCGAGCCCGCGCTTTCCGAACGGGAAGCGCCGTCGGGCCGCACCGTCCGCAGGCGCCGCGCAAGCGCCCGGATCTCGAAGCACGCGTCGAAGCGGTGCGGCATCCCCTCGCCCGCCCAGAGCATCCCGGCGCGCCCGGTCGCGATCCGGTCGACGCGGGTGAAGTCCAGCCCCAGCATATCGCAGATGCCCCTCACCTCGTCATGGACCGGCGAGCAGGCGCACCGCATGGCGCCCTCGCCCGAGACCTCGCCGTCGAGCTCGAGCCCGTACAGCTCGTCGCCGTAGAGCGCGGCGATGTGCTCCTCGGCCTCACCGGCGGACATGTCCTCGATCTTCTCCACGGGAAACCCCAATCCCTCAGGGAGGGCGCGCGGCCGTGCGCCCTCGTATGTGTGTATCTGTGCGGGTATGCGCATGCGCAAACGCGCAGATGTGCGGACGCGCATGTGCATACCCATGCGGACATCAGCGAGGAAGCCCGCGGACGAGCGATGCGAAGTCCGCATCGACGCGCGACCGGTCCAGCTCCCAGAGGTCGGCGATGAAGTCGAGCAGGACCCTCACCGTCCCGGTGCGCTCGGGTCGCGGGAGGCGCGGCACCAGCAGGACGACGGAGTAGAGGGCCTGCTCATAGCTGCGCCCCTCCTGGGGGGCACGGCGGCTCATCGCCCGGCTCCCTCGACGCCGCAGGGCGCCATGCGGCGGTCCGGGCCGTCCATCTTGACGCGCTCGGTCATCTCGGCCAGGCGCGAGACGATAGCCAGGGCGTCCTCCTTGCGGCCGTACTCCGACAGCACCGCGGCGAGGCCCGCCTGGGTGTACTGGCTGGTGACGATCGTGGCGCGCTCGGCCTCGTAGCGGCCGTTGACGATCTGGAACAGCTTCGCGAGCACCCACTGGGTCGAGGAGTCCTTGCCCAGGTCGTCGATGATCAGGACCGGGACGTTCACGTACCTGCGGATTACGTCGGCCTCGCTGTCGCCGCCCTTGTCGAAGGTCGAGCGGAGCTCGGTCATGAGGTCCGCCGAGACGACGAATCTGACGCCGTGCTTGGGCCTGCCCTTCGGGACGGGCCGGTACGCCCAGTTGCCGAAGCGGGGATCGAGGCGCGAGCCGGCGTAGTCGTAGGCGATACGGCACGCCATCTCGGTCTTGCCGACCCCGCGCGGACCGTAGATGTACAGCCCGCCGCCGTGCGCGAGGCGCGCGTCGTAGGCATGCTCCGGGGCGACCACTCCCTCGGCGATGCGGCGGGCGAAGCGCGGCGGGATGCCGGTCTTGCGCACGACCGCCTCATGGAACGCAGGGTCGGTCGCGGCGAGGGCGGCTACGTCCGCGATCTCGAGCGGAGGCAGGGCGCCGCCGACGGGAAGCGGCGCGGCTG
>OIWK01002313.1_pt1 | contig 15556 bp, 12 predicted proteins | sample 1587401 | NCBI WGS metagenome assembly OIWK01 (sample SAMEA3888911, study PRJEB22519) | human gut metagenome | biome: human gut; feature: human-associated habitat; material: faeces | place: Denmark | collected 2009
AATCGTTGGGGTGCAGACGCGGTGGAGGCGGAAACCGCGGGAATTCTCCACGATATTACGAAAAAATGCACCGTGCAGGAGCAGTTGCTATTGTGCGACAAATATGGTATGATAATCGACATGTCTGTGCCGGGAATCGACAAAACCCTGCATCAGGTAACCGGCGCCGCAGTGGCTTACGGCCAATACGGCGTATCGGAAGAGGTTCGGGACGCAATCCGTTGGCATACAACGGGAAAACCGAACATGACCCTATTGGAAAAAATCATCTATCTGGCGGATTATATCGAGCCGACCCGCAATTTTGACGGTGTGGAACCGCTGCGGAAATTGTGCTACGAGGATATTGATGCGGCAATGGAACTGGGCCTCAGAATGACCATTGAGGATTTGCAGGAAAAGAACGCACCGGTATTGGAAATCTCCAGACAGGCTTATGATTGGTTTAGAACGCGAAGGGAAGGATAACACTTGAAGCTTTTTGGCGGAAGTAAAAACGGAAAACACACCGGCGCCGGGGATTCCGGCAGCTGGGCATACAATCAGTCTGAACAAGAGGTGCAGCAGCCTCTGCAGCCGGCACAACCGCCGCGCCCGGCGCAGGCAGAACCCCAGCCGGAGCCCCGGCAGCCCAAAATGTCTGCTCCGGAACCGGCAACGGAGCAGGAACCGGAAGAAATCGCAGCGGTCCAGTCTCCGGAACCCAACTCTGCTGATGAAGACGGTCTGATTAACTCCATCGTGCAGGCGGTGGGTCTGGCAGAGCAGACGACCAAACCCCAGAATCAGTCTCAGGGCGCACCCATTCAGCCCGGACAGTCTGCTCCGGACGTGCGCCGTCCGGCACCCCAGCCCAAGCAGCAGACCAAACCGCAGACCCCTGCCCAGCCGAAACAGGCGCCCGCAGGCGGAAAGCCGCCGGTTCCCCCTCAGCAGCCCCCCGAGAAACCGAAAATGAGCAAGGGCAAAAAAGCCGGCATCATTGTGGGCTCCGTCATCGGCGTACTGGTGCTGATTGTACTGGCTGCGCTGCTGGTGATGAAACTGTGGATTACCCCGCCCAGTCTGGAAGACCCGATGTTGACTCCGAAACCCACCCAGAGTGCGGATGTGAAGGACGATAACGGCGATGAACCGGACGAAGAGGATACCAACGGCCGGAAAAAAGGCTGCTATACCTTCCTTGTAGTGGGTCAGGACGTGGCAAGCGGCTGCACCGACACCATTATGGTAGGCCGTTTGGATACCGTGAACCACACCATCAACGTGGTCAGCATTCCCCGTGATACGCTGATGAACCGGAAGGGCGCTCAAAAAATCAACAGCGCTTACGCAGCCAATAAGAACAGCGGCGGCAACGGTGTGGACGGCATTAAGGAAGAAATCAAAAAGCTGACCGGCTTTGAAGTTGACAGCTACGCCATTGTGGACACCAAAGCGGTAATGGAATTGGTTGACGCCATCGGCGGCGTGGAGTTTGATGTGCCCGTGAATATGTACTACGACGATCCCTATCAGGATTTGCACATTCACATTGACAAGGGCTTGCAGACGCTGAACGGCGAAAATGCCGTGAAGGTGCTGCGTTTCCGCCACAGCTATGCCGGCGGCGACCTGCAGCGCATTACCGTGCAGCAGGACTTCCTGAAGGCACTGGCAAAGCAGATGCTGGATCTGGGCAATATCCCCAACCTGAGCAAGGCTGTGAAAATCTATGAGGAACGGGTACAGACCAACCTGACCACCGGCAACATTGCGTTCTACGTCAATGAATTCCTGAAAACGGATATGGACAACATTCAGTTTATGACCCTGCCCAACACCACCACATCCATCAACGGCGGCAGCTTTGTGAACGTCACCGTGTCCGAGTGGCTGGAAATGGTCAACGAGTATCTGAATCCTTTCTATACTCAGGTGACGGAGAGCAACGTCAGCATCAAGAACTATTATAACGGCAACTATACCTATACTGCCGGTGCGAACTGATTGAATTTGAACGGAAGGAAGATTTATATATGTTAACACCCGCTGAATTGGCAAAGCTGGCCGTTCAGGCCATGGAAGAGAAGAAAGCAAAGGAAATTACCCTGATGCGTACCACGGACGTGACCGTTCTGGCGGATTACTTTGTCATCTGCACCGCGTCCTCCACCACCCATGTGAAGAGCATTTCCGACGCTGTGGAGTATATGCTCACAGAAGCCGGCGAGCCCCCCCGGAGACGGGAAGGCGAGCGCTCCAGCGGTTGGGTGCTGATTGACTTCGGCTGCATTGTGGTGCACGTATTTATGGAGGAGGCCCGGGAGTTCTATGATTTGGAGCGTCTGTGGGCCGATGCCGAGAAAATCGATATCGAAACCATATAAGGAATTTCAGATAATAAAGAGAGCGTGAATGCAATGAATTATGATTTTACCGCCATTGAGAAAAAATGGCAGCAGCGCTGGCAGGACGAAAAAACTTTCGCCTGCGAAAACAATTCCGACAAACCGAAGTTCTACGCTTTGGTAGAGTTCCCCTATCCCTCCGGTCAGGGTCTGCATGTGGGTCATGCACGTCCCTACACCGCTATGGACGTGGTGGCCCGCAAGCGCCGCATGGACGGCTACAATGTGCTGTTCCCCATCGGCTATGACGCATTCGGTCTGCCCACGGAAAACTATGCCATTAAGAACCATATTCACCCGGCAAAGGTGACTCATGATAACATCGAGAACTTCTCCAAGCAGCTGCACATGCTGGGATACTCTTTCGATTGGGACCGCGTGGTAAACACCACCGACCCCAGCTATTACAAGTGGACCCAGTGGATTTTCCTGCAGCTGTATAAGCACGGTCTGGCTTACAAGGCTACCATGCCCGTGAACTGGTGTACCTCCTGCAAATGCGTTTTGGCCAACGAAGAAGTGGTGGAAGGCGTTTGCGAGCGCTGCGGCTCTCCCGTCATTCGGAAGGAAAAGAGCCAGTGGATGCTGAAGATCACCGAGTATGCCCAGCGTCTCATCGATGACCTGGACCAGGTGGACTTCATCGAGCGCGTGAAGACCCAGCAGAAGAACTGGATCGGCCGCTCCACCGGCGCAGAGGTGACCTTTCACACCACCCAGGGCGATGATCTGGTGGTCTACACCACCCGTCCCGACACCCTCTTCGGCGCGACCTACATGGTCCTCTCCCCGGAGCACCCCTACATCAACAAGTGGAAGGACGTGCTGACCAACTGGGACGACGTGGCCGCTTACGTCGAGGCCGCCGCCCGCAAGTCCGACTTTGAGCGGACCGAGCTGGTGAAGGAAAAGACCGGCGTGAAGCTGGAGGGCGTGAAGGGCATCAACCCCGTGAACGGGAAAGAGATCCCCATCTTCATCTCCGATTATGTGCTGGTGTCCTACGGCACCGGCGCCATCATGGCCGTGCCGGCCCACGACGACCGTGACTGGGAGTTTGCCAAGAAGTTCGGCTGCGACATCATCGAGGTGGTCCAGGGCGGCGACATCGAGAAGGAAGCCTTTACCCTCAAGGACGACACCGGCATCATGGTGAACTCCGACTTCCTCAACGGCCTGACCGTGAAGGACGCCATTCCCGTCATGAAGAAGTGGCTGACCGAGAAGGGCATCGGCCACGAAAAAGTGAACTACAAGCTGCGTGACTGGGTCTTCTCCCGCCAGCGCTACTGGGGTGAGCCCATCCCCCTGGTCAAGTGCCCCAAGTGCGGCTGGGTGCCCCTGCCGGAGGACCAGCTGCCCCTGCTGCTGCCTGAGGTAGACAGCTACGAGCCGACCGACAACGGCGAGTCCCCCCTGGCCCCCATGACGGACTGGGTGAACACCACCTGCCCCCACTGCGGCGGCCCCGCCCAGCGCGAGACGGACACCATGCCCCAGTGGGCCGGTTCCTCCTGGTACTTCCTGCGCTACATGGATCCCCACTGCAAGGACGCTCTGGCCTCCAAGGAGGCGCTGGAATACTGGTCTCCCGTGGACTGGTACAACGGCGGCATGGAGCACACCACCCTGCATCTGCTGTACAGCCGTTTCTGGCACAAGTTCCTGTATGATATCGGCGTGGTGCCCACTGCCGAGCCTTACCAGAAGCGCACCGCCCACGGCATGATCCTGGGCCTGAACCCCCACAGCTTTGTCAACCTGCCCGCTGACGAGCAGGAGAAGCTGCTGAAGGAGTATGGCAGCCAGAAGGCCGCCGAAAAGGCACTGGAAGAGAAGTACGGCGAGATGGCACGCCATCCCATCGTCAAGATGTCCAAGAGCCTGGGCAATGTCATCAACCCCGACGAGGTGGTGGACCAGTACGGTGCCGATACCATGCGTCTGTATGAGATGTTCATGGGCGACTTTGAGCAGGCCGCACCCTGGCAGACCTCTGCCATTGCCGGCTGCAACCGCTTCCTCGACCGCGTGTGGACGCTGTCCGACAAGCTGGTGGAGGGCGAGGGCTACCGCCCCGCCATCGAGACCCTGATGCACCAGACCATCAAGAAGGTGGGCGCTGACATCGAGGGCCTGAAGATGAACACTGCCATCGCCCAACTGATGACGCTGGTCAACGCCCTGTACGACAACGGCGGTGCGACCAAGGCCGAGCTGGAAACCGTTGTTCAGCTGCTGAACCCGTTTGCTCCCCACATGACCGAGGAGCTGTGGGAGAAGCTGGGCCACAGCCACAATGAGCAGCTGGCCTACTACCCCTGGCCCCAGTACGAAGAGGCCAAGTGCGTGGAGAGCACCGTGGAGATCGCCGTGCAGGTGAACGGCAAGGTGAAGGCCCGCCTGAAGGTGGCTGCCGACATCGATGCTGCTGCCGCCATTGCCGCCGCCAAGGCTGACCCCGCTGTTGCCGCCGCTCTGGAGGGCAAGCAGGTCGTCAAGGAGATCTACGTCAAGGGCCGTCTGGTCAACCTGGCCGTGAAGGGCTGATTATTCAGGCGCTTTGCCGGAGATTTTTTCAAAAAATCTTTCAAAAAAGGTTGACGAACGCATGAAAATGCGCTATACTGTCTACTGTTAGTTACCATGTAACAACGAAATTCCTGCCTCACGGTCCAAGGGAGGGAATAAGATGTCGGAAATTCGTGTTAAAGAGGGCGAGTCGCTGGAAAGCGCACTGCGTCGCTTCAAGCGCAGCACTGCTCGCAGCGGTGTGCTCGCAGAGGTTCGTAAGCGCGAGGCTTACGAGAAGCCGTCTGTTAAGCGCAAGAAGAAGTCCGAAGCAGCCCGCAAGCGCAAGTTCAAGTAATTAACTGCTTGAAATCGCACGTTGCTTTAGATTTCAAACGCGTTGCTAACGCCGATGTAGGAGAGCCTGAAACTCAGGCTCTCCTATTTTCATTTTAACCTCTCAGTCTCGCTCTGCTCGCCAGCTCCCCTAGTAGGGGAGCCTTTGGCATACCGGTGGAGTTTACCTTCTGAGAAAAAATGCTGGTCTTGCGCTCTTATCAAAATCTCAATGAGGTCAAAACTATGCTCATTACCCCCGAATATGTATTCAAGGATGTGACCCACATCACGCCGGAGTGGCTGGCCCAAAAGGGCATCCGGGCGCTGGTGCTGGACATCGACAACACCCTGACCGCCGACCGCAGTCAGGAGCTGCCGGAAGAAGTGGCCGGGTGGCTGGAAACCATGCGCAGGGCGGGCGTAAAGCTGACCATCGTTTCCAACGGTGCCGAAAGGCGGGTGCGCCCCTTTGCGGAAAAGCTGGGCCTTGCCTACCTCTACCGCAGCGCCAAGCCCCTGCCCTTTGCGCTGGGGGTGGCCCGCAGCCGGATGCAGGTGAAGCGCCGGGAAATGGCCATGGTGGGCGACCAGCTCTATGCCGACCGGATGGCGGCGGCGCTCTATGGCATTCCGGGCCTGATGGTCATCCCCCGCGGGCCGGATCTTGGGGCACAGGTGGTGCTCAAGCGCAAGTGGGAGAAAAAACACTGGCAGGAATACTACGACCGGGGAGGTAAGACCCTGTGAGTGAGTGGAAGATCCGGTTCGGCACCGCAGGCACCAGCGACAGCTTCACGGCCATGGGGTATAAGAACAGTCTGGACATTCCGGCCTATACCGAAAAAATGGGGTTGGATGCCTTTGAATACCAGTGCGGCCATGGAGTCCGGCTGGGGCTGGACAAGGCCCGGCAGATGGCTGACGATGCCGCCGCCCGGGGGATTTTGTTCAGCGTCCACGCGCCTTACTATATCAGTGCCTCCAGCCTGGACGAGGAAAAGCGGCTGAACAGCGTAAACTATCTGCTCCAAAGCGCGGCGCTCTGCAGGGCGCTGGGCGGCAGGCGGGTCATCTTCCACTCCGGCAGCTGCGGCAGGCAGAGCCGGGAGGCTGCTCTGGAAAAAGCGCTGGACACCCTGAAGCGGGCGCAGGACGCGCTGGATGAAGCGGGCTTTGCCGAGATCATCCTCTGCCCTGAGACGATGGGAAAGATCGGCCAGCTGGGTACGCTGGAAGAGGTGCTGGCTCTCTGCGGAGTGGACAGACGCATCACCCCCTGCATCGACTTCGGCCACCTCAACGCCCGGACGCTGGGCGGCATCCGCTCCAAGGCGGATTATGCCGCTATCCTTGACCGCATCGGGGAGGCGCTGGGGGATGCGCGGGCCCGGCAGTTCCATGTCCATTTTTCCCGCATCGAGTATTCCAAGGGCGGTGAAAAGCGGCACTGGACCTTTGCCGAGACCCAGTTCGGCCCCGAACCCCAGCCCCTGATGGAGCTGCTGGCAGAGCGCCGCCTCGAGCCGGTCCGCCGCGGCCGCGCGGCCGATGTGCCGCAGGAGCATGACCTCCGCGCGCAGGATGCTCTGGGGGTTGGCATAGTCGCCCATGCCGCGCTCGATCATGCGCGGTGCCGAGCCGTGAATGGCCTCGAACATGGCGTAGCGGTCGCCGATGTTGGCGCTGCCCGCCGTGCCGACACCGCCCTGCAGCTGCGCGGCCTCATCGGTGATGATGTCGCCGTAGAGGTTCGGCAGCAACAGCACCTGAAACTGTCCGCGCACCCGCTCGTTGACGAGGTTCGCCGCCATGATGTCGATGTAGTAATCATCAACGGTGATCTCGGGATAGTCGGCGGCGACCTCGTGGCAGAGGGCGGTGAATTTGCCGTCGGTCTTTTTGAGGATGTTCGCCTTCGTGACGACGGTCACGCGCGTCTTGCCGTTGCGCCGGGCATAGTCGAACGCCGCGCGGGCGATGCGGCGCGTGCCGGGGTCGGTCGTGACCTTGAAGTCCACGGCCATGCCGGGCAGCTCCACGCCGCGGCTGCCGAGGGCGTACTCGCCCTCCGTGTTCTCGCGGAAGAACGTCCAATCGATGCCCTGCTCGGGAATGGTCACAGGGCGGACGTTTGCGTAGAGGTCGAGCGCGCGGCGCAGCTTCACGTTCGCGCTCTCGAGTCCGCCGCCCATGGGCGTCGTCGTCGGCCCCTTGAGCAGCACGTCGCAGGCCATGATTTCGGCCAGCACATCGTCCGGCACCGCCTGGTTGCAGGCCAGCCGGTTTTCGATTGTGAGGCCGCGGATGCGCCGCAGGGCGATGCTGCCGCGCGCGATCTCGTCGGCGAGCAGCGCCTCGAGCACACGCACCGCCTGCTCCATGATAATGGGGCCGATGCCGTCGCCGTCCACGAGACCGATGGTCACGGTCGCCTTGTTCGTATAGTCCGCCCGCTCGGCGGTCATGCCCGCAACGCGGGCCTGCTGCTCTTCAAGTAAGGTGCGAAACGCCGCACAGGCGCGGTCAACATCGTTCATAGTGCATGCTCCTTTGTGTAGTTGAGCAGTCCGCCGGCGAGCAGGATAGCCTGCTGCCGCTCGGTGAGGCTGCACACGACAGGGTAGGACTTGCCTGCCGTATCCGTGAGCGTCAGTTCCCCTGCTGCCATGCCGGCGCGGATGCCGTCGATGCGCAGCTGTGCGCCCTGCTGCAGCGCGTCGTAATCTTCAGGATCCGCGAACGTCAGCGGCAGGATGCCGGCGTTAATGAGATTTGCCACGTGGATGCGCGCGAAGCTTTTGGCCACGACGCAGCGGATGCCGAGATACATCGGCACGAGCGCCGCGTGCTCGCGCGACGAGCCCTGCCCGTAGTTGCTGCCGCCGACGATGATGCCGTCCCCGGCCGCCTTGGCGCGCGCCGGGAAGCTGGGGTCGCAGACTGTGAAGCAGAACTCCGACAGTTTCGGGATGTTCGAGCGGTAGGGCAGGATCTTCGAGCCCGCGGGCATGATGTGGTCGGTCGTGATGTTGTCACCCACCTTGAGCACGAGCTCGGCCGTGAGCGCGTCGCTGAAGGGCTTGCTCTGCGGGAAGGGCCGGATGTTCGGCCCGCGCAGCACCTCCACCGTGTCGGCCTCGTCCGCCGGGGCGGGCGGCAGCACGGCGCTGTCGTCGATGCGGAAGCGCTCCGGCAGCGTAACGGCCGGCATGGGGCCGAGCGTCTGCGGGTCGGTGATCGCGCCGGTGAGTGCGGCGGCGACCGCCGTCTCCGGAGAGACGAGGTAGACCTGCGCGTCCTTCGTGCCGCTGCGGCCGAGGAAGTTGCGGTTGAACGTGCGCAGGCTCACGCCGCCGGAGTTGGGCGAGAAGCCCATGCCGATGCACGGGCCGCACGCGCACTCGAGCAGGCGCGCGCCGCTGGCGAGGATGTCCGTGAGCGCGCCGCAGTCAGAGAGCATGGTCAGCACCTGCTTCGACCCCGGCGAGATGGACAGGCTCACGCCCGGGGCGATGGTCCTGCCCTTGAGCAGGGCTGCGACCTTGAGCATATCCAGCAGCGACGAATTCGTGCACGAGCCGATGCAGACCTGATCGACCTTCGTGCCCGCGAGCGTTGCGACCGGGACGACGTTGTCCGGGCTGTGCGGGCAGGCGATCATGGGCTGCAGCGTGTTGAGATCAATGTCGATGACGCGGTCATAGTGCGCGTCCGGGTCGCTCGCGAGCGGGGTGAAGTCCGCCTCGCGCCCCTCGGCGGCGAGAAATGCGCGCGTCACGGCGTCCGACGGGAAGATCGACGTCGTCGCGCCGAGCTCCGTGCCCATGTTCGTGATCGTCGCGCGCTCGGGCACGGACAGCGCCGCGATGCCCGGGCCGCCCCACTCGATGATCGCGCCGACGCCGCCCTTGACCGACAGGATGCGCAGCAGCTCGAGGCTGATGTCCTTGGCGGTGACGAACGGGCGCAGCGTGCCGGTGAGGTTGACCTTGAACATTTTCGGCATGGTGATATAGTATGCGCCGCCGCCCATGGCGACCGCAACGTCCATGCCGCCCGCGCCGAAGGCCAGCATACCGATACCGCCGCCGGTGGGCGTGTGGCTGTCCGAGCCGATGAGCGTCTTGCCCGGCTTGCCGAAGCGCTCAAGGTGCACCTGATGGCAGATGCCGTTGCCGGGGCGCGAGAACCAGACGCCATGCTTTGCGGCCACGGTCTGGAGGTAGCGGTGGTCGTCCGCGTTTTCAAAGCCGGACTGCAGCGTGTTGTGGTCGACATAGGCCACGCTCAGCTCGGTCTTTACGCGCGCGATGCCCATCGTCTCGAACTCGAGATAGGCCATCGTGCCGGTCGCGTCCTGCGTGAGCGTCTGGTCAATGCGCAGGGCGATCTCGCTGCCGGGGGTCATGTCACCGTGCAGCAGATGTGCGCGGATGATTTTTTGAGCCAGTGTCTCACCCATGGAGATCCATCCTTTCGATCATACTTTTCTTTGCGTGAATTGTGTGTTCGGTCGTGAGCGCGGCGGCCGCATCGGCATCGCCCGCGGCGATGGCCTCATAGATGGCGCGGTGCTCTTTGACCACCTGCGCCGTGCGCCTGGCGTCGGCAATGGACGCCTTGCGGTAGCGGCGGGTCTTGCGGTGCAGCGGCACGAGCGTGTCGCTGATGACGGCGTGACCGCTCATGTCGCAGATGATGTCGTGAAACTGGTCGTCCATCTCGCGCAGGTGCTCGGCGTCGCGCTTTTCAAAGTAAAACTCCTGCAGATCCAGAATGTGCTGCAGGCGCGCAAGGCCTTCGGGCGCGGCGTTTTTCGCCGCGTAGTACGACGCGAGCCCCTCAATCTTGCAGCGGATGTCCATGATGTCCACCAGATCCTCCGCCGTGATGCCGAGCACGACCGTGCCCTTGCCGGTGTCGGCGATGAGGTGCTCCTGCTCGAGGCGGCGCAGCGCCTCGCGGATGGGCGTGCGGCTGACGTTGAGCTGCTCGACGAGCCGCAGCTCCGTGAGCACCTCGCCGCGCGGGTAAACGCCCTGTATGATGTCGGATTCCAGCCGCTCAAACACCTGATCGGCCAGCGTAACGGTACGGAAATCTTTCATGCTGCACCTCCTGTCAGACCTGCGCGAAGCGGCCGGGCGCCAGCTCCGCGATCTTGGCGTTGAGCTCCTTGGCCGAGATGACGGTCTGGCGGCCGTCCTCGTATTCCGCATCCACCCAGCCCTTGAGCGCGAGCACGAGTGGGTCGTGCTTATCGATCTGCGCATCCCCGGTCAGGCGGTAGTTCTGGTTGATCCAGTAGGCGATGCCCGCGAGGCCGGAGGTCTTGGCGACCTGCACGGACGCCGGGCGGTTGAGAAGCTTTTCGGTGTCGAAGATCGTGTAGATCTCCGCATCCTTGAGCAGCCCGTCGGCGTGGATGCCGGCGCGCGTGGCGTTGAAGTCGCGCCCGACGAACGGCGTCATCGGCGGGATGTCATAGCCGATCTCGTGCTGGAAATAGTCCGCGATCTCGGTGATGACGGTCGGGTCCATGCCGTCGAGCGAGCCGCGCAGCGACGCGTACTCGAACACCATCGCCTCGAGCGGGATGTTGCCCGTGCGCTCGCCGATGCCGAGCAGGGAGCAGTTGACCGCGCTCGCGCCGTAGAGCCACGCGGTCGAGGCGTTGACGACCGCCTTGTAAAAATCGTTGTGCCCGTGCCACTCAAGGCACTCGCTCGGCACGTCGGAATACTGCTGCAGACCGTAGATGATGCCGGCCACGCTGCGCGGCAGCGCCGCCTCCGTGTAGGGGATGCCGTAGCCCATGGTGTCGCACGCGCGGATCTTGACCGGGATGCCCGCCTGCCGCGAGAGCTTTTGCAGCTCGTTGACGAACGGCACGACAAAGCCGTAGAAATCGGCGCGCGTGATGTCCTCCAGGTGGCAGCGCGGCACGACGCCCGCCGCGAACGCATCCGCCACGGTCGCAAGGTAATAGTCCATGGCCTGACGGCGCGTCATCTTCATTTTCTTGAAGATGTGGTAGTCGCTGCAGCTGACGAGAATGCCCGTCTCGCGGATGCCGAGGTCGCGCACGAGGCGAAAGTCCTCCTTCGTCGCACGGATCCACGTCGTGATCTCCGGGAACTTCAGCCCCAGCTCCATGCACTTTTCGAGCGCCTCGCGGTCTTTCTTGCTGTAGATGAAAAACTCCGTCTGCCGGATGATGCCGTACGGCCCGCCGAGCCGCGACAGGTACTTATAAATATTGACGATCTGGTCGACCGTGTACGGCTCCACGGACTGCTGCCCGTCGCGCAGGGACGTGTCCGTGATCCAGATCTCCTCGGGCATGTTCATCGGCACGCGCCGGTGGTTGAACGGCACCTTCGGCACCGCGCCCTGCGTGTAAATGTCGCGCTGGAGGTTCGGCTCCGCCACGTCCTGGAGCGAATATTTATACGCATTCTGCTCCAGCAAATTCGTCTTTCCGGATATTTCAAGCATGGCAGTGGGGCTCCTTTCTGTTGCTTTGTATTATTGTATACAATTATACACGTGCTGTTTTTATTGTCAATAGAATTGTTCACAATTTTCCGCTTGCTTTCCGGGCGGATGCTGGTATAATACAAAATCGTTCAAAATTGAACTATTTTTCGGGAGGTGACTGCCGTGCTCACCGCATCGCAGGTCTACACATACACGCGCCGCATCCTCGACGCTTATGCCGCCGTCATGCAGCCGCTGAGCGCGGAGCTGGACATGGCGCCCAACGCCGTGGACATTCTGCTCTTTCTGGCCAACAATCCGGGGCTGGACACCGCGCGCGACATCTGCACGTATCGGAAGCTCAAGCCGGGCATCGTGTCGTTCCACGTGGACAATCTCGTGCGCGGGGGCTACCTGCTGCGCACGCGCGACCCCGGCGACCGGCGCCGCTGCCGGCTCGTGTGCACGGACAAGGCGGCGCCGATTATTGCGCGCGGCCAGGCCCTGCAGGAGCAGTTCATCGCGCAGATGTCCGCGGGCCTCGCGCCCGACGCGCTCGAAACGTTCCAGCAGTGTCTGACGGCGTTCGCGCAGAATCTCGACCGCATGGCCAACAGGGAGGAAACCTAAATGCAGCAGGACAAAACATTTCTCGGCACGGAGCCCGTCGGGCAGCTCCTGCGCCGGCTCGCGATCCCGACGGTGATCGCGCAGCTCGTGAACATGCTCTACAACATCGTTGACCGCATCTACATCGGCCACATTCCGGAGGTCGGCAGTCTCGCGCTGACAGGCGTGGGCGTGTGCCTGCCGATCATTCTGATCGTGTCGGCCTTCGCGTGCTTCACGGCCTCGGGCGGCGCGCCGCGCGCGTCGATCTACATGGGGCGCGACGATATGGACAGCGCCGAAAAGACGCTCGGCGGCTGCTTCACGCTGCAGATCGGCATCTCCGTCGTGCTCACGGCGGTGCTGCTCCTCTGGGGGCGCGAGGCGCTGCTCGCCTTCGGCGCGAGCGAGAACACCATTGACTACGCCGCGGACTATCTGCATATTTATGCATTCGGCACGCTCTTCGTCGAGCTCACGCTGGGCATGAACGCGTTCATCACGGCGCAGGGCTTTGCCAAGGTGGGCATGTACACGGTGCTCATCGGCGCGGCGGCGAACATCGTCCTCGACCCGATCTTCATCTTCGCGCTGGGCATGGGCGTGCGCGGCGCAGCGCTGGCGACCGTGCTCTCGCAGGGGCTCTCGTGCGCGTGGGTGCTGGCGTTTCTGTGCGGGAAGAAGGCGTTTTTGCGCCTGCGGCGGGAAAATCTCTTCGTCTCGCCCAAGCTCATCCTGCCGTGCGTGGCGCTCGGCCTCGCGACGTTTACGATGCAGGCGAGCGAGAGCGTCATCTCCGTGTGCTTCAACGCCTCCCTGCTCAAGTACGGCGGCGACATCGCCGTCGGCGCCATGACGATCCTCACGAGCGTGATGCAGTTTGCCATGCTGCCGCTGCAGGGCATCGGTCAGGGCGCGCAGCCGATCACGAGCTACAACTTCGGCGCGAAAAACACCGCGCGCGTGCGCGAGACGTTTCGCCTGCTGCTCAAAGTGTGCCTGATCTACTCCGTCTCGCTCTGGCTGCTCATCGAATTGTTCCCCGGCCTGTTCGCGCGCATCTTCACGCCGGAGGCGGAGCTCATCGCCTTCACGGCGCGCGTGCTGCGCATCTACTGCGCGGGGCTGTTCCTGTTCGGCATCCAGATCGCCTGCCAGATGACGTTCGTGTCCATCGGCAGTGCGCTGTGCTCGATCATCGTGGCCGTGCTGCGCAAGTTCGTGCTGCTCCTGCCGCTGATCTATCTGCTGCCGGCGCTGCTGTCCGATCAGACGACGGCCGTGTATCTGGCCGAGCCGGTCGCGGACGTGATCGCCGTCACGTGCACGGCCATCCTGTTTGCGACACAGTTTCGCAAGGCGCTGCACAAGCTCGAAGCGAACGCCTGATCCGTTTTTCATTGACCCCGGCGTGCGGTGAACACCGCGCGCCGGGGTTTTTGCTGAATGATTCAAAAATTTGAAACTCCATTATCAAAAACGCGAAAGTATTCCGCGTTGACAACCGCCGCACCGGCGCGTACAATGACGGCCACATCCATTTGAGAGGAGCTGCAAGCCATGCGCAACCCGTTTTTCAGCCGCAAGAACGACGCAGCCGCGACCACGTGCGCGGCCGGCTTCGCATGCTCTGACGTGAATACCAACAGCGCCCTCCTGCTTACCATCGACACTGTGCTCGCAGTGTCGATTTTTGCTATACTCAGCATTCTGGGCATTACGCCGCCAACAGGACGCGCCAAACCGGTATTCGCGGGATAACACGACAGCACTTGGTATACCAAGAGTCGGCCCCGACCGTTTTGGTCGGGGCCGATTTTTTGTATAGAAAACAAAACGGACGGAAAGGAAATCTGTTATGGAAAAGAAAAAAGTTGGATTCGCCAGCGGTATCGGCTTCATTCTCGCCGCCGCCGGCAGCGCCGTGGGCCTCGGCAACCTCTGGGGCTTCCCGTACAAGACGTCGCAAAACGGCGGCGCCGCCTTCGTGCTCATCTACATCGCGTGCGTGCTGCTCATCGGCTTTGTCACGATGCTCAGCGAGATCTATCTCGGCCGCCGCGCGCAGGCCAACCCCATGACCGCCTACAAGATGGTCAACAAGAACCTCGGCTGGTGCGGTCTCGTGGCGATCATGATCCCCGCGTTCATCATCTGCTACTACTCCGTGCTCGGCGGCTGGACGACGAAGTACGCGCTCAACTCCTTCAGCGGCAACGCGGGCATCGTCGGCACGTTCTCCGTCAACACGGGTGAGGTCATTCTCTACACCGCGATCTTCCTCGTGCTGAGCGTGACGATCATCATGGGCGGCGTCAAGGACGGCATCGAGAAGGCCTCCAAGGTGCTCATGCCGGTGCTGTTTCTGATTCTCGTCGCCATCGCGGTCTACGCGCTGACGCTCGGCAGCGGCGTAAGCGAGGGCCTGCAGTTCTACCTCAAGCCCGATTTCTCCGGCATCACGTTCAAGTCCGTGCTCGTGGCCATGGGCCAGGCGTTTTACTCCCTGTCGCTCGGCATGGGCATCATGATCACCTACGGCTCCTACACCGGCAAGGAAGTCAACCTCGTGCGCTCCACCGCCATGGTCTGCGTGTTCGACACGCTCGTGGCGCTCATCGCGGGCCTGGCCATCTTCCCGTCCGTCGCGCACTTTGACCCCTCCCTGCTCGGCAGCAGTAAGGGCGTCGCGCTCATGTTCATCATCCTGCCGCAGGTGTTCGAGTCCATGGGCGGTGTGGGTCAGGTCGTGTCGTTCGCGTTCTTCGTCATGGTCGACATCGCAGCCATCACGTCCGTCGTGTCGCTGATCGAGGTCGTGACGCAGTTCGTCATCCAGAAATTCCGCGCCCACCGCAAGCGCGCCGCGCTCATCGTCGCGGGTGTCTGCTTTCTCGTGTCGATCCCGATCGGCATCTCGCTCGGCCACGTCGCCATCCTCGAGGAATCCAGCCCCGCGCTGTTCGGGCTCGACTGGCTGACATTCTTCGACGAGGTGACCAACACCGTGCTCATGCCCGTGTGCGCGCTGTTTTCCTGCATCGTCGTCGGCTGGTTCATCACGCCCAAGCGCGCCGTGGCCGAGATCGAGGCCGAGGGCACGCACATGGCCGGCTGGCTCAAGAAGGTCTACGCCGTCATGATCCGCTTCGTGACGCCGGCGCTCATCCTCATCGTCGAGATCGGCGGTCTGCAGAGCGAGATCGCGGCCGGCAACATCGCCGTCG
>OIWK01002337.1_pt1 | contig 15453 bp, 11 predicted proteins | sample 1587401 | NCBI WGS metagenome assembly OIWK01 (sample SAMEA3888911, study PRJEB22519) | human gut metagenome | biome: human gut; feature: human-associated habitat; material: faeces | place: Denmark | collected 2009
CTGAGATTTTTCTTGGTTTTTTGCCTTTGAATATTGTTTTTTTCTTAACTTTGCATGCACAATTCATTATAGAATAACAGTTAATAGTTTATAGTTTACGATTGATTTCGTGGTTATTTGATGATAAGTTGCAGATTTCTTGTGATTTTCTTGGTGGTTTCGAAGAAAAAGCGTATTTTTGTGGCAGAGTTAAACGTTTAAAAGGAGAAGATTATGGCATTAGAGATAAGAAGCATTCCTGTTTTGACAGGTGAGACCGCTGAACGATTTGTTCGTGAGGCAGAGGAGAATGAACGCAATCCACAAAGAAAGGCATTGCGAATGTCATTTGATGACGTTGAGAAGATTTTGATTCGTTCAACTGCTAATTTGAAAGCGCATGGAGGAAAGAGTCCTTTTGCAAAGTAATTGCTCTCTTTATCGAGTTACGACAAAAGAGGAGCTTGATACTTTTAGCTGTGGCGATAAAGACCTTGATGACTTCTTTCATCGAGAGGCTTGTCTCTATGATGGGCAATTATTAGGGAAGACATATTTCTTTGCAACTGAAAGAAGTGGTAAGGATGAAATAGTCTGTGCCTTTACATTAGCTAACGACAGTATCAAGGCAGCTTTAATTCCAAATGCTTCAAGAAATCGAATACAGAGGAAAATTCCTAATTCTAAAAGAACAAGGAGTTATCCTGCAGTATTGATTGGAAGACTTGGAGTAGCCAAGGATTTTCAAAGTACTCATGATGGTATTGGATCACAAGCGATAGACTATATCATATCTTGGTTTTTGTTACCAGACAATAAGACTGGTTGCCGTTTCATTGTTGTTGATGCTTACAATAAGGAAAATGTGCTTCATTTTTATGAAAAGAATGGCTTCAAATTCTTGTACTCTACAGAAGATTTAGAGAAAGAAGCAAATCATATTCCTGAAGATGAGTGCTTAGAGTCAAGAATGATGTATCTTGATTTGTTGGGTTATATAAGATAAAAAACAAGAGGTAATCTTTTGGATCCTTCTTAACTCTTTTTTGTCCCACAGATCTCACAGATTTACACAGATGGGGCGGGTGTGAAGTCCGCAGTGAATGATAGGCAATTGCTCATTCGCACACGGATCTCACGGATCTCACGGATAGGGCAGACGTAAAGTCTGCAGTGCTGTATTTCTACCTCTCCGTCTCTCCTGTAAGGAGAGCTCCACCTTTCTCACCGAGCCTCTCTTCAATAGTCTTTACAACCCCTTCGGTTCCCCTTGTAGGGGACAGAAACCATTCTCGAAATGAGAAGGATGTAACCGCCCTCTGTGCTGTTTTTTCGAAAATCACCCCGTCCCTCTTTACCCTTAAAGAGGGCTCCACCTCTCACCCCGACCCTCTCTCCTCAGGAGCGAGGGAGGAAACCGCCCTACTCGGTGCTCAGAACCGCTTCGCTCTAAGGTTGGCGGACCATCAAAGGTCTTCGCCATATTTTGCGGGATGGGACCGCCTGGCTGTTGCGGGAGGAGATCTAATGCTGCATCAAAGCCCTCGCCATGGTTGTGCGGGATGGGACCGCCTGGGGAAAGCTTGCTGAGGTAGGGAACTTTTGCATCAATTAAATCTTTATACTGCATAAACCATGAGAATAACTGAGGAAGAAATCGGTGATTTGTAGAACTTCTATTCGGTGATTTGCCGCTGACTTTCTTGCTGATGGTGGAGAGGTACTTCGGTGTGATACTGATATCAAGAGCAGCGTGGCTGTAGGATGAATATAAAAAGAATATAAAAGGAAAAAGCGTGCAAGCCACATCATAGTCGCCTGCACGCTTTTTTTGTCATCTAAATTTCTGATGATTTCCAATCGAACACGATGGTGTTGTCTTCTTTGATATTGAAGCTCATACCTACCTTGATAATTTCCTTGCCGCTCATGGCAAAGGCATCGGCATAATGCTTGCTTTCTATCTGCTCAAGAGCCTCCTGGGCAGTCTTTCCAAACTTCAGCTCCATTACATAGATAGTATCGTCCGTCTCCATGGTTATATCAATTCTCCCCTTTGACGTATGTTGCTCCACTATAATCCTGAAATTCGTGAGCAAGGCAAAGATGATATACATCGTTTGCTGGTAATGCCCTTCGTAATGGGTGTTGTTGCAATAAGGCACAGTCTCCCAAAACGATTTCAGCAACTGTAATGCTTCGTCTATCTTGCCCTGTTTAATAAGCACCGACATTTTGGCGATAGTGGTATTGCACATTGCAGTCTTTGAGGTCAGATAATGAGGCAACAAACTTCTGTACAATCCAACTCTTATTTCCTTGTTGGGAATGGCTAGGGTATAGAGCTCCGTTTCTTCATCATAATCCTTGATGGTGATGTAGCCACTCTGATAGAGCAGCGGCATGAGGGTGGTCATGGTTTCCGTGGCAGCATCAAAGTCATCCTTTCCGGCTTCCATACTCTCGCCCAGGTTCGCTGGCAGAAAGTTGAAATTGCGCATCATATTGATCAGATAAGTAGGAGTGCCAGATCCAAACCAGTAGGAATCAATCTTCTGCTTGGCAAAGCAGGTTAATAAGCAGAACGGATTATAAACGTCTGGAGAAGGCCATGTAAAATGATAGCCGTCATAATTATCCTTTAACTTAGCTAACGTCTGCTCATACGATAAGTTTAATTTTTCAGCAAGGGCATCTATGTCATCCCGCATTCCGTTCACCAGTTCATCTTCCGTAATTCCGCAAATGCCGGCATACGGCTCGTCCATACTGATATTGGTGATGTTGTTCAATTCGCTGAAGATGCTGAGCTGAGAGAATTTGGTGATGCCTGTGAGGAATACGAAGCGGAGCAATTTCTCGCATCCTTTTAGCGGACTGTAGAAATTGCGCATGGCGTTGCGAAGTTCTTCCAGTTTTTCATCCTCGTGCACCACATCAAGCAAAGGGGCATCATATTCGTCAATCAGTATTACCACTTGCTTGCCCGTTTCCCTATAGGCAGTCTGGATAAGTGAGATGAGGCGGACGTTGGCATCAACAGCCGGATTCGTAATGCCCCATTTCTGCTCTTGTTCTGCAAGTTGCTGGTCGAAATATCTTTCCAGCTGGGCTATCTCCATGTGTTTGCCCATGCTCATATCGAAATGCAGCACCGGATAGCTTATCCAATCCTTTTCCAGCTTTTCGATGGCGAGTCCTTTGAAAAGCTCCTTCTTTCCTTCAAAATAGCTCTTCATGGTAGTCAGCAACAGCGACTTTCCGAAACGGCGTGGACGGCTCAGGAAGAAATAAGTACCATCAGTATGTGCCATACGATATACATATTCCGTCTTGTCGATGTAGAACTTATCCTCTACTCGGATTCGTTCGAAAGTTTGTAATCCTATCGGATATAGTTTTCTTGCCATAATTGCTCGCCTTTCTTTTAAGTGATATTCTCTTTGTTGGCAAAGATACGAATAAATGGTGAAACCACCAAATTAAAAACATCTTTTCTTCATTTATGCCCCTTATCTCATTTCCTTATACCTTTTATTTCTTTTCTCCCTTCTCTTATTTCTTTTCTCTCCTCCTTTTATTTCTTTTCAGGCTTCCTCTTATCTCCTTTCTTCCTTCTTGCTGTATTAATAATGGGTTAATCTCGGGAAAAGTCTTGGTTGATTATAGGATAAAATGTTCTTTAACCCTATTGAAATCTCCGTTCATAGACGTTGAACGGCGGTTCAGCGTCTTTGAACGGCGGTTCAACGTCTTCGAACGGACATTCAACGTCTATGAACGGAGATTTTATCTAAGTATAAATGTTTCTTTTCTTAGTTGAAAGAACTGTTTTAGTAGGTTAAAATAGGCTAGGATACCATATGAGTGCAAAGGTACAAAATCAAATCGAATACACAACTTCTAGAACATAAAATATTGGATATTAATAACTTATATAATAATCGTCCAGACTTAACGGGACACTAGTGCAGATTTGAGTGAAGCTAAGAATCAAGAAATCCACAGCTGGCTTGAGTGCCTGCTGTGGATTCTCTGGTTTATATTAAAGTGTAAGATTCTAACTCCTTATGGAACGTATATCAGGCGGATTGGCATCGCCTTGTAACGGCCTGTGCTACTGCCATCATATCCCTGAACGAAACGGGTATTTGTGATAGTCTTTATCTTATTATATATATCTAGGTAGAGATACCAGAAACCATATTCGTTACTACTTGAACTGAAGCCCTGATAGCCCGACAACAAAGACTGGCTCCATAGATTTGCGTGATATTCATCCTTGAAGCTGTTGCTCTCGTAATATCCGCTGATTGGGATATAGATGTAATCCTTCTGCGAAGACTCTGTCTGGATGCGAAGACAATTATATAGTTCACCCGTAGATGTACTCAACGGCTTTACTTCGATTTTATTTGCAATTGCCTCTAGCTCGTTGCCCTTTGGTACTCTAAAATTGCCGATTACATACTTGTTGATATAGTCGTTACTGCTTTTACCATTTGATATCTTGAAATATCCACCTATAGAACCTTTATCATTGGCAATATTGGCAGAACCTGGCGAATAGAAATCGCTGTTGGATGCGCCTAGATTACGGTCTAACATGTAGTATGTCTTATTAGGCGTAGTAGTTTTACCATCTTCTGATGGTTCATCTACCAGAATCTTCACTACTCCGTAGTAGTACCAACCTTTTTTTGTTTCACCCAACTGTTCGTCTCCCAGATTTTTAATTTCTCCAAATACACCAGCATGATAGATCGGGTATTTGATGGTAAACGGATGATCAGCATCTTCAGTATTCTTGATGACAAAACCTTCTTTGTCTATCCACAAATCGAAGTTATTGGTGCTGTTGTTCAATGTAACTTTATAATAGTTATTGCCTTTGTAAACTTCATCTGAATAACTGATTTTGTCAGATTTCTTCACGAATTGGTCACCAGGTTTCTTTGGAATCAGATAATAGATCTTATTATCTCCTACGCTGAAGTGCAAGCCCTGGTTTCTGGTCTGTTCCTGATCTTCGACCTTATTCTCGCTAGGTTTAACACCATGCATTTCTGAATCAAGCCAAGCAAAGTAATTATCATAAGTAGTACCATTGTAATTCATGACAACCTTTCGATCATTATCACGTTTAAAGTCGTAACCTTCCTGATGAATCAAGATGGTTCTTTTCAAGTCACCGGAAGTGATGGTTATCGTACCTTCACGAGGCTCCTCCGATTTGTTGTTTGCAGTCAATGTGAGGTTGAGAACAAACTTGGTTCCTTTTGGTGCCGATTCATCAGGACTTGTTGGTATTGTGGTGGACACGCTATTTTTTGTACATTCAGTTATCCACGATTTTGCATCGCTGCTAATTTCAACCTTATAGAGATTATTATCTGTTGTATTCTCAGCTTTAAGATTTGTAACCAAAGTGATAGGAACTATGATAGGATCTGTTCCATTTGTAGCTGCAACAGTCTGTGTACCACAAACGCCCAGTTCGTAGTCTTTGCAGGCAATCATATCTACAATCTGTGGGTTGTCATCTACCACGGTTACCGTCAGACGATTTTCTGGCTCAGCCTTTAATGCTTCAGCTTCAGTAGCGTAGCCTGCATCGTTTACAGAAATAACCTTCACGATATAGTTGTGGTTACGTACCAATGCATATTGTGCAGTTTTGCCATCATTTTTTTTATAATAGAGGGCTACTTTATAGAAGCCTTCTGTACCCTTATATTTAGCATTGATAATGATGTCAGCCTTGCCTGCAGAAGTTTCATTTACTGCAACTACAGCAGCAGAACCTCCAGCAATAGGTTTGGTGTCATCCATCAAATCTGTAGTTTCTGCCAAGTTTTCATTAGTAGATTCTACGTAGCCAGCTGGCGCAATAGAGCCTTTGCTGGCAGAATGCCATACATGAAGGTCTGTAATTTCGAAACCGCTAACGCTTGTTTCTACTGTAACTTTAGCACATTGACGGGTAAGTGAAATCTTGCTGTCTTTTATCAGGTTGCTAAGTTCAGCTTTGCCCCAACAGATTGGCTTTGATAAATTAGGAGTGATAACTCCCATCGCATCAAGCTTTTTTGCCTGTTCATCTGTCAAGCCTGGAAAATTGGCAACCAAATGTACCGTTTCTGTACCTTTAGGAAGGTTCGTTTTGATTTTCCTGTAACCATCTGCATCGGCAGTTGCAGCAGCATAAGCTTCTGTACAATTCTGCTTATCAAGATAATTGCCTGAAGTGCCATAGCATACAAGCCACAGAGAATTGATGCTCTCTGTTATTTCGCCTCCTGCTCGGGTAGAGATTTCCTGAGGAGTGAAATTAGGCAATTGTATGCTCAGCGTAACTCCCTCGGTAGGGAGTTCGTCCCCACCGAGAGTAATTGCCTCTAAAGAGTCCTTACATGATGCAAGGCTTAAGAGCAATCCTATCCATATCATTAAAGTCTTTATTCTTGTCATCATTATATTTTCTATCTTTACTATTTAGAAACTCCTGACGGTTTGCCTTCATGCCAGCTATCATCGTAATAACCGAATATCTGGTATCCGTTGGTTGTATCGTATGTGCACTTGTAGCTGTCACCATTGAAGAGAAGGTGGTCATTGTTATCTCCAAAGCTTATTTTAATAGCCTTTTCATATTCTCCCTTAGGTGCCTTAAGGTTGATTACTGAACGATACCAACCATTACCCACATCTGCATGATGTTCTTTAAAATTAGCTGGCCAGCATTTTAATGTATATGAACCATCTTTTACGCTATTATTTGTTCCTTTGCATCCAAATTCGATAAACCAGCAGGTGATTTTTGATTTTGTATATATCACGTAATTCACATTTACAATGGTAGGCTTATCATCAAACACCTTATAGTATGGTATACATGTTGGGTCATATAGATACCAACCTTCACGATCTTCGTAGTTGAATAATGGGATTCCTGCATCCATATGATGTGGAAAACGGTGAGGTGTGCAACCACCATTACTTGCATTCTCGCCATTACCAAATATAACGAGGGTTTGTCCTGGCTTGATGGACTTTTCGTCTTTTGCGTTATTAGCCGTATATTTACTTTTTGCATCTTTGTCCATATCTATATAATACCATCCTGCATTATTAACGTCCCCAGACATTTCGTTACCAGGGAAACTTTTTGTAAAAATCCATGTAGGCATATCGGGAGTACTAGATATGTTTTCACCCATCTGAGTGTACATATACATATGATGCTTTGGGTTATGAATTCCTTCATCACCTTTCCATTTATCTTTTTCCCAAAACCAACCATCATCCCAGTTGTAATTATGCTTATCAGTCCATCCGTTACCTGTAACAGTATATTCTGGCAGCTGTTCTTTCAACTGTGCTTCCAAATTAGTATCGGTATATGTTGCTCCACTCCAACTATATATATCATTGATAGCTCGCATGTAGATACGATAAGGACCGAACTCCGGTTTTACAGTAACAGTAACTTCTTGCGAAGCAACCTCGTCACCAGAAATCTGATTCAGCGGAGAAAGTGTGAAGTTATAAACGGTGGTCGTCACAGGATTTTTGGTTTCCGTTACCTTCATCAGATATTTTCCATCTGCATCAGGAGTATTATCATAACTTATCTGCAGACGAGAAGGTGCATCACCAACTTGTGCTGTAGAACCGTTAGCTTTTTCTGTTAGCGTACCATTGATGTTCTGATATGCTTTCAATCCACCCAAATTGGTTTCTACCACAAAGTGTTTCTCTAGAACCTGCTTGTCGTCAGGATCCTTACCCCAATAGATAACTACGTTCTTTGGGCTCACCTTAAAATAAGGAGTAACATCATAATGTACTTCAATATACTTCTTGATGTTGTTTGCCTGTAAGTAAACTTTAGCAGTTCCTTCTCTCTTACCTGCAGAGTTCTTTGGAAACTTATCTATTGGTATATTTGGGTTGATGCCAAAGATAATGTTGTTGCCATCTTTTTTTGTTTCGATGATAACCTTCTCATCTTTCTCACCAACAGTCTTGGTGTCAATACAGCCAAACGTTACATCAGGTTCGCTTGAATTATAAGAGATAGTATCTCCCTTTGTAGAAGTCACATTAGCCTCGGCCTTGTTAACCCATAAAGTAGTATGGTAGAAATCGGCATTGATTTCTACTGGCTTCCAATCGTCCACTTTCACATCGCAGTCAAGATCCATATCGCCATAGCTCTTCAGCTTACCTGTAATTTCATAATAGGTTCCACGAGGGAATGTAGGCAGAGCATCTGATGCGTTCTGCTTATGTCCCAGCTTGATGGTATATTGATTCTTGTTGCTGTTGTTAACTTTACCGGAAATCTTCAATACAGACTGTTCATCTACATTAGAGATATAACGCTCTGGCAGATAGTAGGTACCTTGAAAAAGCCACTGCTTGATGTTCTTAGGATTAGGTGTACCCTTATCCTTATAAGCATCAGCAATTTTCACAACATCTTCGTTAGCTACATTTTTGTTATCTTCATTGATTTCATATTCACCTTTCTGATAATAACATCCTTTGCTTGCGTCGCCTGTAGGAGTACTATTATAAAGAGGTGTATCTATGCCTTTAGCATATTCAGAAGAAACATTTGTCTGGGTAAACTTACCATCCCATAATAAATGGGTAGAAGGAGTAAGCTTCTGTGCAGCAATATCTGTTATGCTATAGCTCTTGCCATAAAGATTATCGCTAGCAGTTGGGTCCATAATAAGATTCAACTTAACCTTTACGCATGTAAACTTCAGGTTAGCTGCTACCTCTGTATATTTCTTACCACTTTTTTCTATTTTTGTATCGATGATATCACCGTTCACATCCTTTGGCTCATAAATCATCGGGATGTTTGTAGAAACAGGCATTCCCGGTTCTCCTCCATCTACATAGTTCAGTACTATTTTTTTGAGATCATTTTCTGTTTTGATAGTCTTACCACTCAACACGTTGTTCATATTGGCAACCACATAGATATGGTAAGTGCCCGGCTCGATATTGAGCTGATAGTTAGCAACATGCGGCTCCACCATCATTGTAGCCAGTGGGGCAGGGAGCGTCTCTACCAGAAGCTTGCCATCATTTCCATTTCCTGTAGGGAAAGCATAGAGGGTCAGGTCGTTGATCTGGCATTCATCTACCGTAGCATTATAGGTAGGAAGGCCGGATGCATCGTCGGCACGGGTGCCGCGGCTGCTGAGCACGGTTGGCACGAGTACATGCAAGTTGCTTTCTGACGAAATGGGGGCGCGCTCGCCTCCAAGTTCGTCAGAGCAACTTACTGTAACCAACAATATAAACCAACTAACTAAACTTAAAATGAAATCTCGTATTTTCATTGTTCCTAATTTTTAAAGTCAAATACTCTTATGAGCTAAATGCCCGGAAGGGACTCTGACACCTGAAACGGTTAGAAATCGACACGCTGGATGCGCTTGACCCAATCCAGGATGGAGATTCTGATCTCCGCATATCTCCACTGGTTGCCCTGGAGGAAGAAGTCGAGCTTGTAGTCGTACTCACGGTCCAGGAATTCCTGCTCTGAATAATGCTGGGCTTCGAAAGCACCACGGCATTGAGCCAGACAGTCTGCAAGATTGATGCGTGCCACCTCTTCGCCTGTAGTCTTGTTCGTGATGGTGAGGATGGCGTTCTTGTCGTTTTCTTCTACCGGATGCCAGATGAGTCGGGAGAACATGAGGGCGGCATGAGCGGTGCGCTCCTTTACATTGCCCTCGGTATCCTTAAACTCAGTGGTCCAGGTGTAGTATGGGGTATATGTCAACTCCTCGTCGGGGAGGAGAGAGTTGTCGTAACTGATATCGCCGTTGGCATTGGTTATCTGATAACTGAAGTCATCGGCATTGATGTTGGCAGGCTCGTCGGTCTGATGCAGGCTGATGGTGAGCTGCTTGGTATCACGAACCAGACCGATGGTATGGCGTGTAACCTGCAGGTCTTTTACTTCAACCAGTTCATTGCTGAGTCCTTGCCAGAGTGTATCGAGCGGTTGGCTCTGGTTGTTCACCTTGCCCTGTTCGCGGTCGAGTCGTGCATGGAGGGCGGTGATGTTGTCCCCCTGCTGTGGCAGAGCTATCTGGAATTTGGCACCTGGCTGCGCAAGTGCATCTTCGTATTTCTTTTGGAAGGCGAAGGTGGCGAATCTGTATTTGCCCGGTTCCAGATTGATTCGCATGGCATAGTTAGGGTCCTTGAGCGGCTGTGATGTCACATCGTTATAGGCATCATGGCGAGCAATGAAGTTGCCCTGCTCGTCGTATACGAATACGCAGAGTCCGCCCACATGATCATTGAACATGTCGGCACGCTGCACGTTGTAGTCGTACTTGAACTGCAAGTCAACACCCATGTCACAAGGAGGCAGGTCGTCGTGCATCAAGTCGTTGCAGCTTGCTAGCAGGCTGCCGGCCATGATGAAGCCCCATCCCATGCATATATTCCTGATCCAACTGTTAAACTTCTTGTTTACCATGATGCTTATTTGTTTTATGAAAAAGTAAAGTGTATAAATTGATTCTTATTCTTCCGTGATAGCCAGCCGCTCCTTAGCGAGAGCGGCTGAGCTATATATAATAATGTGTTATGGATTACAAATCGACGCTCTGTGAACGCTTAGCCCAAGAAAGGATCTTTACGCTGACGCTAAGATACTTCTCGTTCTCATCATCTGGCAGAGTTGGGTCTACTGGAGGCACACCAGGGTAACCAGGACCATAGACGTTGTCAACTGACAAATCATACCAGTTGTTACGGAGCATACCATAACGGCCAAGATACTTACCGTTATCTTTTCCATAGTTTTCACCTGATTTCCATTCGGTTAATGCATCACCAAAGTGCTTGACACGAGCGATATAGTATGTAACACCATTAAGATAGGTATTGATACCAACCATCGCTTCTTTACGACCAGCTTTCAAGCCGAGTTTATCATTGATGGCGGCAACGATATCTTTACCCGTTGTACCGCCATAATCTTTATCGGCAACAAGAGTTACACCATCAGCATCCTTGATATCTTCCAAAGTAATCACATGTGAGCCTTCCTCCGTCGTGAGTCTTGTATAGTCAACTGTACAACCTGTGAGAACTGAAGTTGCTGCTGCATTTACAGCAGCCTCCAAGTCTGCTTTTTTCAGGATAGTTTTCATATTACCGATGGTGTAGAATGTTCCACCTTTATCTGCAAGGCTATTGCCTTTATCATCCTTAGGAGTATATGTTGCCTTGAAGATAACACGGGTTGTCTGCCCCTGATACATGTTTGCCAAGTTAAAGGTGTTCTCTAAGCAATATACCGGATTGGTGTTGGTGCTGTTGGTGAAGTCTTTATTAATCTCACTTGGAGCAGTGATAAAATTGAATTCGTTTTTTCTTTTGGCATCATTAACATCATCTGCAGTATTGAGCTCAGTCTTATCGTAGTTAGGATCCTTACCCCAATAAACTCGTTTGTTAATACCTGTGAAACGATCTGTAGTCCAAATAGCAGAGAATTCTGTGCTCAAACCATCAATATTATGAACAGCGTATGTCTTCTGGTTTGTGATATCCAAAGCCCAATTGCTAAATGTTACTTGACTATTTGTAGGCTTTGTGGTTGCCTTGTCCTTAACAGTTATTGTTCCAGGGGCAGCAACAGTCATCTTTGCTACTCCACGCTCTACATAAACATCTGCAGCAGCCTTTCCACTCTCAGCCTCTTTCTGTGTAGGATAAATATTATCTTCTTTAATTGTAACCAAAGTTGTTACTTTGCCAGATTCACACAATGGAGCATTAGCCATATAGAAGTTGTCTTTTGCAGCCAAGTCAGTTAAAGTAGGACTCTGATCCTTGTTATTCCACTCATTATAGCTATCTCCTACAGAAGGCAAAGTTATCTTTACACCACTTGCAGTCTTGTTGTTAAGCAAAACCAAAACAGCATATGTATTCTTGGTATCCACATTGGTAAGCTTTGCTACCAACTTTTTAGATTTTGTGACACCTTCTTCTGCATCTTCCCAAGCACCCGTAACAGGTAAATTTACGCTCTCAACAAACTTGTAAGAACCTTCATCTGCACCATACTTCTGGAAGATAAGGGCAGTTGCGTCAGAAACTTTATACTCATCTTCTGTGCCTGGGTCCACTACAGCACCACCACCTGCATCTGTTGCACGAGTTCCTCTTGCACCTGAAGTTGTAGAACCACTTACTGAAGGTAAGTTGATGGTGAAAGTAGCATAACCAACACCTGCTTCATTAGTACCAGTACCTGGGCCTGCGGTTCCCAGGTCCTCATTGCTTGAACAGCTTGCTGTCATAGCTGCGATGACAGCCAAGCCAAAATAATGTTTAATCTTCATAATTTTTGAAAGTTAAGCTTGTTTATAATCGTTATTCTCTAATTTTCTGTTATTCCAGTTCCTTTATCTGCTTGAAGACATCTCTTACACGCTCTGCCTCTTTCGAGTTGCCTGCCTTGGCAAGATGCTTTTCGGCAGAAGTAAGATCACCTTTCTGTAAATCGGTGCAGGCGGCATTGAGATTGGCTGTCTCATCATCTGGGAAGAGGCGGACGGCGATGTCGAATACCTCGTTAAACTCTGGCGAACCCGGCTCGTAAGTCTGTGCCACCAGGAACATCTCCTGCAGAGAAAGCTGCTGAGGTTTGGTCTTCAATATCTCCTTGGCCTCTTCGATGCTGAACGGACGAACCGTGTAGGTTACCGTATAGTCGCTATGACGGAGACGAGGATAGATATAATCCAGGATATAGCGGTAACTAGCCGGATGGAGCTTTCTGATCTTCAGGTCCTTATTGTCGGGAGCCAGCGAGGAGTTAGCTATCTCGAGTATCGCTTCCTTATCAGCCAGATTACTTGCCTGGATCTTCTTCTTGAATCCTTCCCAGTCTTCCGGTGTAGCCTGATAGGTAAAGAGCTTGCTGTTTAAGGTGTAGAGGCTGCTCACATATTTGCGGAGGGCAGCCGCACGCTCGTTGGCAAGGCGCTTGTTGTTGGCATACGAACCATCAGGCGAAGCATATCCGTGGATATCAATATCGGTGATTTCAACGTTCTTGTCGTTCTTCACCAGGTCGATGGTGGAAGTAATCTTCTTCAGCTCAGTAGCATTCTCACGGAAGTTGGCAAGAATATTACTCTTGTTAACCACAAAGCTGAGATAGGCTTCACCCTTTTCGGCTCTCACCTTCTTGGCTTCCGCCTTCGGCTGCACGAAGAAATCCTTCGTAATCTTCGGTGTACGGTCGATATCCGCAATCGGCGTATTGTCCTGTTCTATCAGGTTGCCGCATCCGCAGAGATCTTCTTTCACCGAGAGCTTGAACTTCTTCATCCATTTCTGATAAGGAACAGACTGGGCGAAGTAAACCTGCTGACTGGTCTTGTTCTTGCGGGTAAAAACCTGTGCCTGCGGATTCTTCTTGCTGTCGGCAAGTCGGCGGTATCTTACAGCCTGGTTTCTACCCTGGATGATGATAGGGTTGAGAGCGATAGAATCAGTTCCTACCATTACCGGTGTGAAAACAATCTGCTGCTCTGATTTCATCTTCAAATCGTTCAGATTCATACGGAAGGCAACGTCCATCCGGTTGCCGTTCTTGCGTGCCAAGACGCTGTCTACCTGAATCTTGCCCCCTGCCAGCTGTTGAGCCTGAGCAGGCATAATGCCCTGAGAAAAGAGTATGCAGAGAGGCGAAATGACCGCATAAAGCTTCATTTTATCCATATTATGATTTCCCTAATTTTTTTTGTATTCTGTCTAGTTATTACGTGTTTATATTGTCAGTTAAAACAACAGTTAAATTAAATTCTTAGAACACGTATATGAGAGATAGTGCGGCTTTTGTAGGGCCCACATAGTTGCGGTGGTCTTTGTCGAGACATTTTTCGCATCGTCCGTAAAGCTTGTAAGGACTGTAGGCATATCCCAAACCGATAGACCCTTCGAAATTGAGGTGCTTATTAAGCAACCACTGATAGCCGTAGGTAAGGCCTCCACCTACATACCAGCCTTCATAGTGCCTGCCCTCCAGAGTTTTCGGCAGGATGCCGAAGGGCATGTCAATGTTTTTAATGTTGTATTCACCGCCTAAGGCATGGATTCCGAAGAAATGGCCTCCAAACTTCTGGCAGGTGTACCATCTGTATTCTGGCATAACATTCCAGAATCTCATCTTCTTGTCGCCCGAGAACTTCCAGGGGTTCAGGGTTCCGAAGAGTTGGAAGGTTGTTTTCTTGCCTGTGCCGATTTCGATGCCGGCGTTGGCAGATGTAGAAGCCCATCCCAGTAAGTTGGTCTTCAGAGCGACCTCCTGCGCTCGCGTCGTTGCCGTTGAAAGGATCAGCAGCAGCAACATTGCTGATTTTATGAATGTTTGCTTCATCATATCTTTACTTTTATATTTGGTTTCGTTTATATTAAACTTAGCCTTCGTTTGCCAGTTGGTATCTTTTTTCGGCTGCAAATTTAAGAGAAATTTCTATAGTAAGCAAGAAAATTTCTCAAAAAGGCTATATTTATTTTGTGCAAACGTTTGCACACTTTATGCAACCTGTTTACGCACACACATCATCAAGCACATGATTGATGGCTGCCTTAATCATTTCCAGTACTTCCATGTTTCTTCTTCAAAATACTTAATGTGTTGAAAAGCAGTTTTATCATCCATCTAACTATTAATCTTTATTAATTATACATAGAGATATACCATATATATGAAATATATTATGTATCTTTGCACCAAAGTAGAACCATTTAAATAAATACACTTATGAGTACAGTTTCAGTAACACCTTCTAAAAGAAAGATCATTGACTTAAAAGATGATACTTTTAAGACTCTATCCATTATGGCTATTCAGAAGGGAACCAACCTCAAAAACTATATTGAGGATATACTCAATGGCATAGCCGAAGATTACGAAGACGCAAAGCTCTATGCTAAATTAAGAAAAGAGCAGCCAGAGGGTCTCATCCGTGCCAACAAAGAAGAACAAGAAGATTTTGAAAAGTGGTTAGGCGTATGAATGTCGAATTTCCAAAGCCTTTGTCAAAGCTTCCAAACGTCTTTCAGGCAAGATGCTCGATTCTTTAAGACGTACGATAGTAGAAGTTAAAGCAGCCAAAGGTATTCAAGATATCTCTGACTGCAAGAAACTTGTTGGGTATCGTAATATATATAGAATTCGTTTAGGTGACTATAGAGCACTATTTACTCTAGAAATTGAGTTTTCTGGCGATACTATATTCTTTCAATATCTTGCTCCACGAGGCGAAGCCTATGGTAAAAAGATGAAAACAGAACTTAAACGAATAGACAAAGAATAATTATATTATTCAGTCTCCAATGTATCAATCTTCTTAGTAAGAACTTTATTACTAATTAATTTTTTAGTTGTGATATTGGCAGTATTTC
>OIWK01002340.1_pt1 | contig 15451 bp, 7 predicted proteins | sample 1587401 | NCBI WGS metagenome assembly OIWK01 (sample SAMEA3888911, study PRJEB22519) | human gut metagenome | biome: human gut; feature: human-associated habitat; material: faeces | place: Denmark | collected 2009
ATAAACTGCAATTGGGCCTCACCCCCTAACCCCCTCTCCTTGAGGAGAGGGGGACTGAAGTTACCTTTTTCTCTCCAGTTTCTTGCTTGAGATATTTCCTGAAAATGAGCAAGAAAAGGAGACTTGTCCCCCCTCTCCTCAAGGAGAGGGGGTTAGGGGGTGAGGCCCAAATTGCAGTCTACCTTCACCACTCATTACAGCTTCAAAATTCTTATCCAATTTTATCCATTTTACATTTTAAGAAATAAAATTTTTCATTCCGTTAATTTTTGTGTACCTTTGCCTCGATAACATGATTTACATTGGACTTATTTAACTTAGCACTGATGGTGTACAATTATATATAGTATATTTGTAGCCTAAATATTTAGACTATTTCTAAGAATAAGCAGTCTTGCGTTTTAAGGTCGTAAGGTTAATATAGTTGATTATCAACGTGGTGTGACTTTATAACCAATGATCTTCAAACTAAAAAGCGAATTGTTAGAACAAATACACAATGGGTAAAACTGAGGACAAGTGGAATGCTAACTATGATGCGCTAAAGGCTTTTGTCGAGACCTATCGTCACCTGCCGAATAAGAAAAAAGTTGAAAATCGCGGCCTACTAAATTGGTGGAAGTATAACCAACGATTAATTAAACAAGGCAAACTCGCAGTAGAACGTGTACAACTTTTGAGCGAATTGAGTAAAATGAGAATTTTAAAATAGGTAGCTTTGCGTTTTGAGATCATAAAGTTATAAGCTAGTTTAGTTGAACATCAGCGTGATATAGCTTTATAACCTCATGAACTCTAAACTAAAAACCGAAATGTTAGATTTCCGATTAGTAAAACCTAATAAAAGCAACGTTGTAAAAAGTTGCTTACCTATCTTTAAGTTATGAGGATGTCGTTGAGTAGATTTTTTAATTGGTATTTTGGCAAGTCAGCATTGCCCTATTGGTGCATTGTCGTATTTGACTTAATGGTCTGCTTCTTTAGTGGACTCTTCATCTTCTGGCTTCGCCACCCCGCATCAGAGATGATGGCGCATTGGTACACGTTGTGCCATACGTTCTTGATGTTTGGCGTGTTTAACATCATTAGTTTTAGAGTGTTTCACACCTATTCAGGCATATTGCGCTACTCGCAGTTTATTGATCTGCTGCGTGTGATGTATGCACAACTTATGTCGTTTGTGTTAGCACTCATCTTTAATTATATTATTTGCACTTTCTCGCTTGAGAGTCTCTTCTATCCCATAACGGGGCGTCTTACTATTGGAGTATATATAGGTACGTTGTCAATGATGTGTACCAGTCGTATTCTTATCAAATTGCTTTACGAAGATGCTTTGGTAGGTAGTACAGCACAGCACGCTTTGGTGTATGGCACACACGAAGGAGCCATAGCCTTAACCAATAATGCGCTCAACACCAAGCCCGTGCAATTCTTAATTGAAGGTTATGTGGGCGATAGCGACAATCGGTTTGGCGAACGTCTAATGGGACGCCACGTTTACTCTACGAAGCAAGATCTCTTAGCCATTATACGTGCGAAGCACATTACAGCCATGCTCATTAGTCCGCTCAAGCATGAGGCATTTATCAATAATCGCGCTTTCCAAGACTTATTGATGAATGCAGGCGTAAAGATATACGTCACTCAAAACCTTGAAGAGTGGACAAAGAACAAAGATCCGAAGGGTAAGGTAAGTATTCGCGAGGTAAATATTGAAGACCTCTTGCCACGTGATGAAATTCAAGTGGATATGGATAGTGTAGGAGCGCTTTTGCGTGGACGCAAGGTCCTTATTACAGGTTCGGCCGGTAGCATTGGTTCTGAAATGGTACGACAGATAGCTATCTATTCACCTGCCGAAATGATGCTCATCGACCAAGCAGAAACGCCGCAACACGATATTCGCTTGATGATGAAAAATCAATATCCTAACATTGCGGCTCAAACCGTCGTTACGAGCATCTGTAAGGAAGATCGCATGGAAGAAATTTTCTGCACGTTCCGTCCCGACTATGTGTTCCACGCAGCTGCTTACAAGCACGTGCCCATGATGGAGGACAATCCCAGTGAGAGTGTACAAAACAATGTGTGGGGTACGAAGGTGATAGCTGACCTCAGTGTAAAGTATGGCGTAAAGAAGTTCGTCATGATCTCAACTGATAAGGCTGTTAATCCCACCAACGTAATGGGCTGTTCAAAGCGTATATGTGAAATTTACGTGCAAAGTCTTGATAAAGCCATTAAGGAAGGCAAGATAAAGGGTGAGACTCAATTTGTTACCACTCGCTTTGGTAATGTGTTAGGTTCGAATGGATCAGTCATTCCTTTGTTCCGCAAGCAATTAGCAGCAGGAGGCCCATTAACGGTGACACACCCCGACATCATACGTTTCTTCATGCTCATTCCTGAAGCTTGTAAGTTAGTGCTTGAAGCTGGTACGCATGGCAAGGGTGGTGAGATATTCGTATTCGACATGGGCGAACCTGTACGCATTGCCGACTTGGCACGCCGCATGATATTGCTCAGTGGTGCTTCGAATGTAGAGATTACCTTTACTGGATTGCGAGAGGGTGAAAAGCTCTATGAAGAAGTGCTGAATGAGAATGAAAATACCTTACCTTCATTCCATAAGAAGATCCGTATTGCCATGGTGCGCAGTTATGAATATGCTGACGCAGAACGCGAGTTAGAAGAGTTGCGTAGCATAGCCGCCCAATACGACGATATGGCTACGGTACGCAAGATGAAAGAAATCGTACCAGAGTATATCAGTAAGCACTCACGCTATGAAGTGTTAGACGAAAAGAAATAAATTGAAATAAGTTAGTGATGCAGCAAGTGTTATCTTGATTAAGGTAGCACTTGCTGCCTTTTTGTAGCCTATTCGCTAAACCAAATGAGCAAAAGAGTGTTTGCTATCATTTTGTCATGGTGAGAAAAGATAGATGTGTGATAGTAAACGTATCTTGAAGGTACTTTTCTATACGTAATTATTACCTTCGTATTTTATGTTTCATGTTTCACTTTTTATCTCTAATGTGCTGGTTTTCAATTATTATAAGAGGTGAAACATATAGCTTTGATGTTTCATTTTATGTTTCATTTTATGTATCATGTTTCACTTTTCAAAATACTGAGGGAGCGATCTGCCTCTCCCATTGTGTCTTTGAATCGCTCCCATTGTGTTTTTGAATCTCTCCCTCAGTGTTTTTTAAAGATGAAACATTGAAACGAAAAGTGAAACATTGGTGTGCTATGTTTCATAACGTAAAGATGCTGATAATCAGTGTGTTATGATGAAAAAGTGAAATATGAAACATAAAAATAGCAAAGGTAAAATATATGTAAGCGAAAGAAACTTATTTAGGGCATTCTGAGAAAATAGTAAAGGTCGATAATCTGTAATTTGTTATTCGAATTAGGTCTTAAAATAGTTTTAAAGTAGCTTTTATACGTGTTAAATCTTTCATTATGTAATAAATTCGTACCTTTGCAAAGGATTGGCCATTTATAAAAAATGGTTGAGATTATGAATAGTAATTAGAACGAATGAAACGACTCCTTTATATAATCGTGTTGATGTTAATACCTTTTACGGTGTTGGCCCAACAACTTGGTGATGATAAGGCAACTGCTGAAGCACAATCAAAAGACTCAGTGGTAGTGAGCTTGCTCACTTGTACGCCAGGGCAGTTAGTATATGAATTGTATGGCCACACTGCAATACGTGTAAAGGAAGTTGGTGCGCGCCAAAGCGATTGGGTGTTTAATTATGGCACTTTCTCGTTTGATCAGCCCCACTTTGTGTGGCGTTTCATGTTGGGAGAGACTGACTACGAGTTGGGCGTCGTACCTTATAGCATATTCTACGAATTTTATGTAAAGGAAGGACGCGGCATAGATGAGCAAGTACTCAATTTGTCGTCCACTGAGGCTAAGCGCTTGGTAGACGCATTGAGTAAGAACTTAGAGCCAGAGAATGCAACCTATCGTTACAACTTTTTCTATGACAACTGCGTGACGCGTGCATTGCGCCAAATAGAAAATGCGGTTGAAGGCACGGTAGTTTGGCCAAAGGCTGATGAAAATAAAACGCTGCGCGACATAGTGCATGAGTTTTCAACCCCCAGCCCTTGGAACGAGTTTGGGCAAGACCTCTTATTGGGAGCTGAGGCCGATGAAAAGGCTGACTTCGCAAAGCAGCAGTTCGCCCCGATATATGCCGAACGCTTTGTAACAGATGCCATGATAAAGGATAAGGACGGTAAGGTGCGCCATTTGGCAGCCCCTGTTCGCACCCTTTTACCCGCACAACCTGGTGTGCAAACAGAAGAAAGTGGCTTTCCTATCAGTCCTACGGTAGTGTTTGGTATAATTCTTGTATTGACAATAGCTATCAGCGCGGCCGAGTTGTTGAAGAAGAAACGTTATTGGCAGTACGACGTGTTACTTATGGTGGCACAAGGCTTAACGGGGTGTATTATCACCTTCTTATTCTTCTTCTCGTCACATCCCGCAGTGGGTAGTAATTGGCTAATAACGTTGTTCAACCCCTTGCCCTTGGTGCTCTTCCCTTGGTTTATGAAGGCTGCAGCAGTGGGTAAGCGTAGTTGGGTAATGTACGTGCAAGGTGCGCTTGTCGTATTATTTATTCTCTCAGCAGTGTTGGGCGTACAACAATATCCTACTGAAGTGTATTTAATCGCGGTGACATTATTAGTTCGCGTGATAGAATACTTTAGGCCCGAAATAAGAAAAGATTAATAAGTTTAGTGAGTTTATGAGTTTAATAAGTTTATTTTATAACCTCATAACCTCCAAACAGGAAACCGAATTATTAGAATATCCCATAAATGATTAATCATCACAACCTACACTCACAGCGTGCTGCAGTAATGCGGTTGCCACTGCTTGTGTCGTTGCTTACCGCAATGACCGTGTTGTCGGCTTCCGAAGTAAAGGCTGCAGGTACGGGGGTGCCCCGTGTTGTGGTAAACATATTGGTAGATCAGTTACGCACTGACTATCTGAATGCCTTCATGCCCCTTTATGGACAGGAAGGCTTTGTGCGTTTGCTTGGAGAGGGGCGTGTATATTCCCAGGCAGAGTATCCGCAGTATCGTCCCGATCGAGCCTCGGCAGCAGCAACACTCGCTACAGGCACCACTCCTTACAATCATGGCATTGTAGGCATGAAGTGGTTAGATCGCGAAACGTTGCGTCCCGTATTTTGTGTAGACAATGCACAGTATGCAGGCATACAAACCGCTGATGCTTCGGCTCCCACCTTCTTAGGCGTATCGACGATTGGTGACGAGTTAAAGGTGGCCACCGAAGGTAAGGCGCTCGTGTATGCAATCGCCCCTTATCGCGATGCGGCCGTATTGAGTGCAGGTCATGCCGCTGATGGTGCCGTATGGATTGACGACCGCACAGGACAGTGGTGCACAACCTCTTATTATGGCAAGTCGTTACCAACTTGGGCGGCCGTACTTAATAGCAGCGGCGGACTGAACGAACGATTGAAGTCGCTTACGTGGAAGCCTTCAAACGACTTGGTGGGCAACTTCTCTTACTTCCTCTCAGGAGGTATGAAGAAACCCTTTGCACATAAGTTTGTGGGCAATGGCCGTTTCGCTTCGTTCAAGACCAGTGGCTTGGTCAATACTGAGATAGCGCGAGCAGCCACACAATGTGTGGAAGGCACCATGTTGGGCACTGACGATGTGACTGACTACTTGGCACTGACCTTTTATGCAGGTAATATCGACCACCGCACGGTGAGTGAAAACCCTATGGAGTTGCAAGACACCTACGTGCGGCTCGATCAAGCTTTAGCGCAACTCATTAAGTCCGTCGAACACAAAGTAGGGAAGGGCAAGGCCTTGTTTGTACTCACCTCGACAGGCTATGCTGACGAAGAGAATAACGACCTGACCAAATATCGCATTCCAACGGGGACGTTCGATGTGGAGCGTGCTGCAGGATTGTTGAATATGTACTTCGTGGCCGTTTATGGTCAAGGTAAATACGTTGATGCCTGTTTTGGTACGCAGCTCTATCTAAATCACAAGTTGATAGAACAGAAGCAAATCAACTTGGCCGAAATGTTAGAGCGGGCACAAGACTTCTTATTGCAACTCTCAGGCGTAAAAGATGTCTACACCTCCTCACGTCTCTTGCAAGGCGCGTGGACACCTGGTATCAGCCGCATGCGTGGGGCATACAATTCACGTTACTCGGGCGACATCATGATAGAGGTGGCACCAGGGTGGCACTATGTGAATAATACCACACGCGAAAATCAGTTGGTGCGTGAATCGTATATTCCATTCCCAATCATATTCTTAGGTGAGGGCTTTAAGGCCGAAACGATTAGCCAGCCCGTCACGATTGATTATGTGGCTCCGACTCTGTCGAAGGCCATGCGTATTCGAGCACCGAATGCTTGTAGCGTGGCACCGTTATTATAAATGTGCGAATGCGTAGGAAATGTGCAAATGTGCAAATGTGCAAATGTGCGAATGTGCAAATGTGCAGATGATTGGATGCGTAAATAAATTAATACGCAAATAGGTGTGCAGATAATTTAATGCGCAAATGATTAAAAGCGGTGCGTTCAGCAACTGGGGGCAGGCCTTTGGCCTACGGAATAACTCCCTAATGTTTTCCAAAAAGAACACTTTATTATACACTAAAAAACAAAAACACTTGTGCTCAGTTCCTTCTAACGAGGGTAGGGCAGAAGTGACCCACGATATTATGGATATTAATAAAATTCTCAGCAAGTTATTCGGTAACAAGTCTTCACGTGACATGAAGGCCATTCAGCCCTGGGTTGAAAAGATCAAGGCAGCTTATCCTGCCATTCAAGCACTCGACAACGATGGCTTACGTGCCAAGACCAAGGAGTGGCAAGAAAAAATTCAACACTCTGCCGACGACATCAAGGAAAAGATTGAAGCGTTGAAGGCAAAGGTAGAAGAAACTCCTATTGAAGACCGTGAGGTAATCTTCAACCAGATAGACAAACTCGAAACGCAAGTGCTCGACAAGATGGAGGAAGCACTCAACGAGGCATTGCCCGAAGTACTCGCCATTGTAAAGGATACAGCACGCCGCTTTGCTGAGAACGAAACCGTAGAGGTAACAGCCAACGACTTTGACCGTGAATTGGCCACGAACCACGACTTTGTAACCATCGAAGGCGATAAGGCTATCTATCAGAACCACTGGATAGCTGGTGGTAACGATACGAAGTGGAACATGGTACACTACGATGTACAGCTGTTTGGTGGTGTCGTACTGCACCAAGGTAAGATTGCCGAAATGGCAACGGGTGAAGGTAAAACCCTCGTAGGTACTCTCCCCGTATTCTTGAATGCCTTGACAGGTAATGGTGTACACGTCGTAACGGTCAATGACTACTTGGCTAAGCGTGACTCAGAATGGATGGGTCCGCTCTATATGTTCCACGGCCTTTCGGTTGACTGCATCGATAAGCACCAACCCAACTCAGAGAGCCGTCGCCGTGCCTACCAAGCCGACATCACGTTCGGTACGAATAATGAATTTGGCTTTGACTACTTGCGCGACAATATGGCCATGAGTCCGAAGGACTTGGTACAACGTCGTCATAACTATGCTATCGTCGATGAGGTAGACTCTGTATTGATCGACGATGCACGTACTCCGTTGATTATCTCAGGTCCTGTGCCCAAGGGCGATGACCAACTCTACGAACAATACCAACCCTTGGTAGAGCGTTTGGTAGCTGTACAGCGTAAGTTGGCTACACAATATTTGGCCGAAGCTAAGCAAATGATTGGTTCGGGCGATAAGCAAAAGGAAGAAGAAGGTTTCCTCCAACTCTTCCGCAGCCACAAGGCACTGCCTAAGAACAATCCGTTGATTAAGTTCCTCTCAGAGACCGGTATCAAGGCGGGTATGCTCAAGACGGAGGAAATCTATATGGAGAACAACAACCGTCGTATGCCCGAGGCTGTTGAACCTCTTTACTTCGTTGTAGATGAGAAGATGCACAGCGTCGACCTCACCGACAAGGGTAACAAGTGGTTGGCCGACCAAGTGAACGACGATCAACTCTTCGTCCTCCCCGACATCACTTCTATTCTTTCAGCGCTCGAGGCCGATACGACTATCAGCGATGAAGAGCGTGTAGCAAAGAAGGACGAAGTGTTACAGGACTACGCGATCAAGAGCGACCGTGTACATACAATCCTCCAGTTGCTGAAGGCTTATACCATGTTCCGCATCAATGAAGAGTATGTGGTAATGGACGGTCAAGTAAAGATAGTCGACGAACAGACAGGTCGTATCATGGAAGGCCGTCGTTGGAGTGATGGCTTGCACCAGGCTGTTGAGGCCAAGGAACACGTAAAGGTAGAGGCTGCAACGCAAACTTTCGCTACGATTACATTGCAGAACTACTTCCGTATGTATCATAAGTTGGCTGGTATGACGGGTACGGCTATTACAGAGGCTGGTGAGTTCTGGAACATCTACAAACTCGATGTAGTAGAAATTCCTACCAACCGCCCCATTGCGCGTATCGATATGAACGACCGCGTCTATAAGACCAAGCGCGAAAAGTATAAGGCTGTCATCGAAGAGATTGAGAAGATGCGTCTCGCAGGTCGCCCCGTATTGGTAGGTACGACCAACGTCGATGTGAGCGAACTCTTGAGCCGTATGCTCCAACTCCGTGGCATTCCTCACCAAGTATTGAATGCTAAGTTGCACCAGAAGGAGGCTGACATCGTAGCCAAGGCTGGTCAGAGTAACTTGGGCAAGGTAGTGATTGAAGACGCTGCCGGCAATAAGCACGAGGAAGAGCGCATGCTCGGTGCTGTAACCATTGCAACGAACATGGCTGGTCGTGGTACGGATATTAAGCTCACCGATGAAGTGAAGGCCGCAGGTGGTTTGGCTATTATCGGTACAGAACGTCACGAGAGCCGTCGTGTCGATCGTCAGTTGCGTGGTCGTGCAGGTCGTCAAGGTGACCCTGGTTCGTCTGTATTCTTCGTTTCGTTGGAAGACAACTTGATGCGTCTGTTCGCTTCTGAGCGCATTGCTCGCGTAATGGATAAGTTGGGCTTCAAGGACGGCGAGATGATTGAGGCCAAGATGATTAATAATAGCATCGAACGTGCACAACGCAAGGTAGAAGAGAACAACTTCGGTATTCGTAAGCGTTTGTTGGAATATGACGACGTGATGAACAAGCAGCGTACTGTTATCTACGAGAAGCGTCGCCACGCTTTGATGGGTGAACGTGTAGGCATGGACATTGCCAATATGATTTGGGACCGCGTAATCAATATCATCGACAAGAACGACTACGAAGGTTGCAAGGAAGGTTTCATCGAAATCTTTGCCATGGAAGTACCCTTCACAGAGGCTGAGTTTGATAGTATGAAGCGTGACGACTTATATGAAAAGGCATTTGAAGCTGCTATGGCTGCCTTTAAGCGTAAGACTGACCGCATGGCTGAGGTAGCAATGCCTGTTATCAAGCAGGTATATGAAAATCAAGGCGAGATGTACGAAAACATTCTTGTGCCTATTACTGACGGTAAGTTGATGTACAACATTCGCACCAACTTGAAGTTGGCTTATGATACAGAGTCGAAGGAAGTCGTGAAGGACTTTGAGAAGGCTATTATTCTTCACAACATTGACGATGCTTGGAAGGAGAACCTTCGCGAACTTGACGACTTGAAGAAGTCGGTTCAGAATGCTTCTTATGAGCAGAAGGATCCGCTCCTCGTGTTCAAGCTTGAGAGTGTACAACTTTTCGACAAAATGGTGAATCGTATTAATAACGAGACGGTCGCTACGTTGATGCGTGGTCAGATACCAGTTCAGGCTCCACAGGAGGTGCAAGAGGCTGCTCCTGAAGAACCTACTCAGCAGCAAAACCTCACCACTACGCATGAAACACTTGACGAGGCTGGCGACTCTGAAGCTGCCGCTGCAGCAGGACGCGATACGCGCGAACAGAGAAATCAGCCGCTCGTAAAGGAAAAGGCTCCTGGGCGTAACGATCCCTGTCCTTGCGGAAGTGGCAAGAAGTTTAAGGATTGCCACGGCAAGAATTTATAATCTCTTGAGTTGATGAGTTAACAAGTTAACAAGTTGACAAGTAACGGGTTAACAGGTAAGTTTGTAATGAACAAACGTTATCTGTTAACCCGTTTCTCGTTTGGAAATGTATGGCTGATAAATTGCAGTTTATAAACGCGATGTGTTATAGAGTCCTTTAAATTAGCGCAAAGCGCGTAATGCAATTTTTGTTTTTGCATTACGCGCTTTGTGCTTAAAAAAATCTTAGTGTATTCGTGTTACTTCACCACCATCTTGCGAGTCAAGTTGTTAGCAGTAGTGCTGACTTGGAAGAGGTAAACGCCAGGAGCCATGCCTTGCAAGCTGATAACCTGTTCGTCGCCATGGCGAGGAGCGGTGATGTGGCGTGACTCAACTACCTGACCATTCATTGAAACGATACGAAGGTCAGCATACGACTCGTCGTTGTTGAAGAGTACCTTCCAACTGTCATCATCCTTTTGCATGGTGATAGGAGTTGTCGTGTTGTAAGTCTCGTTAATGGCGGTACGCATCAAAATAGCCTCTTTCAGACCATTGTAAGCGTCAATTTTGCCATATCCCCAAGAGTTGTTCCACTCCGTGTTGCGACCTGTATAGCTGTCATGGCGAGCCGTCTTCTTAATAATAGCCTTTACGTCAGCGGGCGTTAAATCGGGGTTAGCTTGCAACCAAAGGGCCACGATACCCGTTACTACAGGACAAGCCATTGACGTACCATTCATCACACCATAGTAGAAGCTATTGCCGTTAGACTCAATCTCTTGTACGCGTGAGGAAGCCATGCTTGTGAATTCTTTCGACTTCTTAGAGAAAGCAGAGGTTATGCAACCGCCAGGAGCAGCTACAGTGGGCTTGTTAGGATCAATAGCACTGAGTGAAGGACCTTTGCTTGAGAACTTGCTTAAACCGCCCGTTTCGCCAATGCTTGAAGCGTATGAATACGAACCACCATCTATGGAAGTAAAGTTTGTAGCAGCATTGTATGAGGCTACGGCAATAGAACTTGGCACTGAAGCACCAGCTTCGCCTACGATGTAGTTGTCGTTACCCTGAATAGAAGTAATAGTAGTACGAGTGCCGTCATCATTGGTGATTGACTTTGAGATACGCTCAAAGGTGCAAAGATAGCTGTCAGTGTCAGACCATGCGTGTACGGTCTTACCAGCCTTACCTGTGATTTCCCAACAAAGTATGGCACCGCTTACTGACGTTTTACCCGTTACTTGCTTGGCTAAATCATTGATTTGAATACCTAAGGTGCAGAACTGACGATTGTTGTAGGCATCAATGCCTTTCTCGTACATATAATTTGAGCCTAACTGTTGGTCAGTTGGATAATACACCTTATTATTATAAATGATGACAGGCTTAATGCTTAGGCTTTCCTTACCATCAGTGTCAGTACCCCAAACTTGTGTCAGGGCAATGCCGTCTTTATTATTGACATCAGGCTTTAGGTAGAAGTAAGCCTTTTCGTTGTCAGCAGTGAAAGTGTAACTTGCGTGAATGCGGTCTCCTCCACTGTTGCCCATTGCACCTACGGCAATGGCTCCTTTGCCTAACAACTTGTCAATGGTCTGGTCGAAAGCTGATGTACCATCGTGTGGACCTAAGTTGGTGCCGAAACTCATGTTGACAACAAAAGGCTTACCCTCGTTTGCAGCATACTTCTGAATAGCTGCGAACTGTACGGGTACTACTGCATTGTCGAAATTTGACATCATGGGCAGAAGTTCTGCACCAGTGGCAATGCCGTAATAGTCAGAACCTTCTATCTTATTGCCCATGGCAATGTTGGCTACGTGGGTAGCATGTCCGACTTGGTCGTTAGGATCAGACGTTGGAGCTGAGGTACGCAAGCCGCCACTTGATTGGCTACTACCCCAACGCTTGCTGCGACCTGTAAATGCAATGTGCTTAAACTCAAAGCCTTGATCAATTACGCCAATGATAACGCCTGTGCCGTCGTATGGAGTGTCAAGTCCTGTGCCAGCTTGCACCTTGGCGACTCCCGTCTCGGTGCGCACGTGGTTCATCAAGGGGCGTGCTTGGCGTGATTGGTTGATATAGAGTACACCTTCTTCTGCAGCCAAGGTGGGGATAAAGTGAGCGGGAATGTTGGCCATTATAAATTGGTCGCCAGCCGTTTCGGCATGATAACCTTCGGCGGTGATAAATTCGGCTATGGCATCGGCCATGCCCACGGCTGTCGTAACGCTCAAGCACAGGGTGCTATCGGGCGTAACGGTCTGTAGGCCGCGTGCACTAATGCGCTTTACACTGTTGCCTTTAATCAGAGCGTCGAATGATTGGCTCCACTTACGTCCTGTGTTGTACACCTTTATCTCTTGTGCGGTTGCTGCCACTGACATTAATGCCATAGCGGCTGCTAAAAAGGCTTTCTTATTCATTTCTTCTAAGTAATATATATATTCTTCTGTTGTTATTTTGATTTTCTGTTTGCGTAATGACTTATAGCCAAAACGCTGCAAATTTACGTATAATTATTTACAATCGTTTGTGTTTCAATAAAATACCAATCATTTTGCATCGAAATTAGTATTATTTTACAAAAGTGTTATCAATGCATAGATTTGTCTATATTAACATAAATGACTACTTTTGCGGCTCAATATCTTTAAAAACGTGCAAGAAGCATGTAATCGTGTAGAGCAAAGCATCCATTTGCACATTCACACATTTGCACATTTGCACATAAATTAATTACTCATGTACAACACAACAAAACAAGCACGTGTCGCTACCTTTAGCCACTTCAACCGTAAAGGGTGGAGCCTATTTGGTGCGCTTCATCGCGAAGTGCGCATTGGAGTGCTGGGTGTTGCTACTTTAGCCTGTGCTACGCCACGACTCATGGCCAGCACATTACTTACGGCTGAAGGAAATGACAACACAACACTGCGTACTGACACCTTGGCCTTAGGCGAAGCTGCCGTATCGGCCTCACGTGCTCCCATGACAGCCAACGTGGCTGCACGACAAGTGTTGACGCTTACGCACGACGACCTTGCTGCGGCGGGGGTGCAAAGCCTCAACGACGTTCTCAAACTCTCAGCTGGCGTTGATGTCCGACAACGCGGAGGGTTTGGTATTCAAACGGACATAAGCATTGACGGCGGAACACACGACCAAATTACGATTCTTCTTAATGGTGTTCCCCTTGTTAACCCACAGACGGGCCATAATGCGGCCGATTTCCCTGTAAACATAGCTGACATTGAGCGCATCGAAATACTCGAGGGCGCTGCATCACGCGTAATGGGTAGTCAAGCCTTTAGTGGAGCTATTAATGTGGTAACGCGTGATAATCATACGCCGACTCACCTTGAGGCACTGCTCGAAGGCGGTTCGTATGGAACTGTTAAAGGTGAAGCTCGCACAGCTTGGCAATGGGCCAAACATTGGAGCGGTTCGGTCAGTGGTAGCTATCAGCGTTCTGATGGGGCAGTACAAAATAGTGCCTTCAAAGGGGGCAAGGGGTATGGACAATTATCCTACGATGCTCCAGACTTTCGCTTCGACTTACAAGCGGGTGCTACGGCCAATGACTTTGGAGCCAACACATTCTATTCGGCTGCCTACCCCAATCAATGGGAGGCGACTCGTCGCTACCTCGTATCGGCACGTGCTGAGAGTAAAGGACGCGTTCACCTTGTGCCCCAACTTTCGTGGGTGCGTAGCCTCGACCACTTCCAATTAATTAAAGATAGCCAAACGGGTGAGAACTTTCATCGAGGCGATGTCTATACCGCAGGGCTGAATGCTTGGACTCAGTGGGCATTGGGCCGTACGGCCGTCGGAGCGGAACTGCGTGAAGAAACAATCTTTAGCACCAACCTTGGTCGCGAATTGCAAGAAGACCAACAAGTCGGCATTCCACACGAGGCTGGACGGTTCTACACCAAGAAGGACGAGCGTACCAATCTTTCTTACTTTGCCGAACATAACTTTATGTGGCGTAATGTTACGCTATCATTGGGCGTTATGGCGGAGCGCAATAGTGCGATTGACAATAAGTTCCGTTTTTATCCAGGCGTGGACCTTAGCTATCGTCCTTCTAACGAATGGCGATTGTTTGCCTCGTGGAATAAGTCGTTGCGTTTGCCTTCTTTCACCGACCTTTGGTATAAAAGTCCTACGCAAGAGGGCAATGTGGGGTTGCGCCCCGAGGAATGTTCATCATTGCGCTTGGGCGCAGACTTTATTCACCCGATTATCACGTTACGCTTGAAGGCACATTGGCAACGCGGCACGCACATGATTGACTGGGTGATGCGTACAGCTGACGACCCGAAATATTATGCAACCTCGTTTTCATTAGACAACTTTGGCGCAGGACTTGATGCTCGTCTGTCGCTCACTAATTGGTGGGGCAAGCGTCAACCCTTTGAATGGGTGTCAGTATCGTATGCTTGGTTGAACCAACATCGTCGTGCTGGTGAACCTTATTTTAAGTCGAACTATGCCATGGAGTATTTGCGTCATAAGTTTGTGGCGCGTTTGCACCACCGCATTGTATCGCACTTAAGTGCCGAATGGGCCGTGCGGGTGCAACAACGCGAAGGAGCGTACCTTATATATAAGGACCTCAAACCCACTGCCACGTTACAACCTTACGGCACACATGCTTTACTCGACTGTCGCCTCACTTGGGCTGCCAAGCATTATACTGCATTTGTCGACCTTAATAATCTCACCGCTCACCATTATTACGACCTTGGCAATGTTCGCCAACCAGGTCTTATTGTAATGGCTGGGGTGAAGGTGAAGTGGTAATTCTCACTTACTGAAGTTTTCGGCTCTGTAACGAATAGTGTGGGTAAAATTGTTTTTATGACAAATTGCAGTATACCCACACGATTCGTTACAGAGCCTGATATTTAATGTCTTAAGTAATGAAATGATTCTTTGATAGCTTGCATAACTCATTGGTTTTTTAGTAGGGTGTACAGTTTCGTGTTCCAATTTTCGAGTTAAAAAGAAGCTTGTACTTCTTCTAACATTATGAGAATCAGGCGTTATGCAAACCGAGATAGCATTTGTATAATAATCTATAAAATATAGAGTACAAGTATGGCTTTACGAGATAAATACCTTACATTTGTAGTCGGAAATATTTGCAATGATTCCGACCATAAATTGAATAGTAAAGCTATGCAAGAAGCTGTAGTAAATAAAATTAAGAGCAAGATAGCACATTGTAAGTTCGGGGAGGTGTTTTTCGTGTCTTCCTTTCCCCAATATGATGTGGAATACGTCACCAAGCTACTGGCGATATTCGAGAAGGAAGGGATTA
>OIWK01002350.1_pt1 | contig 15414 bp, 9 predicted proteins | sample 1587401 | NCBI WGS metagenome assembly OIWK01 (sample SAMEA3888911, study PRJEB22519) | human gut metagenome | biome: human gut; feature: human-associated habitat; material: faeces | place: Denmark | collected 2009
CCAAGCTGTCCCTCTAACAGAATCTTCTTTCCTTCCTTGATTGCCTGATGCAGGTAAAGTCCTGTATCTGCTACGTAAGGAGCGATCATCTCCTTGTATTCCATAAGTGTATTGAAAATCTCATCTGCATTTAATGGATCCTTGTGGTACAGATGAACAAGCATAACGTTCTTTAATGTGCAGATGCGCTCGCACTTTTCCTTTAACTCGTCCATATCTCCGAACAGCTCACTTACCTGGAAGCCAATCTTTGCATACTTATCAGAGTAGAACGGAGCGATACCGGAACGTGTTGAACCAAAGGACTTTCCTGCCAGACGCTCTTCCTCGTAGGTATCCAGTGCTACATGATATGGCATCAGGATCTGTGCACGATCAGAAACCATAATGTTTGGCTTCGGAACGCCCTGCTCAGTTAAGCTGTTTAACTCCTTTACAAAATACGGAATGTTCAGTGCAACACCATTTCCAATGATATTTACAGTGTGCTGTGAGAACACGCCGGATGGAAGAAGGTGCATTGCAAATCTTCCATAATTGTTGATAATTGTATGTCCAGCGTTGCTTCCGCCCTGGAAACGGATTACAATGTCAGACTCCTGTGCTAACATATCAGTAATTTTACCTTTGCCCTCGTCGCCCCAATTGGCGCCTACAATTGCTCTTGCCATATCAGTTACCTTACCTTTCTTATACGTTAATCTCTGCTGTCATACCAAGGTCTTCCTTGTTCTTAGCAAGGATTGGATTTATTACTTCTGCGAGGAAATCCTCTACCTGCTCCTTAGAACGTCCTGTGTAACGCTCTGGATTCATGCACTGCTGCAGCTGCTCTTTTGTCAGGTGGAATGTATCATCTGCTGCAATCAAATCAAGCAGGTTGTTGTCAAGACCGTTTACCTTGACATTACGTCCAGCCTCCATGGACAGCTGGCGGATCTTCTCATGCAGCTCCTGACGGTCTCCGCCTTCCTTTACTGCATCCATCATGATATTCTCTGTTGCCATAAATGGAAGCTCTGCCATCAGATGCTTGTGAATTACCTTCTCATAAACAACCATTCCGTCTACGATATTCAGATAAAGATCCAGAATACCGTCAACTGCCAAAAAGCCCTCTGGAATACTGATTCTCTTGTTTGCAGAATCGTCAAGTGTACGCTCAAACCACTGAGTTGAAGCGACAAGCATCGGATTCATAGCATCTGAGATCACATAGTCTGCCAAAGAAGCAATACGCTCACTTCTCATTGGATTTCTCTTATATGCCATTGCAGAAGAACCGATCTGATGCTTCTCAAATGGTTCCTCTACCTCCTTTAAGTGCTGCAGAAGACGCACATCGTTTGTAAACTTATGTGCACTCATTGCAATACCAGCCAGTACATTTAATACACGGCTGTCTACCTTACGGGAGTAGGTCTGTCCAGAAACAGGATATACACCAGCAAAGCCCATCTTATCTGCGATCATCTGATCCAGTTTTCTGATTTTTGCATGGTCACCGTCAAACAGCTCCATGAAGGATGCCTGTGTACCTGTTGTTCCCTTAGAGCCAAGAAGCTTTAAGGAATCGATTACATAGCAGATATCCTCATAATCCTGCACAAGCTCCATCATCCAAAGCGTTGCACGCTTTCCGACTGTGGTTGGCTGTGCCGGCTGGAAATGAGTGAATGCCAGTGTCGGCAGTGCCTTGTAGCGGTCTGCAAACTTTGCCAGCTCAGCAATGACATTAACTAACTTCTTCTTTACAAGCTGCAGTCCCTCACGCATGATGATCATATCAGTGTTGTCACCTACATAGCAGCTGGTTGCACCCAGATGGATGATACCCTTTGCCTTTGGACATTGTACACCATATGCATAAACGTGAGACATAACATCGTGACGAACTTCCTTCTCTCTCGCCTTTGCAACATCATAATTGATATCATTCTGATGCTCTTTAAGCTCAGCGATCTGCTCGTCTGTAATATTTAATCCCAACTCCTTCTCGCTCTCTGCAAGTGCGATCCACAGCTTTCTCCATGTGGTAAACTTCTTATCCTGTGAAAAAATATATTGCATTTCCTTGCTGGCATAGCGCTCGGAAAGTGGGCTTGTATAACGATCTGTTGCCATAGTAAACCAACCTTTCTTCTATATCTTTTTACTTTTGATAGTCGCCGCGGATGTCCTCTGTCGGCGGATCCAGCGGATATTTGCCATTGAAGCATCCAGTACAAATGCCAAGTCCCTTTGACATTTCATACAGACATTCCTCGTCTAAGTATGCGAGGGAATCAGCTCCGATAATCTTACAGATTTCATCTACACTTCTGTTGTGTGCAATCAGCTGATCCTCAGATGGAATATCAGTTCCAAAGTAACACGGATGCAAGAACGGCGGTGAGGAGATTCTTACATGAACTTCCTTTGCACCTGCCTCACGAAGCATACCTACAATACGGTCACTTGTGGTTCCACGCACGATTGAGTCATCAATCATGATGACACGCTTTCCCTTTACAGCCTCTGTAAGTACGTTCAGCTTAATGCGAACACTTGACTCGCGGCTGCTTTGCTTTGGCTTGATAAAGGTTCTGCCTACATAGCTGTTCTTTACAAATGCCATGCCATACGGAATGCCGCTCTCCATCGCATAACCCATAGCTGCGACATTACCAGACTCCGGAACACCGACAACAAGATCAGCATTAACTGGGTGATGCTTTGCAAGAGAACGTCCTGCAATCAGACGGCTCTCATATACACTTACGCCATCAATATAGGCATCTGGTCTGGCAAAATAAATATATTCAAAAATACATCTTGCATGCTGCTCCTTTGGGATACACATGCTTCGGTTTGATTCAATTCCTTTTTGTGTGATGGTGACGATCTCGCCAGGCTCTACGTCACGGACAAATTCAGCACCGATAGTGTCAAGTGCACAGCTTTCTGATGCCAGTATATAGGCATTGCCACGCTTTCCGATACACAGCGGTCTAAAGCCATATGGATCTCTTGCTCCAATGAGCTTTCTCGGACTCATGACAACAAGTGAATACGCTCCCTTGATTTTTTTCATCGCCTCTGCGACAGCTGCCTGTACGGTCGGCTGTTCAACTCTGGCTCTTGCAATCATGTACGCGATAATCTCAGAATCGATTGTCGTCTGAAAGATTGCACCTGTTCTTGCAAGCTCCTGGCGCAGCTGCGGCGTATTGATCAGGTTGCCATTATGTGCCAGGCCTAGTGTTCCTTTGATGTAGTTTAATACAAGCGGCTGTGCATTCTCTCTCGTAGAACTACCTGCCGTCGAGTATCTGGTGTGGCCTACACCGATGTTTCCTTTCATTGACTCTAAGTCTTCCGGGGTAAACACCTCGTTGCACAGACCCATTCCTTTATGACTCAGTACTAGTCCTTTGGGACCGCTAGTGTCGCTTACCGCGATACCGCAACTCTCCTGACCTCTGTGCTGCAGAGCAAAAAGACCATAATAAATAGTCGACGCTACGTCATTGCCATCCATGTCGTAAATGCCGAACACGCCGCATTCTTCATGAAGATGGTCATCTACTTCGTATTGCTGATGTATCATTTGTCTTTTCCTTCCTGTTGTTGTGACATTCTCACACAGACGAAGCCCTTTTACCATTTGCTTCGCCAGCCTAGGTTTCATGGTGTCTTTACGCTTCTTGCATTCTTTTCTGCCAAACGCACACGAACAAATCTGCCGCATGGACACCACCCCTAATTATATATGACCGCCTGTCGAAAATCAAGATAAAATTAGCCAAATTTCATGTTTTGCTTAGTACCCGAATGTGCCCTCTAGTGATTCATCCTTTTCAATCCAGTCTGCTACCTTTACGACTCGGTAATTATCTTTATCATCACGCACATATACAGTCTCGATTCCTGCATTTATGATCATTCGCTTACACATGGAGCAGCTGTTGGAATTTTTTACATATTCACCTGTATCTGCTTCTACTCCTGTCAAATATAAAGAGCTTCCGATCATCTGATCTCTTGATGCACTGATTATGGCATTTGCCTCAGCGTGAACGCTTCTGCACAATTCATAGCGCTCACCCCTTGGAATCTGAAGTTTCTGTCGGATACAAAAACCTAAATCAGTACAGTTTTTGCGTCCTCGCGGGGAACCAACATAGCCAGTAGATACCACCTCATCATTTTTTACGATAACAGCACCGTAGCGGCGTCTAAGGCAGGTTCCTCGTTGGGATACGATCTCTGCCAGATCCAGATAGTAATTGACTTTATCACGTCTCATACAATATTACCTTCTTTCCCAGTTAACGTTAACTGTTAATGTCTTCGTTTCTTACGGTTATAATACACGAAAATAAGACCGCCTGTCAACTCTGACAGACGGCCTTGAATTTTAATTATTTATACAAGACGACGATATCCGATCGGCTGCTTGTTATAGAATACATTATCTACTACGATACCTCTCTCTGCACTTGCTGCATGAACCATCATGCCGCCGCCGATATAGATTGCTACATGGCCTGAGAAGCAGATAAGATCACCTGGCTGCAGCTGCTCGTATGATACAGCCTGTCCATAGTTGATCTGTGCGCCGGAGTAGTGCGGAAGGCTGATACCGAATGCTGCGTATACGTTCATGGTAAATCCAGAACAGTCAACACCGCCTCCTGGTGTCAGGTTTGTACCGCCCCATACATAATTACACTGTCCTACCCACTGCATTGCATAGTCTACGATAGACTGTCCATTACCGCTTGGAGCTGGTGCTGGTGCCGGTGCTGCCGGCTGAGTCTCCGGTGCCGCTGGCTGAGTCTCCGGGGCTGGTGCTGGAGCTGCTGGCTGTGTCTCTGGTGCTGCCGGCTGAGTCTCCGGTGCCGCTGGCTGAGTCTCTGGGGCTGGCGCTGGAGCTGCCGGCTGTGTCTCTGGTGCCGCTGGCTGTGTCTCTGGTGCTGCCGGCTGAGTTTCCGGTGCCGGGTTTGCATATACTTCAAGGTTGGAGCTAAAATCACCATAATACATGGTTACAACATTATAGCCCTCCTGCTTTAAGGTCATACCTACCTGTGGTGAATACCATCCGTCGTAAATATCCTTTACAGTTCCATCGCTGTAGCTTACTCTTACAAACAATTCTGCGGTGTAGACAACATCACCCACATACTTTGTACCGCCCTGATAGCAAGCCTCAATGCCTGTTACAGATGCTGCAGTCGGAACTTCTACACTTATGGTTTCATCAGATGCTGAGCTGCTTGGTGCTGTTGTCTCAGCTGTATTACTTGTTGTATTTCCCTCAGAAGATGCATCTGTTGATGGCTGTGTCTGAGTTTCCTGTACAGACTCTGCTGCGGAGGAGGATTCTGCTGCTGCCTCGCTTGATGCTACTGATTCTGCAACCTGAGTAAAGTAGCCAGAATCTGATGCTAACTTATATGCTGCATCTGCAAGTGCAAGTGCGCTTTCCTGCTCCTGCTTTGAGGTTGCTGCCAGATCTTCTAATCCAGAATCTGCTGCAAATTCGCTGTAGTAACCAAGAAGCTCTGCTGCATAAACGATAGCTGCATATGCACGATAGTAGCCTTCGCCTGTTCCCTCTGCCATTGCCTGCTCGTATACGTTTCTGGAGTAGTTGATATCGATCATGAAGTTCTCCAGCTCCTGAGATACAAATTCATTGTCTACCTTCTGAGCCTGAGCGAACTGAGTCTTAATGGTGATGCCGGACTTTGAAACATATCCAACCTCATCATTTGCAATATGTATCTTTACGAAATCACCCTGATCCTCGATGATTGCGTACTCTTCATCCTTGTATACAGTTCCAACAACATTTGCGCTGTCAGATGCACTGTCGCGAACATTTAACTGATCTGCTGTAACAACTGCATAGCGGTTCTGGATATTGTCCTCAGCAGTCTTGGCTGCTGTGCCAACTAATACGTAGGCTGCGCTTACATAACCTTCTACATCGCCGCAAGTGATACGATACCAGCTGCCTTCGCTGTTGTTTACGGAACTTTTGATGTTAACCTGGCAGTTACTGAAAAGTCTTCCGACTGTTACACTGCCTGTGGATGGCTGTTCACGCACGTTTAAGTAACCTGCTGCGCTTACCAGTCCTACATTAGAAGCATCTGAAGTGACAGCAACAGTAGCGGCCATAACGGTTTTTGGCTCTTCGGTTTCTGTCTCACTCTCAGCCTCAGATGTTGCCTGAGCCTTAGGAACAAGATAATCTAAGATTGCCTCATCCGGAGTTTCCTCTCCTGCGTAGTAGTTATTCAATGTAACAGCCATGCCTGCGATTGCGCTCTCACCCTCAAGCTCACCTGCGGATGCCGGAACAAAAAATGTACCAGACAGCATAGACGCTGCTAAGATTGACGTAACAAATCTGTTTCCTTTGATCTTCATATATACCAAGCCTTTCTTTATAAAATCTCTTTACATTCTTATCTGCGAGCGAGTAAGCTTGCACTCCCTCGCTAGTTTCACAGTAACAATTCACGAGTGAACTATTACTAAATATTACAAAATTATTACACTTCGAGGGGCATTATAACAAAATTATTACGAGATGTCAAGTGAAATCGGGATAACGATTAAGAAAGAGAGCGCGTTTTTCGCCAAAAAAGCCACCTGCAATCGGGAAAATGACACTTTACTGTGCCTTTCCCGATATTAGGCGGCTCTTAATTATTTACTCTCTTCCTCTGAAGAAGCTTCACTTACCACTTCCTTTGACTCATCAGACTCACTTGATTTTTCTTCTTTTGTTGATTCTTTCTCGCCAGTTTCACTTTCTGATGTTTCCTCACCACTAGTTTCACTTTCTGATGTTTCTTCCTCGCTTGGTGCTACGTAAACCGGAGTTGTAAAGCGGATTGTGTCAATCACATCCTCATCTACCTTAAACTTGGAAGAATCGTCCTGAATCTCGGCATATTTCTCTGAGAACAATGCTGTCTTTCTGCTTTCGATCTCTGAATCTATGGCACTCTGACGTGCTTCCTCATCGTTATCATCAAGACAGCGGATGATGTAGATGCTGCCGTCATCGCTTCTATATACAGTGCATTCGTCTGTTGCCAGTGCCCATGCAGCTGCATTATATACAGCAGTTCCATCCTCACTAATGGAAATCTCAGAATTTGTTGCAGTAAAGTGACTGTCATTTTGATAATCACTGATAAAGTCTGCTGCATCATTTCCTTCCTCAAATTCCTTAAGGATCTTGTCTGCTGCATCGTTCATCGCATCCTGACGTTCCTGCTCTTCTTCTGAAAGTGTTTCTACCTCAGTTGAATCTTCAGTGGATGCCTCAGAGGAAAGTTTTGAAACATTCTCGCTTGATGCTTCCCCAGTTGATACTGCCTCAGTTGATGCTTTTTCACTGCTTGCTTCTTCTGTGGAAGTCGTGACATCATTGGATACACTTTCTGATTCTGATTCTGCTTCTGTATTCTCTATAGAAGATGCCTCTTCGCTGCTGTCTTCATCACTTGACACTTCTGTAGTTGCCTCTTCGGCTGCTGTCGTCTCTGTCAGTTCACTTGGCGTCAGCTTTACATATGCAATCTTTTTGCGAAGGAACTCATCATCACCAACTGTTGTATCAACATCGGCAACAAGATCCATATAAACAAGATTGGCAATTGCATTCTCTGTATATGTCTTTTCAATCAGCTCATCTGTTGCGCCGACTGCATCCAGATAATCTTCTGATTCTGTCTGAAGCTTTTCAATTGCCTCATCTACCTTTGCTTTTTGATCATCACTCAACTCAATGCCATTTTTCTTTGCATACTCATTTAATACAAGTGTCTGGCGAAGCTGTGACAGAGACATCTGCTTGATGTAATCACCGACTGTCATGCCTGAACCATCGCCCATATCGTTGCCGCAGATGTTTGATCCAAAATAGGATTCATAGGTATACTCCATGGAACGTATCATATAAGTAACCTCATCCAGCATGATATTTGTATCGCCAAATGAAACAGCAACTGTATCCTCTGGTGCCTTTTTCTCTAACTGTTCGCATCCGCCTAATGTACTAACGGCAGTAGCTGCTACGAGGGCTGCTGCTGCATACTTCATAATTCGGTTCATAAATTTACCTCACTCTATTTCTATATTCTCTATCAACGCTCCGAAGTGCATCTTCTTTATCGGGCGCCTCGTGAACTTTGCTTTTCATTTTAGCATGATTTTATGAAACAATCAACGTTTTTATATCGCTTAACAGTTTTTTCAATGTTTTCAATGTCAGCGTTTTTTCTTTGACTGCGCCATCTCCTGCCCTCAATAAGAAATAAGGATTGTCTTTGTCAAGCAGACGAAGTGCACCTCGGTAAGACTGTATAAGATCCGGCACACGCATCGTGTCAAATTTTGCTCTTGGATGCATGAACAGGCGAATCTCTGTTGACGAGGACTTGATTTCTTTAATATAGAGAGAATGCGCATCCGCACGAAGGATTGACACCTCAAGCAAGTTGGTGACTGGCTTTGGAACACTTCCAAAACGGTCGATAAGCTCGTCGATCATATCCATTGACTCTTCCTCCGTCTCGACTGCTGCAATACGCTTGTAGATTTCCATCCTGTCTTCTTCGTTTCGTATATAGCTGTCTGGAATGTAAGCGCTGATTGGAATGTCCACCGTTGTTTCAAAGGTTTCCTCCATCTCAAGCTCACCCTTTTCTTTTTTGACAGCCATATTTAACATCTTGCAGTACAAATCATAGCCTACTGCTTCCATATGCCCGTGCTGCTCACTGCCAAGCAGATTTCCAGCGCCTCGAATTTCCAGATCACGCATGGCTATCTTAATACCAGAGCCAAGATCAGTATACTCACGAATTGCCTGAAGACGCTTTTCAGCCTCTTCTTTTAAAATCTTGTTTCGCTGATACATGATAAAAGCATAGGCAGTGCGGTTTGAACGGCCTACACGTCCTCTTAACTGATACAGCTGTGCAAGTCCGTAGCGGTCGGAATCGTGGATGATAATAGTATTTACGTTTGGAATGTTTAAGCCTGTCTCTATAATAGTTGTGGAAACAAGCACGTCTATATCACCGTTAACAAAGTCCATCATGATTTGTTCTAGCTGACGCTCTGACATTTGACCATGTGCAAAGGCAACATTTGCATCTGGCACAAGCTTTGCTATCTGTGCCGTAATCTGATCAATATCCTTGACACGATTATACACATAATAAACCTGTCCGTCTCTGGCAAGCTCTCTGTTTATTGCTTCGCGAACCATTTCCCAATTCATTTCCATTACATATGTCTGAATCGGTCTTCTCTCATACGGTGCTTCCTCCAACACACTCATATCGCGCACGCCTATCATACTCATATGAAGTGTTCTCGGAATCGGTGTTGCCGTTAATGTCAGCACGTCAACGTCTTTTTTAAGCTGCTTAATCTTTTCCTTGTGTGTGACACCAAAGCGCTGTTCCTCATCAATAATCAAAAGGCCTAGATCTTTAAATACAACATCCTTTGACAGCACACGATGCGTTCCTATTACAATATCGGCAAGACCCTTTTTTAAGCGCTCAAGTGATGCCTTGATCTGCGCTGACGTGCGAAAGCGTGATAAAAGTTCAATTCGAATTGGATAGTCCTTCATTCGCTCAACAAATGTATTGTAATGCTGTTGAGCAAGAATAGTTGTCGGCACAAGAAATACGACCTGCTTACTGTCCTGCACAGCCTTAAAGGCAGCTCTGATGGCAATCTCTGTTTTTCCGTAGCCTACATCACCGCACACTAAGCGGTCCATGATTTTCGTGCTTTCCATATCAGCTTTTGTCGCATCAATTGCTGCAAGCTGGTCTGCCGTCTCATCAAATGGTACAAGCTCTTCAAATTCTTTCTGCCATACAGTGTCTGTTCCATACTGATAACCGTGACCACTCTGGCGCACTGCATAAAGCTCCACAAGCTCCTTTGCAATGTTGTTGACTGCTTTTTGAACACGGCTTTTTGTTTTTGTCCACTCCTGGCCGTTCAATTTGTTAAGCTTTGGCTGCTTAGACTCGGAATCGGCATACTTTTGGATCATATGAAGCTGTGTGACAGGAAAATACAGCTTTCCGCCATCACCATATTCTATCTTAATATAATCTTTTGTTACCTTATCCACAATCTGTCGCTCTGTTCCGCGATAAATTCCCAGTCCATAATTTTCATGCACCACATAATCACCAGGCTTTAGCTGCGCAAAATCACTTATTCGCTGACCCTGATAGTGGCTCTTTTTTTCTTTTTTCTTTTTCTTAACACCAAAAATATCGCTCTCTGTGATAACAGCAAATTTTAGCATCGGATATAAAAAGCCACGGTGAAGGTTTCCGTAAGTAACCATAATCTCACCTGGATTTATCTTTTTATCCTCGTCCTCGCTGTAATATGCCAAAAGATCATACTCTATAAGCTGATTGACAATGCGGTTTGCGCGAGTTCTTGACGGACACAAAAGGACAATGCGGTACTTTTCCTTCTTCCAGTGTGTCAGATCCTTAATTAAAAGTTCAAAGCCTTCACGGTAGGTGTTCATGTTCTGAACATTTACTGCGTAGCTGTTTACCACCGTAAAGTCAGCCATGCGGCTGTCAAGTGAAGACAGTGCTGCAACCTGACCGCGCTCAAAAGCAGCAAGCACATGTTTTGCCGGTGTTAAAAGCGCTGTCTGACCTGGCAAAAGAAAGCCCTGCTCCAGACGATTTTTCATACTTTCCTCAAACTCAGCCTGCACACCATCACCGCGCTCTTTAAGACGCATCGGCTCATCAAGGAAAACTAACGTGTTCTTCTCATCAAAATATTCAGAAAGTTGAACAGTGCGCGGATAAAAATAGCTTATATAGCTGTCTGGTGCCTCTAATACAACATCTTCGCCAAGTGCCTCTAATATGCGGTTTGTCTCCTCGCGAAGACGCTTCGCCTTGTCTGGCTCCTTTGCTTTTTTAAAGACAGCTAACTGACTCTCAAGCTCATTTTGAATCATTCCCGCAGCACGCCGTCTTGCCGTATCATCTGCGATCACCTCTGCCGCTGGAAAAACAGATACGCACTCGATCTGATCCATTGAGCGCTGGCTCTGCGGTTCAAAGCAGCGAATTGTATCTATTTCATCTCCCCAAAGCTCGATTCTAACAGGAACCTCCATTGTCAATGGATATACATCAGCAATACCTCCGTGAACAGTAAACTGTCCTGGCTCCTCCACACGTCCTACACGCTCATATCCCATCACAGTCAGGTCATGCTTTAGCTTTTCAAGATCAAGCTCATCACCTTCTTTTAGCTTTATCACATGACTCATCAGCTGTTCAAATGGCACTGCCGCGCTCATGAGCGCATCCATTGTCGTAATGATAACCTTCGCCTCGTCTTGATAAAGTGCTGCAAATGCCTTCATTCGCTCTGCAATGATGGCATTTCCCTGCAGATCTGCGCTAAAAAAGATCAGGTCACGCGGTGGAATCACATAGACCTGACTGCAAAATAATTTATAATCTTCTTCAATTTCCCTTGCCCGCTGTTCATTGTACGTCACAACAAGCTGCACTTTTTTCTCTCCAAGAAAGGTGCTCATAAAATGCACCTTCTCGGAGTCAATACAGCCTGTCATGCCCACTGGATCTGTTCCCTTCAAAAAATCTCTTGAAAAGTCTTCATATTCCAGCAGGTCCGTCAGCGGATTTGCAAAAATACCCACAATTGACCCTCCTTATCATTATTTTGTTTTCTTCTGGTTATAATGATTCATGGTTGCCTCTAGTCCGTTGTTCATTAAGGAGCATACTGCATCTGCTGCTTCTTTGTAGCCGTCTTCCATTGCCTTTTTTTCTTCGCCCTGGAAATGACTAAGTACAAAATCTGCTAAATCCATCTTTGGCGGCTTTGCTCCGATTCCGACACGCACTCTTGGAAAATCCTGTGAATTGCAATGCAGAATGATATTTTTCATACCATTATGACCGCCTGCACTTCCTTTACCACGCACGCGAAGCTGTCCTGGCTCTAGGTTAATATCATCATATACTACAATTAAATCAGAGATATCTGTTTTGTAGTAATTCATGACCTCCTGAATACACTCTCCGCTTAAATTCATGAAGGTCTGAGGCTTTACTAGAACAACCTTTTGTCCCTCAATCGCGCCTGTTCCAATTAAGCCCTTAAATTTTTTTGTTGTTACATCAATATTGTATTTGTCAGCAAGGTAATCAATAACCTCAAAGCCAACGTTATGTCTTGTTCCTCTATACTGTGCGGTTGGGTTGCCCAGACCTGCTATGATATACATGTTTTTTCCTCCTTCTGCCACTGGGGACAGGGACGGTGGCATTAAAAAAGCAATTGCCGCGGCGTCCCTGTCCCCGATGGCGCTCATGTTAGTTCAATTTATTATACGGTCACTCATTCCAAGCGAATCGGCAAGTGCCTGCAGATCAAAATCTTCTGGCACTGTTATTCCATTTACAGGAAGCGGTCTGCGTCTGTCAAAGACATCATATACGTCAAACAGATCACTTGTGAGTACCTTCTCTGGATAAACCATCTGCTTAAACATCATCTGACCATCCATGTTGCGGCGACCCTGACGCATGTAATTTGAGCCATACTGCAGCCAGTACTGAGTACTGTCTACGTTGCAGAAATATCTAAAGCCTACATCCCAGAGCTTTTTGAATTTTTCATTTTCAAATGTGTACTGTGATGGTCTCCAGTCTCCTACATCTGCTCCTAACGGATATAAAATAATATCTGTATCTCCGATTATAGATTCTACTTCGCGCTCCCACATATCTGTGTCCCATACAAGATGTTCATAGCTTGTACTTGTCATATTCAGATGACCCCAGCTGTGGCTGGCAAGCTCCCAGCCCAGATCGCGAATTGCCTGTGCAACTTCTCGTGCTGTTTGCTTGTCCTGCTCAATATTTTCATTTGGTGACGTATGATCTTCGCGCTTTTCTTTATCGTTTGCAGGTGTAGAAACGTAATAGTCACAATTTTCATTGTACCAGAAATCACTTGTGCGATAGCCTAAAATACCATCATATCCCGTAAATGCCAGAATACCCTTTGAACCCTGATAAGAAAAGTCAGGATGTGTTTCAATAAAATCCTCTAAAACAGTCAAAACGTCATAAGAACCATATGATACGCTTCCATCACGCTCAACATACTCATTTACAACCTTACCGTTTTCATCAAGACAGAGCTTTGTCGCAAATCCAGTTCCTGTCATATACTCATAATAGCATACATCGTCTTCGGAAAGTACAAATGGCTTTTTTCCTCTCGGAAGATAAATTGGCTGCTGCACCATCTGCATGGTGCCGTCTGGCTGCGTTTCCATCTTTGCAATCTTATGAAGGCTTATCAAAACATAACCCTTGTCATACATAGACTGCATTATATCTTTAAATTCTTCGATAGTTGTCATTACCTGATCATAATCACTGCTCTTATAGCTTTCAAATGCAAGCTCACTGTCAACAATAAGACTATGGAAAAAGATATGTGTAATCTTATCATAATCTGTCCACTGTACAGCCTGTGATTTCAAACTCTCATAGCTTTGAATGCAGCTAACATATGTTTCATTATCTGCATAGCCAGGTATTGACTGAATCTGTGCAATTGCACCGTCATAATCGTACTGCATTGCCTTTAAATTAGCAGCCTGTACGACTGGATCACTGCTTTGTACAAGAGCACCATCCGCAGCCGCCTCTGTTGCCTTCCATGTTTCGTATTCCACAGGTGCTTTCGTCGATGATGCCTGATCTGGCTGCACATGTGGAAGCGTCACTGGGCGCAGGCATACCCATGCCACTACACCAAGGCCTGCACATGCAATTACAAGCAGCACCAAAAGTATGACAATAGGCGCACCTGATTTGCCTCTTTTTATCTTCTTTTTCTGATAGTCTTCCCAGCTGCGTCTTTTCTTTGCCATTTGTTCCTCCTTTTTCTTTGTTTACGGCACTGGAACGGTCATTCCCTGAAGTACATATTTTGTATCAGTCTCAAATACATACGCATTCACAATGTATGAACCGTGCTCGTTTTTATGCTCACTTACTGGAACATAGCATGTCGCTGTGTTTCCAGATACGGTCATGTTATGCCATACCAGATCATCCTGTCCATTTGCTGCTGTCCACACTGCAGTTGAAACCTTTTTATAGCCTGCAGGTGCATTAAATTGAATCGTAACACGGAAACCATTTGATGATAATTCTGTTACATATGGAATCGCCATCGACAGCACACCTGTACCGCTGCCATTATTATTTCCTGAACTGCCTCCAGGATTTGCACCTGATGGAACAGTTACATTGACCCCCTTTAATGGTGCTAATTTTCCTGCTTTATCATATAGGTAAATATGAGTCGTGTATGCTCCGCTCTCTCCCTTATGGGCACTTGATGGCACGTAAAATGTAGCTGTATCACCGCTTACGCTTGCCTGATGCCACACTAGATCATCCTGTCCATTTGCGTTTGTCCATGTTGGCATCAATACTTTGCTTACTCCTGACGGTGCATTTATTTTTGCCGTAACTCGGTAGCCCGATGCACTAAGTTCCGTAATAGAAACGTCACCGATTGAAAGGCTTGATGACGCAGATGTCGATGCTGGAACTGTTACATTTTCGCCCTTTAGCGCAAACTGTCCCTGTCTGTCGTATACATAAATATGCGTAATATATGCACCACTTTCTCCTTTATGGGCACTGACTGGAACATAGAATGATGCAGTATTACCACTAACACTTGCCTGATGCCACACAATGTCATCCTGTCCGTTTGCCTCTGTCCATGTCGGCATCATAACACGGCTCACACCTGCATCTGCCGAAAATGTTACATTTACACGATAGCCTGACGAAGACTGTTCTGTTATGCTTGTTGATACAATTCTCACTGGCGCCGCATTTGTCACCACCGGCGCTGCTCCTACTAGCAGTGATGCCGCCAATAGTCCCGCTGCTGTTTTTCTCCTTTTCATACTTTAAAACCTCGCCTTTCCAAAAATAATTACGTTACATTTTCCCTCAGCCACATTATACCGAATGAAGACGACAATTGCAAGAGAAAGAAAGACTGCCCGAAGGCAGTCTTTCTTTTATAAGTATTCATATATCTTTGTCGAATTGTTATTCAGAGTTTATGCTTCCTGCAAAGCCTCCTCGTATTTCTCGAGAATAATCTTCTGCACATAATCTCTTGTCTCTGAGTTAATGGGATGTGCGATATCTCGGTATTCTCCTGTCGCCGATTTACGGCTTGGCATCGCAACAAATACTCCCTTTTCTCCTTCGATCACCTTGGATGCCTTTTTCTCCATCTGTTCTCCCGCTAAAT
>OIWK01002353.1_pt1 | contig 15385 bp, 15 predicted proteins | sample 1587401 | NCBI WGS metagenome assembly OIWK01 (sample SAMEA3888911, study PRJEB22519) | human gut metagenome | biome: human gut; feature: human-associated habitat; material: faeces | place: Denmark | collected 2009
AGCGGCGTGTTGAAGGTGTAAAAAATCAGGCCGAACACAAGCGCCATCGCTGCGGAAAGCAGAACGTCGGCGGATCGCCTTTCGGTTTTCATGGCTTTTCCTCCTTGCGCGGGGGCAGCAGCGCCGCGCCCAGCATGACGGGCAGGATGTAGAGAATCGGCATCAGATAGCGGATTTCACCGCTCTTGGGGGAGAGCAGGCAGATGCCCAGCGTGCCGAAAAAGAACATATACGGCACGGCGGCGCGAAGCCCGTCGCGCAGAATCAGCGCCGCGAGCAGCAGCAGAAAGACCCAGACGACGGAATCGACGTAAAACAGCCAGCCGACGCCCGGAATCCGCCTCAGCGTGAAATAAATCCGGTTGTGCAGCTCCAGCCGCGCGTCGGAAAGCGCCGGGCTCTGCCGCAGCGCAACGCCGCCCGCATCCGGCGAATTGAGGGTCAGGCAGACGATGGTGTTGCTGTCCGACGGATAAAAATAGCCGTAGATCATGTTCAGCCATGCGTCCAGATAGACGCCGGGGTGGCGCATCCCCATGCTCAGCCACGCCTTCATATACGGGCCGAGCCTGCCGGAAAGATCGGGGCTGCTCGTGTCCTTCACGGGGTCGGCCAGCCGGGGATCGTAATTCGGCACGCCGTTTTCCACGTCGAGCACCGCCGAAACGGCGCGCAGCTCCGATTCCGTCACGTCGTCGGGATAGGCGAGCAGACAGCGCGCCGTCTGCTGAAACGGCACGGAGAGCATCTCCCGCGTCTCGCCCGGAATCACGCCGAGCGCGGGCAGGAGCAGCCCGTTATACAAAACGGCGAAGACCGCCGCCGCGCCCAGCAGCGCGCTCGCCAGCCGCGCCCGAACGCCGGGATAGCCGAGCAGCAGAAACAGCGCCGCAAAGCACAGCGCATACATCGCGGGTTTTCGGGTGAGCATCATCATCAGCGCGACGGCGAACAGCCCCGCGCAGAAGCGGCCGCTTTGCGCCGCCCGCCCGTGCGAGGCATAGAGCCGGAACATCATCGTGCCGTAGAGCAGCACAAACGGCTCGACGCTCACATCCTTGCACATGTTGAACGCATACAGCGCCAGCACGGGATAGAGCGCGACAAACAGCGCCAGCCCGATCACCGCGCCGCGCGCCAGCCCCGCCTCCCGCAGCGTGACCAGCGCATACGCCCAGCAGACGGCCAGCGCGGCCATGCTCAGCAGGCTGTAGAGAAGCTGACCGATGTTTGCGTCGCCCAGCAACAGCCCCAGCTTCATAAATCCGCCATAGATGAGGGTCAGAAACACGGGATGGTGGTCGCTGAGCGCGCTGCCATCGCCGATGTAGCTGGGAAAGCCGAAAAACTGCAAAATCTGGTCGTGCGTGTCGTAGATATTCAGCCCCGGCGCGTAGAGCAGCAGATAGGGGATGGAGCCGACGAAGATCAGCCCCGCGCAGAGCCAGAAGAGCCGGCGCTTCTCTTTTTGCGTCGCGGGCGCGCCGGACTGCGCGTGCGCGCGGAGCGCATCGAGCAGGCGGAAGAGCAAAACGACCGCGCAGAGCGCCGCCGCGAACAGCGCCGCCATCGCCGCCGCGCCGCGGAGCATCGTTTGAGCGTTTTTGAGCAGCAGATCGGAGGAATCCGTCGTATCATACGAATAGCCGACGGTTCTGAAAAAAGCGAACAGCGCGGCGGGAATCGCGCCCACGCCCCATTCGCGGCGCGTCGGGCGGACAGCGGCCGTCAGCAGGAACAGCAGGAAGCAGGCGATTAAAGCGCCCGCGCTGCCGGAGGAAAAATAGCCGCCCAGCGCCGACGCGCAGAAGACGGAGGCGGCGAAGAGCGGCGCGAGGAAGCGGAGGCGCGGCAGCGTGATGGTCATGGCAGCCTCCTCACAGCTCCAGCGCGGCGCGCACCACGCGCATCACGCCGTTTTCGTCGTTGCTCGGCGCGATGTGACGCGCCAGCGCCTTGAGCACCGGATGCGCGTTTTCCATGGCGTAGCTCTCGCCGACGGCCTGCAAAAGCTCGCAGTCGTTGAGATAGTCGCCGAAGGCCATGCACTCGGCGGCCGAAATGCCCAGCTTCTGCTGGATGCCGCGCATCGCGCAGCCCTTGTTCACGCCGGGCTTCATCACATCGACCCAGTGCTCGCCGGAGAGGGTGATCGACAGCGGCCCTTCCAGTTTCGCCCGCAGCGCGGGCAGCTCGTGCGTCTGCGCGTCGCCCTCGTCGTAAAAGGCGACCTTGCAGACGTCCGGCAGGCGGCCCAGCGCGGTCAGATCCGCCACGACCTCGACGCTGGGGTAGTACATGCGCGTGTTGCGGATGAATTCATCCGACGCGGACTTTTCAATCAGCGCCACGCCCGCGCGGCAGACGACGGGATAAACGCCCTCAAGCGATTTCGTTGCCGTCACGATGCTTGAAATAAAGCTCGGGTCGATGGGGTCGATGAGCACGCGCCGGTCGCGCTGCATGACCAGCGCGCCGTTTTCGCAGATAAAGAGCATATCGTCGGCGTATGCGTCGAAATCGCGGCGCAGGGAGGCATATTGCCGCCCGCTGGCGACGCAGAAGAGCACGCCCTTTTCCTTCAGCTTGGCGATGACCTCGGGCAGCTCGGCGGGCAGGCGCTTGGCGCTGTCCAGCAGGGTGCCGTCCATATCGCAGGCAATGAGTTTTATCATATCGTGTTCCTTTCTGATGGCGCGCGCGGCGCTCATCGTGCGGGGGCGCGCCGCGCGGGTCTCGCGTCGTCCTTGAGAATGGCGTAAAGCGCCACATCGACAAATTTCCCCTTGTTGTAGAGCCGCTGGCGCAGAACGCCCTCTTTGCGCATGCCGCATTTTTCCATGACGCGGCCGGAGGCGGGGTTGTCCAGCTCGTGCTGCGCCTCGATGCGGTTGATATCCATCGCGTCAAACGTGTAATCAATCACGCGCCGGAGCGCTTCGGTCATGTAGCCGCCGTTCCACATCCACTTGGCCAGCGAATAGCCGATTTCCACGCTGGCGTTGTCCATGTCGTAATTCATGTAGCCGATGGTGCCGACCAAGCGGCCGGTTTTCTTATCGACGATGCCCCAGCTGCTCGGCTCGTCGGCGCGGTAGCGGCGGGTCATGTAGCGGCAATAATCCTTGGCCTCGCCGATGTCCTTCTGCGCCGACCAGAGCACATGGCGCGCCACGTCCGCGTCGCGGCTGTATTCAAAAACATCCTTCGCGTCCTTCATGGTCATGCGGCGCAGGGTCAGGCGCGGGGTTTCCAGCGTCGGCATGGAGAAAAGGCCGTATTCGTTCGGGGTAAACATATCGCTTGATTCCCTTCGTTAAAGCCGGCTTTGGGTTGGCGCGGCGAGATGCGCGCAGCCGGTTCTTCTTATTATACACGAATCATCTCAAAAGCGAAACCCCTTGCCCCTGAACGAATTTTTTCTTGCGGAATTTTCGGATATCGTTTATACTCAATATGGAAAAAGAATGGTTTTGGCTGAAAGGGAGTGCGTTCCATGAAAAAATTCGCTGTGCTTTTGCTGACCGCGCTGCTTGCGCTTGCCGCCGGGGCTGCGACGGCCGAAAAGGAGAAGCCCGCCGCCCTGCCGTCGGCGGAGAGCGCGTGGCCGGAGCTGGAGAGCGTCCGGGCGCTTTTGGACGACGATATTCAGCAGATTGAGGTGAGTACCTATACCGAGGGCGGCGCGGGGCGGTTCGTCTTTACGGACAGCGCCGCCATCGCCGAGATTCATGCGCTCTGCTGCGCGCTGTCGCTCGGCGCGGAGACGAACATCGGCGTGGCCGACGACGGGCTGACGCTTGCGTTTGTCACGGCGGAGGGCGAAACGGCGCTGCGCTTTGAGGGCAGCTATGCCGTCGTCGGCGAAAAGCGCTATGAAACGGAGCAGCTCGGCGCGCTGAAAAAAGACCTGAGAGAGCGGATTCAAAGCGAGATTTTCGCGTCCGAATAAGGCGCGGCGCCGTTTTTCGCCTTACTTGCCAAAGTGCGCCAATCCGTGTATAATATAGGGGTTAAAGATACAACCCCGGGCGACCGGCAATCATAAGGAGGATCATCATGGCAGAAGAAAGAATGCTCATCACGGGTGGGCAGCGGCTGGAGGGAACCGTGCGCGTCAGCGGCGGCAAGAATACTTCGGTCGCGGTGATTTCCGCCTCGATCCTCAGCGAAACGCCCTGTGTGATCGAAAATCTGCCGAACATCGAGGACGTCAACGTTTCGGTGGAGACGCTGCGCCATCTGGGCGCGAAGGTCAACTGGGATCCCGACGCGGGCGTGATGGAAGTCGATTCCAGCACCATCGACCGCACGGATGTGCCGCTGGAGCTCTGCCGCCGGATGCGCGCGTCGTCGTATTACATCGGCGCGCTGCTGGCGCGCTTCGGCCGGGCGCAGGTGCCTCTGCCGGGCGGATGCGACATCGGGCGCAGGCCGATTGACCAGCACATCAAGGGCATGCGCGCGCTCGGCGCGAAGGTGGAGACGACGCGCGGCCTCGTCGTGGCGCAGACGGACGGGCTGATCGGCTCGGATGTGTTCATGGATATGGTCACCGTCGGCGGCACGATCAACGTCATGCTGGCGGCCTCCCGCGCGAGCGGCACGACGACAATCTACAACGCCGCCAAGGAGCCGCACATCGTCGATCTGGCGAACTTCCTCAACTCGATGGGCTGCCGCGTCAAGGGCGCGGGCACGGATGTGATTCGCATCCGCGGCGTGCAACGGCTGCAAAGCCGCCGCCCGTATGCCGTCATTCCGGATCAGATCGAGACGGGCACGCTGATGATCGCCGCCGCCGCGACGCACGGCGACGTGACGATCTGCGGCTGCATCCCCACGCACATGGAAGCGCTGACCGCCAAGCTGCTGGAGATGGGCGCGTGGAGGAGCGGGACGGCGCGATTCGCGTCCGTTCGATCGGCGACCACCGCGCGGTGACGTTCAAAACGCAGGTCTACCCCGGCTTCCCGACCGATTTGCAGCAGCCCATGAGCGCGCTGCTCTGCACCGCGACGGGCACATCGACCGTGGTGGAAAACATTTTCGAATCCCGCTTCCGCCACCTGTCGGAGATGGAGCGCATGGGCGCGCGGGTGCGCATCTATGAGCAGACCGCCGTGATCGAGGGCGTGCCCCAGCTGCACGGCGCGGCCGTCGAGGCCACTGACCTGCGCGCGGGCGCGGCGCTGGTGATCGCCGGATTGATGGCGCAGGGCACGACCGAAATCTATAACACGCATTTCATCGACCGCGGCTACGAGCATCTGGAAGAGAAGCTCAACAGCCTCGGCGCGAAGATTTCCAGAACGAGAGAATGAGCTTTGAAGTCGCCGAACGAAATCGGCGATTTTTTGTTTTTTGCCGAAAATTTCGCTTGACAACTTATCAGATATGTGATATCTTGTGAGCGAAAGAGAGCTGGTGGATTTGAATCTGGTCGAACAGGCAACGCAGGAAATCAAAAACATGATTATCGCTGGTCGGTATGACGAAGAAGGGTATCTACCCAGCGAGGGCGAGATGAGCGCCCTCTTTGGAGTCAGCCGGGCGACGGTGCGCGAGGCTGTCCGTAGTATGGAAGTGCGCGGATTTGTTCAGCGGATTCATGGCAAAGGTGTGAAAGTCGTCGATAACGGCGTAAACAGTTTGGCGCAGTCTCTCTCCGACCTGATGGTAATGGGAGGTTGCTCGCTCAAGGATATCATCGAGGTTCGTCACATCATCGAAACCTCTGCAGCCAAGCGCGCGGCTTTCCGTGCGACGGGAGCGGATATTGAGCAGATGCGTCGAGCTGTGGAGGAGATGGAGGCGGCCGGGCAGATGGATGAGGCCTATATCCAATCCGACTTCGCGTTTCACATGGCGATGATCCGCGCTTCCGGTAATCCTGTACTCGTTGCGATTTTTGAAGCGTATACACCATTGCTGACGGATACTATCAAGGCGGCTTCTCAAGGTGAAGAGGTTATCGAGCGAAAATACCATTTTCACCGCGACATTTTAGAAGCGGTTGTGGCGCATGACCGTGTTCGCGCGGGCGAGGCGATCAAGCGCCATCTGAGCGCGACGGAAGAAAACGTTCATGTTCAGGTTCTGGAAAAGGAAGAGTGATCCCTCTTCTTTTTATCACAACTTATCAGATATCCGATAAGTCAAAAGAGTTATATATTTACAGGGTGGGGAGGAATGTTCATGAAGATTCAGAACGTCATTGTTCATGTCATCCAGGCGCCGCTTGGCGGAGAAAACGATCAATTCTGTTTTTCTCAGGGCTGGGTGACCTGCCGAAGCTCCGTTATCGTCGAGGTTATCACGCAGGACGGCGAAAGCGGCTTTGGCGAGTGCATGTGCCATGGCCAACAGCCGCCGCAGATTGCGGCTGCGTTTATCGAAAACTGTTACAAGCCTATCCTTTTGGGGCGCGACATCTACGACGTGGAAGTGCTCTGGGAGGAATGTTACAACCGCTCCCGCCCCTTCGGCCAGCAGGGCGCAGCGATTAATGCGCTCAGCGGCGTAGACATCGCGATTTGGGACAGCATTGGTCGACATTTGGGCAAGCCGGTCAGCAAGATTATCGGCGGCAACTTTCGTAACCGGGTTCGCGCTTATGCAACCGGCTTTTATCGCCGGAAAAACGGTGTCTATCCTGAGGACGCTATTCGCGAGGCAGAGGGGTATATTGCCAAGGGCTTTACGGGTATGAAGCTCAAGACCGGCTTTGGGCCGGAGACTGACATCGCCTATATCCGCGCGTTGCGCAAAGCAGTCGGTCCGAATATACGCCTGATGGCTGATTTTAACTGCGCGTATAACCAAGCGGTTGCCCGTCGGATCATCCTTGAGCTGGAGGAGGAAAAGCTTGAATTCTTTGAAGAGCTGCTTGCGCCGGAGGATATCAACGGCTACGCGGCCATCCGCAATCTGACGGGTTCGTATATCGCGGCAGGCGAAAACCTGTTTGGCAAAGCGACTTACAAGCTATGGCTGGAAAAGGGCGCGCTGGATATTTACCAGCCAGATCTCTGCTCCAGCGGTGGTTTTACCGAATTGAAAAAGATTGCGGCGATTGCGCAGGCATATAACACCATGGTCATTCCGCATGTCTGGGGTTCGGGCGTCGGCCTTGCCGCGTCTCTGCAATATATCGCAAGCCTGCCGACTGCACCGCTCTCGCTTACACCGGTCGAGCCGATGCTGGAGTACGACCAGTCTAGCCATCCGTTCCGTCTGGATTTAATTCGCGATGGAATCGAGTTCACCGATGGCTTTGTCAAAGTTCCTGATACGCCTGGAATCGGCGTAGAAATAGATCGAAAGATCCTCGACAAATTCCAAATCAACTAATCGACCACAGGAAAAGGAGAAAATCACCATGAAAAAAGCTATCGTCTGTATTCTGGCTCTCGCGCTTGTGCTGGCCGCGTCTCTCGCCCTCGCTGATCAAAAAATAACGCTGATGTTGGGCAACAGTCAAGCGGATTCTCACCCGTGGAACCGCGCGATAGAGGATATGATCCGCCTTGCGGACGAGTATTCTGACGGCCGCATTGAAATTATCAACTACCCAAACGCGACGCTTGGCAACGAGAACGAGATGTTTGAAAGCATGATGCATGGCACAATGGATATGTGCATCGTCGATCCGACGGTGGGCAACACCTACGCCAAGGAGCTGGAGCTGTTCTCCCTGCCGTTCCTTTTCCGCAATTACGAGCACTGGGAAGCGGTTTTGGATGGCGAAATCGGCCAGGATTTCTCCAACCTGATTCTGGAAAAGACCGGCTCAGTCAAGATCATGGCCTACTGGGGCGGTTCCACCCGCAATGTGCTGGCTGTCAAAGCACCGGTGCTCAGCATTGACGACCTTCAGGGCTTTAAACTGCGCCTCGCGGCTTCTGAGCTGAAGTTCTCCGTCTGGGAGGCGGTTGGCTGCCTGCCTGTGACCATTGCTTTCGGCGAGACATATTCTGCGCTGGCCTCCGGTCTCTGCGACGGCATGGAAAACGAATTTCCATCTATTCTCTCCGCAAAATTCTATGAGCCTGCGCCCTATATTACCCTCACCGAGCACGAAATCACCGTGCGCCCGCTGTTTATGAATGCCGACGTGTTTAACAGCATGGATGAGGAACTGCAGGCTGCGCTGCTCAAGGCGATCGACGAGGCGACCGTGCTTGCCCGACAGTATGAAAAGGAGCAGGGCGAGGTTGCACGCGATCAGATGGTCAACGAATATGGCGCATCTCTCTACGAAATCGACAAGCAGCCCATCATCGACGCGACCGCCGAGGTTTTATCCTCCTTTGGTAAAGCCAACGGCTTGACGGAGATGATCGAGCGGATTCAGGCGCTGTAAGGTTCGCTGGGGGAGGCGGTACTGCCTGCCGCCTCCCCCATTTTTCCAAGCTTGACGCTGAGTGGCGGCGCGAATCGCCTGCCCGGAGGTTTGAAATGAAGAAGCTGTTTGACGGCGTTCAAAAGGTCTGCCATGCGTTGCTGTTTCTATTTGTTGTAATTCTGGTTTCAGTCACGTTTTGGCAGGTTTTTTGTCGCTTTGTTCTGAAAATTCCATGTTCCTGGGCGGAAGAGGTAGTTCGTCTCGCCTTTGTCTGGCTGATTTTTGTTGGCTCTGCGCTGGCTGTTCGTGAGCGCACACATCTTTCGCTGGATATGCTGACCAACCGCTTTAAGGGCACGGCCAAACATATCAGCAATATCTTCGTTCTGGCCGCGATTCTGGCGATTGCCGTAGTCATGCTGATTGGCGGGGTGGATTATGTCTCCCGTAGCGCTAGTAAGACGATGGTCACCCTGCCGCTGCCCGCCAACTGCACGTATGTCAGCATCCCGATTTCGGCGTTCTTCATGATCGTTTTCGGGCTTGAGCAGCTCGTGCTCGAAATCCGCAGCTGGAAAGAGGAGGGAAAAGCATGAATCCCATTGCCATCGCCATTCTGCTGGGCGGTATGATCGTCTTCATGCTGCTCGGCATTCCGCTTGCGTTCTCGATCTTCGGCATTTCGACGGTCGTGCTGACGCTGTTCACCCGTCTGCCTCCGTGGCAGTTAATTCAGCGGTTCCTTGGCGGCGTGGATAGCTTTGTGCTGACCGCCATCCCGTTCTTCCTGCTCTGCGGTAACATCATGAATTCTGGCAAGATCACGGATAAGCTGATCGAGCTGGCGATGACGCTGGTGGGCCATATCCGCGGCGGTCTGGCGCACGTGAACGTGCTGGTCAGCCTGTTGTTCGGCGGCGTTTCCGGTTCGGCCGTTGCTGACACCTCTGGTATCGGCACGGTACTCATTCCGTCGATGATCAAGAAGGGCTACACCAAGTCCTTCTCCGTTGCGGTTACGGCGACCTCTTCGGTGCTTGGACAGATCATTCCGCCCAGCCTGATCATGATCATCTATGCTTCCACGGCGAACGCGAGCGTTCAGGCGCTGTTCATCGCGGGTATCCTGCCGGGCATTCTCTTTGCACTGGCGATGATGTTGGTCAGCTATGTCTATGCGCTGATCTACGATTACCCGCGTGAGGAGAAGCGCTCCTTCCACGATTTCCTTCATGCGGTGAAAGAGTCCTTCCTTGTATTGCTGATGCCGGTGATCATCATCGGCGGCGTGCTCTCCGGTGTCTGCACGGCGACAGAAAGTGCAGTCATCGCGGTGATTTATAGCCTAATCATCACGCTGTTTGTCACCAAAACGCTGACGTTCAAGGATTTGATTCCGCTGTTCATTGATACCGCGAAGGGAACGGCGACTAGCCTACTGTGCATCGGCGCGGCTTCTTCGTTTGGGTATCTGGTTTCCTATTTCCGCACGAGCGTCTATGTACAGCAAATGATGGAGGCGATGCAACTGGGTCAGATCGGCTACATCCTATTTGTCACCATGTTGTTCATGGTGCTGGGCTGCTTTATGGATGCGACGCCGGCGATTGCAATTTTCGTTCCCATTGTTTTGCCGGCGGGTCTTGCGTTGGGACTCCATCCCGTGCATATCGGTATGATTATCTGTCTCGTGCTCGCGCTGGGTATGGTCACGCCGCCTTACGGCTTGTGCCTGCTACTTGGATGTCAGATTGCCAAGATTGAACCGCAAAAAACCTTCAAGGATCTATTTATTATGCTGGGCGCGGTCATCGTCGTTTACTTCATCGTGGTGCTTCTGCCCGATCTGGTGCTCTGGCTGCCGCGACTGCTCGTACCTAAATATGTCTGAGAAAAACACCTAAGCCATCCGAAAGGGTGGCTTTTTGTGCTCCGAAAACGGCCGTTTTGCGCCGCATATTCCCAAACTTTATGGGAAAAACACAAAAAAACGCATGATTTGTTGATATTTGGAAATGTTTGGCGTATAATGAATGTCATCAAAACAACCGCTTAAGGGAGGGGACATTCTTATGTTCAAAAAAGTGATTGCTCTATCGACCGCGGCCATGATTCTGCTGACGCCGATGAGCGCAAGCGCCGTGAGTTGGGGAGAAGTTGTCAATGGTTTGACGACGAAGGGCTCGTACACGGATGGCAAGATGACCGCCACAAAGGATGGGGATACCTATACCTTTACGGGCGGCGAGCTTGAGGGGGTATATATCTCTTCTTATTGGCTGGATGCAAATGGAAAAATTTACTTCAACGGCGTACAAATGGATGAGCTGAACATTTACGCAGATGAGGGAAAGTACTACGTTGTCTTGGATAAAGACACAAAGGCTGACACAATCTATCTGGTTACCAATCAGAATGGCGAAGCTAAGCTCGTCAATGAAGGCACTATTGGCAGAGGCGAGATTACTGACATTTACATTAACAGAAACAGCCATCTGACGAACAAGGGTACGCTGAAGACGGGCGAAGGAACATATTATCCGACGATAGATTGCGACTACGAGAAGGACGAATATCAGGTCATTTCGAACGTCTCGGCCTGTGCTTGGGATCATGTGAAAAATGGAACGCAGGAAGAAGCGGAAAAGCTGGTTGACCGCATGTTCTCCTTTGAGACGCCCGGTACGTACAACGTCATCGTGACGCTGAATTGGGAAGACGAAAACAGAGAGTCTCATCACAAGGACTTTATTGTGACCCGAACCGTCGGCGAGGACGAAGGCCCGAGCGAGGAAGAAATTCGCCACGACATGGAGATGAAGCGCCAGGCCGAGGCCATCGGCGGCGTATACGGCAGCCCGTATTGGATCAAGCAGCTCTATCTGGGCTACCACAGCTATAACCTGCGCCTGCTGATCGACGGCCAGCCGGTGACGATGCGCGAACGCCTGAACTGGAACGCGGATAAGAGCAAGGGCATCAGCCTGCGCGTCAATACCGTCGCGCCGGAGAAGCTGACGATGCGCTTTGACGAAAAGGTGCTGGAGGTCTTTGAACGCACGAACATCACGACCGTGACCCTGCTGGATAAGAACGGCGCGGCGGTGATGCAGTACAACGTTTCCGACCTGCGCGCGGCCTACGATCAGTACGGCCTCAACGACGCGGATCAGCTCGTCGTTGGCGGTGTGGATGACGACGTGATGAAGATCGGCGCGGACGGCCAGCTCGTGCCGGTGGAATAACGCCGTAGGGGTTTGTAAATCTCAGGCATCATAAGAAAAGGGGTCGCGGCAAATCGCCGCGGCCCCTTTTTGGCGTAGGAATACAGAAAATTGCAATCATTGAGCAAAAAGCGAATGTTGCACAAAACGCGGGCGCGCCTATCTGACTCCTTCAGTCACGGCTGCGCCGTGCCAGACCTTCGGCGTTCCGCTTGCCTGCCTCCCGCACAGCGGGCGACAAGCTCCACGCCCTCAAAGAGGGAGCTCTTATCGGGTTAGTTTCCGTCTAAGCAATAAGTTGCGCCGTACCCGTAAGGGCGCGCATTGCGCGCCCGTATTTTTTGCAAATTTTGGCGGAAGTGCAGCCCGCTCTCACCTTCGCCGTAAGCCCTTGGGATAGTGATTTTTCATCAGGCCGCCCGCCTGCTTGCCCCAGCCGAGCGAAACGCCCTCGCAGCAGAGCAGGGTGTAGCCGCCGGCCAGGTCGCCGAGCGACAGCGTTTCGCCCGCCTGATAGGCCAGCGCCTGCGTCTGCGTCAGGCTTGCGGTTTGCGCGGCTTCCTCCGGGCGCAGCGCCATGGCCAGCGCATGATCCGGCTCGCTGCGTTTCCCCTCCGCATGCGCGAGCAAAAGCCCCGTGCGCAGCACGCGCAAGCCGCTGAGCCGCTCGATGGAAATTCCCTCCGGCAGCATCCAGAGCGCGTCGCCCGCCGTATACAGCCGCTCCGGCGCGAACGCATCGGAAAACACATCCGGCAGGGCGATGGGCGCGGGCGCTTTGCCCTTGGCGGCGGCGCGGGCGGGCGCTTTCCGCTGGGGCGCGGCCTGAACGGGCGCGTCGGCTTCGTCAGTTTTTTTCAGGCGGCTGACGAAATGCCCTTCGCCGCGCATCTCGTGCGGATAGAGGTGCAGATAGCCGTCCTTCGCCTCGGGCAGACCCGGCAGGGCGAACGGCACGAGCGAAAACTCCGGGTGCAGCGCCAGAAAGCGCTTGAGCACGCCCTCGTTCTCCGTGTCGTTGAACGTGCAGGTGGAATAGACCATCGTGCCGCCAGGGCGGAGCATCTTCGCGGCCTGCGCCAAAATCTCCATCTGGCGGTCGGCGCAGCGGCGCGGGGCGTCGGCGTTCCATTCGTCGCGCGCTTCCGGCTGGCGGCGGAACATGCCCTCGCCGGAGCAGGGCGCATCCACCAAAATGCGGTCGAAAAACGCGGGGAAGCGCGGCGCGAGCGCATCCGGCATGGCGCTGAGCACGACGGCGTTGCGAACGCCCATGCGCTCGATGTTGCGGGAGAGAATCTGCGCGCGGCTGGGGATGGGCTCGTTGCAGCAGAGCAGCCCGCGCCCCGCCATCAGCGCGGCGATCTGCGTGCTCTTGCCGCCGGGCGCGGCGCAGAGGTCGAGCACCCGCTCGCCGGGCTGGGGATCGAGCGCGGTGACGGCGGTCAGGGCGCTCGGCTCCTGCATGTAAAACAGGCCGCCCTCGTGCAGCGGCGACAGGCCGGGGCGCGCGTCGCCCTCGACGAAATACGCGCCCTTCGCCCATGGAACGGGCGCGCCGAGCCCCTCGATGGGGCAGGGCGGCGTTCCGTCCGGGCGGAGGAGCAGGTTGACGCGCAGCGCGCGGGTATACGGCTGATTCAGCGCGTCAAGATACGCAAAAAAGCCTGCTTCACCGAGCAGGCGCTTCATTTGTTCTTCGAATTCTTTCGGCAATGGCTGCATATTACATGACGTTCTCCTGCGGGTTATTGGGGGAAACATGATCGCGCACGCGGACGGCGCACAGGCGGCGGCGCTCGTCGATGCCGGATTCCACAACGTAGAATTTGCCGACGGAGCAGGCCGAGTTGAACACGGATTCCGTCGTGGTCAGGATGCAGAACACGTTTTGCGATGTGCGCGAAACCATCTGGCGAAAGAGCACGTTCGGCGGGGTCAGCCCCGCGCGCTCGATCTTCCTGGCGAAGCGGCGATAGGCGGTGTTGGCGCGCGCCGCATCGTGAAAGACGTCGGGCGAAAGCACAAGCCGACAAAGCCCGCCCTCGATCTGGCTGGACGTCTGATAGCGCCCCTCCCAGGGGCGATCCTCGGGCCAAGCGACGATATCGACAATCGCCCTGCCCGTTTCAATCGTTCTCACCTGTTTGCCTCCTTCCGTCGTATCCAAAACCGTTTGGCAGAAAAACAAACCTTTCTGTGTATATGTTCATAATTGATTATAACACGGACGCTTTGCGCGGACAAGGAAAAAAGCAAAATTCCCATGATTTTACGGCAAAAACGGCGTAAATCATGGGAAAATTCGTGAAATCAGGCGGTTGCGGCGGAAATGGCGGCGACGCAGCCCTCGCCGACGGCCTTGGCGACCTGCAGGGGCAGGCCGGTGCAGTCGCCCGCGGCGAACACGCCGGGCAGGTTCGTCTGCATCCTGCGGTCTACGCGGATGAACGCGCCGTCCATCTCCAGCCCCGGCAGCAGCGCGGAGAGCGCCGCCGCCTCGCGGAAGATGAACACGCCGTCAAACGGCAGGTCTTCGCCCCCGGCGCGAAGGCCGGAAACGGAAGCCTCGCCCAAAATCGCCTCCGGCTTTTGGCCGCTGACGACGATACGGGGGTCGAGCGCGTCCTCCGGCTTGCCGAAATAGACGACCTCGCGGCAGAGCCCGGCGAGGAAATTGGCCTCGCTTACGGCTTCCGGCCCCTGCGCGATCACGGCGACGCGCCTGCCCCGGTAGAGCATGCCGTCGCAGGTGCCGCAATAGCTGACGCCGCGCCCGAGCAGCTCGTTTTCGCCGGGGAGCAGCTTGGGCTGTTTGGCGCCGGTACAGAGGATGACGCGCCGCGCCTCGATGAAATCCGCGCCCAGCGAGAGCGCGAACGAATCGCCCATGGCGATCACCTGATGGACGACGCCGGGGCGCAGCTCCGCGCCCAGCGCCTGCGCCTGATTCGCCATGGCGCTCAGCAGGTCGCGCCCGGAGATATCGGGCAGGCCGGGATAGTTGGCGACGTGCTCCGCGCGGGCGAGCCAGCCGGTATTCTGGCCGATGACGACGACGGATTGATCGCGCTTTCTGGCGGTGATGGCGGCGCTGTATCCGGCCGGCCCCGCGCCGATGACGGCGATATCGATCATGCGTCAGCCTCCGCCGGGGCAAGGCGAACCTCGTGTCCGTGCAGCATGACGGTCAGCGCTTCGCCGGAAAGCAGCTTCAGCCCCGTGCCCTCGCGGGAGACGCTGACCTCGATCAGCCGGCCGCGATAGACGATCTTGAAGGCGTAGCCGTCCCACCCGTCGGGGAGCTGCGGGTCAAAGCTCAGGCTGCCGGTCAGCGTGCGCATGCCCGCAAAGCCCTGCACGATGGAAAGCCAGCTTCCGGCCATCGAGGTGATGTGCAGGCCGTCGCAGGTGTCGTTGTTGATGTTATCCAGATCGAGGCGCGCCGTGCGGCGGTACAGCTCCTGCGCCTTTTCCAGCTTGCCCAGACTCGCGGCCAGAATGCTGTGCACGCACGGGGACAGGCTCGACTCGTGCACGGTCATCGGCTCATAGAAATCGAAGTTGCGGCGGATGGTCTCCTTGTCGTAGAGGTGCTCGAGGAAATACAGCCCTTGCAGCACGTCGGCCTGCTTGATGAAGCAGGAGCGCAGAATCCGATCCCAGCTCCATTTCTGGTTCAGCGGGCGATCCGCCGGGGAGAGCGCGTCGGCGGGCATCAGATCCTTGTCAAGGAAGGTATCGTGCTGCACGAACACGCCCAGCTCCTCGTCGTAGGGCAGGTACATCTTTTCGCTGATCTCGCGGAAGCGGC
>OIWK01002374.1_pt1 | contig 15253 bp, 10 predicted proteins | sample 1587401 | NCBI WGS metagenome assembly OIWK01 (sample SAMEA3888911, study PRJEB22519) | human gut metagenome | biome: human gut; feature: human-associated habitat; material: faeces | place: Denmark | collected 2009
TCTTGCCGAAGAACTTCTCGAGCGACTTGCGTGCCTCGGTCGACATCTTCTTCAGTGCCACGCCCTGGTGTCCGATGATGATGCCCTTCTGCGAGTCGCGCTCCACGTATATCACGGCGTGTATGTCGATGTGCTTGTCGGTCTCTTTGAACGACTCCACCTTCACCTCCACCGAGTACGGTATCTCCTTGTCGTAGTAGAGCAGTATCTTCTCGCGTATTATCTCCGAGACGAAGAAGCGTGCTGGCTTGTCCGTAAGCTGGTCTTTGTCGAAGAACGGCGGCGAGTCGGGCAGCAGTTCCTTGATGCGGCGCATGAGCATGTCGACGCCGAACTTATTCTTTGCCGAGATGGGGAGGATCTCGGCGTTGGGCAGCAACTGATGCCAGCGCTCCACGGTGTCGCCGAGCGTCTTCTGGTCGCTCTGGTCAATCTTGTTGATGAGCAGCAGCACGGGTATAGTCATGCGCTTCACCTTGTCGAGAAAGTCCTGGTTCTTCCCGGGGTTCTCCACTACGTCGGTGACGTAGAGCAGCACGTCGGCATCCTGCAACGCCGACTCCGAGAATGCGAGCATCGACTCCTGGAGCTTATAGTTCGGTTTAAGTACGCCGGGCGTGTCCGAGAATACGATCTGCGCGTCTTCCTCATTCACGATGCCCATGATGCGGTGGCGCGTGGTCTGCGCCTTGAACGTGGCAATGCTGATGCGCTCGCCGACGAGCTGGTTCATCAGCGTCGACTTGCCCACATTAGGATTGCCCACTATGTTTACAAATCCTGCTTTGTGCATATTTCTTTTACGTTTAAACAAAAGGGGTGACACTCCCAACGGCGCATCAGCGCGTCGCAAGGAATTGGTCTTGATCTTAATTTGCTGTTAATGAATATATACGTATAAATAGTACTATGCTGCAAAGTTACTCTTTTTTTTCTACACTACGTGTATCTGCATCTGCATTTAAACGTTTTTTATTGTTTCAGAGCGCACACATAGGAGGGCATTCGTAGGAGGCTACGGCATTCTTGCCGTAGCCATAGCAGCCAATGACCACTTCTGTAGGAGGCTACGGCATTCCTGCCGTAGCCATAGCAGCCAATGACCACTTCTGACTATGGGAAACTATCGGCGATGGCTACGGCAGGAATGCCGTAGCCTCCTACAAATGCCATCGGATACCGAACGCAATCTGATCGGATACCGAACGCAATCTGATTGGATACCGAACTCAATCTGATCGGACGGCGAACGCAATCTGATCGGGTTGCGGACGCGAGCGGTGGCAAAAGTATAACATACGCACACGCGAAGTTGAACTATTTCAGGGGGTGCACTTGTCTCAAGTGCACCAAAAGTATAACATACGCACCAAAAGTATAACATACGCACACACTAAGTTGAACCGTAAAGCGTTAATAGTTGTTAAAACAGACCACAATACAGCCGAAGTTTAGAACAATTCAGCTAACTTTGCAACCAATTATTTAAGGTAATTATGGTAAACAAGTTTAAAACAGTATGCTTGACAGCAGCGATTGCCTCAAGCAGTGCGACTTTCGCCGGTGGTCTTCTCACTAACACCAACCAGCACGTCGCTTTTAATCGTATGATGAGCCGCGAGGCTTCTATTGGTATTGATGGTGTGTATTACAACCCTGCCGGCGTTGTGTTTATGGGCGAAGGAAGCCACCTCGCTCTCAACTGGCAGATGGCATACCAGACACGTACTATCAAGAACGACTACAAGTTGTTCACCAACAACGTGAACAACCCCACTACTCCACGCGATTTCAAGGGTAAGGCTTTCGCTCCCGTTATCCCGTCTTTCCAGTATGCCTACAACAAGGGCAGATGGTCGCTGCAGGGCAACTTCGCTCTGACCGGCGGTGGCGGTAAGTGTACATTCGACAACGGACTCGGCTCGTTCGAGAAAATCGTTGGCGAGACAGCTATGGGTGCTATCGGCTTGGCTGGTGCTATCGACAACGCGCTCGGCGCAGAGATGTTCACCTCCGACCAGGCTTTCGGCAAGAAGGGTTCATACAGTTTCAACAGCTACATGCATGGTCGTCAGTACTACTTCGGTCTTTCGGCTGGTGCAGCTTACAAGGTGAACGACAACTTCAGCGTTTACGCCGGCTTGCGCGGCATCTACGCTACCTGCAACTACTACGGATATGTTGAGGACATCAAGGTGGGCAATATGCCGCTCTATCAGGTGCTCGACCCGTCGAAGGAGAACTCGGCTAACATCGAGCTGAGCTGCGACCAGAGCGGCATCGGCTTCACACCAATGTTGGCTGTCGACTATAAGACCGGACGCTGGAACTTCTCGGCTAAGTACGAGTTCAAGACTCGTATGCGTCTGAAGAACAAGTCGGTCAACCAGTTGCCGTCTATCGGTAACCTCGACGACAATCTGAAGAACCAGATGAACAAGGTACTCACTGGTAAGTTCATGCAGGCTGGTCTGCCGCAGGAGCAGGCTATGATCAAGGCAGAGCAGACTTCTACTGCAGTACTCAACAACCCAACCGTCGTAGCTACAACAGCAGGACTGAAGCAGCAGTTCGACTCGAAGATCAACGAGGCTATCGGCGAGTACGCCGACGGCAAGAAGATTGCTGGTGACATCCCGTCGCTGCTCACCGTGGGCGTAGGCTACAGCCCTATCGACGAGTTGCGCATCAACGTGGGTTTCCACTGGTTCGACGACTATAACGCCACTTCTTACAACAACCGCAACAAGCTGCTCAAGAAGCGCGGCACACTCGAGTTCAACGCCGGCGTTGAGTACGATGTGACAAAGAAGATTACGGTCAGCACCGGTTGGCAGAACACCAACTATGGCTTGACAGACAAGTACATGGACGATAAGTCGTTCGTTGTAAGCTCCAACTCTGTTGGCTTGGGCGGTGTGTACCACATCACAAAGAAGCTCGACTTCTCCGTGGCTTACTTCCACACCTTCTACAACCACGTGAAGACTTCTGAGACTGTTACTCTCGCTCCCGGCGTGTCTAACACTTACAACTCTGATTACACACGTAACAACAACGCGTTTGCAGCCGGTGTGAACATCACGTTCTAAGCAAACAGCAATATACAAGCATAAACAAAACGAGGTCAATGCACGCGCATTGACCTCGTTTCGTTTTATACTATTATGCACTCACCTACTCGGTGAACAGCGCACTCGTCGCACCCTTGAATATAAGGTGTTCATACGAGGCAGGCGATACCTTCACTGTAGAGTTCTTCAGCTTGCCCCATACCACCTCTGGTGTGAGGTTCTTCGGATAGGTGTGGATTTCTACCGTTACACCATCCTCAAACTCCTTGCGCAGCGCAGCCAGATACTTAGCATCCTTGCACACGATTGTGAACACAGCCTTGTCGGCACGGTGCTCAATGGTCACCTTCACTGGGTTGGTGCTGTCGAGAGCATACTCGGTGCCGTTGATGTAGATGCGCGATTCGAGCTCTACGTCGTAAGTGCGGATGGCGAAGTCGTCAGACTCAGCGATGTTCTCGTACTCGAGCGGAATCTCCACTACGACATTGTCTACGAGGTCGCGCACATGAACCGTGGTCTTGATCTCCTGCCATGTCTTGTGTTCCTGCTGGTGTATATCCACCTCGATGTTGCCCTTGCCGTCGTTAGGCAGCGAAGGAGTCTCGGCAGAGTCCTCAAACTTATTATCCTTGTTGATGCCTGGCACATCAGTGATGTTGTCTACACTCTTGAATGTGAGCACGCCGTCGACATGCCAAACACCCTCCTCAAATTTGGACACATACCAGATGATGTGCAAGTCCTTGGTGTCAATCTCGTCAACATCCAGCAACCAGTCCTGGTTGGCAGACATCATCGACGCGTAAGAAGGCACGTCGCCGAGTGTAGCCTGCACAGCCTTGCCCGTAGTGTCGTACACGTACTTGGTGATGCCGGCCTGACCGAAGAACTTCCAATAGGGATAAGCGGTGTTTACTGTACCCTTGTTGCCATCGGCGAAGACCGAAGTGCCACGCACAGTGCGCGGCCAATAATAGTTGGGCTTGCACGCTCCCATGTTCGGGATACGGTTGTCCACGCGAACGAAATAATAAGCCGGAGCATACGTTGCCAAGAAGGAAACGGGGGCTGCCGCATTAAACTTAACCTCCTGCCCCATCACAAACACTTGCGTTGATGGCGCATTGTTCTTTACGCCTGCACCATCGTCGTCAGACGAACATGCTGTCAGCATTATGACAGACATGATAAGTAATAATACTTTCTTCATAATTGCTTGATTAAATTGTTAAAAAATTAATGTTATAAAAAACTACAGTGTGTTCTGTATTTGTAAGACGATGCGCACACCGTCCTTACTCTGCGTGTCGATGTATATACATCCGCCTAAGAGGCATGCCATTCGACGACACAACTCGATACGCACGCCGAGGTCGTCTACATCCGTGTCGTTGAGCGTATCCTTAACGTACACGGGCAGCTCTTTCATTCCCGACAGGCTGCTGTTGGGGTCTACTACTGCGAGTTCGAGTGCACCGGCGTTGAGCTTGGCACTCAGCAGCAGTTCGTCGCTCGATGCGAACTGCACACCGTAGAAGAGCAGATGCGTCAGTATCTGCTGTATGCGTCATGCGTCGCTGTTTATGGTGAAGCCGTCGGGCAGCTCGTTCTGCAGGTGCACTTGCTTCGACTTCGACTGTGCGAACTGGAGCGACTGCAGCGTGCTATCGCATATCTTTGCCACATCAACCGGCTCGCAGCTCACGCCGAACGTCTTCCTGTTGGTCTGCGTGTACTCGATGAGGTCGTTGAGCAGCAGGTCGAGCATACGATAATTGTCGTTGATGTAGCTGTTGTACTTCTCGCGCTCCTCGTCAGTCCACGACCCCTCGGGCATACCAAGCAACTGTGCGAAACCGTACACCATATTGAGCGATGTACGTATCTCGTGACTCATATTCTGCAGAAACTTCGTCTTGCTCTGATAAAGTTTCTCGCGAGCAGCCGTAACAACAAACACGTACAGTATCAGCACCGACAACATGAAGCCCATACTGAAGAAGGGCGATGCGAAATACTCCATCTGCATGATGCCCAACAGTAGCGGTATGAGCGACGAGAACAACACTGCCCAGCACCTTGTGTACCCCTTAGCACATATGCCTTTGCGCATCATGGCGAAGAGCGTGCCTAACAACACCACCGCAAACACCGAGTAGACGTTGAACGATGTGACAAGGGCATACTTGCAACGCACGTACTCGCCGTCGACGATGCGGAACATCACCGGACTGAAGAAGTTGGCGATGACCAACACCACCTCGGAGAGCAGCTGGGCAGCCGAGACGAATTGAATGACGTAACGACACCTGCGCGGACAATTCATGTAGCGCAGCACATAGCAAAGCCACGACAAGGTGGTGACGACAGCCAAAACGTGGAGCAACGCCGACAAAACGAAGTAGACAGCATCGGAGCGTATAGCATCAACCAAGCACATCCCCCAGAAGAAGTCGACGACATAAAACGCCAAAGAGAGGCACACAAGAGGCATGAAGACACGCCCCGCCTTTTCGGCGTGGTGTGTGTACTTGCGCTCGCGTATGAGGATAATCAGCGTAATGACTATGTAGCCCAACACCGACACCCAATATAAATCATATGTCATTGGTATTTACCTGCCTGTATTTTCTTTGTTAATTCTTCGGTGATAGTGCTGTAGAGCTGCGCCATGACAACAGGCTTTGTAACGAACTGGTTGGCACCAAGCTCCAAGCCACGCTTTATGTCCTCGCTGAAGTTCATGCCCGAGAGGATCACTATCGGCAGTTTCTCCTTGCTCTGCGCCGTAATGTTAAACTCGCCGTCGTTAGCACCGTTGCGCAGCACCTCTATCACCTTGTAGCCGTCGATGTCGGGCATCATAAGGTCGACAATGGCGAGGTCTATTTCCTCTGGGGTGCCCAAACGCTCTTGTATGGCGTGCAGTGCCTCGCGTCCGTTGGAAGCTTTCACCAGTTGAAACTCGAACGGCTTAAGCATTTTGTCGAGCAAAAGCAAGTTCAATGGAATGTCGTCGACAATCAGGATTTTGAATGTACTGGAGCAAACACCTGCAATCTCTTTCATAATTATTACGTGTTATAGTTGTTTTGTTATTTTATTTTTATTCTTATTCTTCTTCTCTTGACGGATGATCATCCGTATAGTATCCCTTCTCGCTATAGCGTCCGTCGAGGAGGTGTTCGCCTACAGAGCGCAGCACCTTCTGGTGATACTCCTCGTGGTCGGATAGGTCGATAGACGGGCGCACTACATGCGTGTCGAACACGAGTTCAGCCACACCCTTCGGTGCGATATTGCCGTAGAGGCGTATGCTGTGGCGTGCCAGTCCGATATTCTTGTCAGCGTGGTAGACGAATTTCATCGGCACCTCCTCGCCTGGCGGTATCGTCGTTACGTTCTCCGCAGCCGACTCGATAGTGGGGCAAGCCGGTTGTATATCGGTTATCACCAGCATCTCGTCGCCCGTGTTGCGCAGCACGTACACCATCGTGAGTTCGTCGCCGAGCACTACAGAGGGATAGTGGCGCACGGAGTCCTCCACTTCTACGATGGTCAGTGCGAGCCGCTTGTGGCACGACGTGAGCGTACTGCTGCCCACCAAGCCCAGAGCCACAAGGAGCAGTATGCCGAACGCAGAGCGCAGGGCTGTGCGCTGAGTGGCTTTTATATGTCTTATGTTTATTCCCATTTCTTCAGATAATCGTCTATTGAGTGTCCCGACTCGTCGCGGTTGTTCATGCCTTTCAGTTCGCTATGTCCCTTCAGTATCTCGCGCATCTCGCCAATCGTCTCCTCGTCCTTTGCGAGCAGTCCGGTGCGGTACATCTCAAGCTGCGTATAGGCGAGGGCTGTGAGCAGAGCGTTGAGACGTTTGCGCTCGTCGCCCACGGTAAGCTTGCTTGCTTTGTCGAGCTGGCTACGGAAGCTGACAAACTCCTGCACATCGAGATACGACTCGCACATCTCCTGCATAGAGCCATAGAGCGGCAGCAGGTGGTTGGTCGACTGTGCGCGTTGCTCCAGTCCCCAGTAGTATGTGGTGAGCAAATCGGCGGTTTGCGGATAGTGCTCGCGGTAGTAGCGTGCTATCGACTCGTGCACATCGGTGTCCGGATTGTCCAGGAGGAGTGCGAGGACATAGGTCTGCATATCGTCGAACGCCGAGTAGTCGTCGCCACTGCCATTGACGAACACGCCCTGCACGCCCAAGTCGCGATAGAGCCTGAAGCGTGCCTGCATGGCAAGCAGACAGGGGAAGGGCGATAGATAGTCGTCGTAGTTGCGCTCGTAGTCCCACACGTAAATGCGTGAGCACTGCTTGCGCCATGCCTTCACATTTTGCACGAACTCGTTGTAGCCCTCCGTCTTTGTGAAGTCGACCCTCATAGGCAGCTTTATGCTCGACACGAACGTTCCGACGTTGGCTGCAAGCGACGTTGTGGGCGGCGTATTGGTTGTGTGATAAGCCGACGTAAAGAACTTATGGCGCGGAAACTCCTCAGCCAAACGCTCCACGAACGCCGTGACGGCAGGTGTTGCGTTGGTGGAGGTGTTGCCTCGGGCTGTACAATCGTCGCAGGTGCACGCCGTCTTGTTGTCCATTGGCATTATGCTGATGCGCTCGCTGTAGTCGGCAGTGCCCCAACCGTACTGATCGAGTACGTATTCGCGTACCTTATTATATAGTGACTGGCTGGAGAAGCAGAACTGCTTGCGGCTGCGCTTGCCGTCGACGATAGCGTACATGTCGTCTGTGGCTTCGTCCTTGACGAGCTTTGCGAGGTTATGCCCCCACACTCCCCAGTCGTAGTCGGGGTGATTGGTGTGCATGGATGTCTGAAACTCCTCCGTGTTAGAAGGCGTGTACAACCCGTGGTATTCGGACAGGGGGTCTACGCTTTGCGCTGTCTGCGCATTACTATGGCACCCACCGAGCACAACGCCCACGACGAGTGCCGCCAATGACTTAGAAATGGACTGTAACATTTGCATTCAGATATAGATAGTTCTTACTATTGTTAACACCCGTTGCATCGTCCGACTTCACCGACATGGTGTACCACTGACCTGAGAGTCCGAAGTCGAGCGTCGCATTGAGCGAGTAGACGCCACCAAAGCCGAGCATGGTGTTGAGCTGACTGAACTTTATCGGCATCGAATTGTCGATGAGCGACACTTCCGGTGCGTTACCCACACTGCCCGTCAGGAACAAGTTTGTCTTGCTTCCCTCGATGGGATAGCACTTAGCTATCACGCTGCCGTTGACGAAGAAGTGCCCGTCGAAGTTAGCTGACTTCTCGCCAAGCATTATAAACGTACGCAAGTCGGCTCCAACCTCAAAGATGTTGATAGGCTTTGCAGCCCCCACGCCTAAGCTCAATAGCGATGTGTTCTTATCGCCACCGATGAGTCGATACGACAAGCTGCCCTTTGCAGTCAGTTCGTATGGCAGCTGGTAGGTGCCGTTGAGCTCGGCACGTATCTTCGGGAAGAACTTGTTAGCCCAACTAACTATTGCTGTTGTGCTTAGCTTGTCGTCCCACTCGTGTTCCCACTCGCCGCTCAACTGCACTCCGCTTCCACCTTCGTCGTCTCCGTCAGCAACCTTCGTTGCACCGTCGCGACCGGCATATCCCACGCCGACAGTATAGGCGTTGCGCTTAGCGTAGCGCGAGTATGAGAGGAATGCCTTCGAGCTGATGTTGTCTTCCTTTGCCGGACGTGCTCGCTGGTAGTCGATGACCACAGCGTTGTACATGGTACGTCGTCTGAGCATTGTCATATGATTGTTGTACTCGCCGAGCTCGTAGGGCGAAGGATGATATAGCTGATACTGCTCAATGGCTTTCTTCCACTCTTTCTGCTTCTCGTATATAGTAGCTTTGGCGAGTATGAGCTGCTTATTATTGGGATAGTAGGCCATGGCTTCGTCTATGAGCTGCATGGCTTCATCATAGCGTTTCTCCTTCATGCATTTCATGGCAAACGCTTCGCAACATCCTGCGTACGCACCGACAACAACCGAGTCGCCGATGTACTCGTCCACCATCGGGCGTAGTCGCTGCAGCGCAGCTTCGTAGTCGCCTACATCTGCTTTCAGTTGCGCTTCCTTCAGCACAAAGAACGGGTCGGTGGAATAGCGCTTGCGTCCCCACTCCACAAGCGTCACAGCATCGTTGTTCTTCTTCAGCAGTAGCGCAGTGGTTATGCCCATACGCAAGATGTCGGGAGAAGGGTTCTCGTTGTTCAGCACCTTTATTATCTCCGCCTCAGCCTGATGCAGTCTGCCCTCAGCCATGAGCTGTTTGATGTACGGTGTCATGATATCCTCGTACATAGCCGCACGCTTCGCAGGGTCGCTGTACGACTTCTCCAACTGGTTGAGTGCCTTCTGTCGTTTGCCCGTTTGTATGTAGCATGTGAGGAGACGACGTTCGATAGCGGTCTTTGTCTCTTGGTCGACACTGAATGTCTGCAACTTCTCCAACATCGGTATCGCCTCTTCGTACTTGTTCAGATCCATCTGTCGGCGCACCTCCTCCAAGCGTATGGCGCAGAGCTCTTCGCTCACCTCCCGATTGCTCGGGTACATGGTGTGAATACGCTCTAACAGCACAATGGCAGCACGCTTGTTGCCCAATCGGCGTTGCACGGTGTACTCGCGGAAGAGCAGGTTCTGCGTGTCGCCACGTCGACGGCGAGCCTCGCGGATGTACATCAGCGCATCGTCGAGGTAGCCTCGGCTCATCGACGTATTGAGCAGATAGGTGAGCGCTTCCTCCGAATGGTTCTTCTCATAGAGGCGTGCGTATGCGGTGTAGGGGTCGTTCTGAGCCGCATAGCGTGCTCGTTCCTCCTCCAGTTTGTTTTTCAGCTGATTGATTTGTGCGCCTCGCACGCCCGAGAGTGTGCGCTCCGACATGCTGATATACGACAGCGCTTCGCTGTAGCGGGTCATATCGCCGAGTATACTTGCCTTCTTCTCGACGAACGGCAGTGGCTGCTTCACCTGCGTTGCGGCGTGTCCTGCCAGGTCGGCAGCTTGCTCCAAGCGTCCTGTCTTCAGCAGCAGATTGCAGAGTGCCATTTGGTATTCGGCGTTCTTGGGGGACATTTCGATCAGTTTGCGCAGTGCTTCCTCCTGTCCTACGAGGTTGTTTGTCTTGACCAGCTTGCGATAGCGTTGGTCATAGTCCCACGCAATCTCCTTCTTCACCTCCACTCTGTCGGGGTATATCTCGGCGAGTCGTTGCAGCAGACGTGTTGCTTCCACGGTGTTTCCGTCGAGTCGGTAGAGTTCTATTTTCTTCTTCCAGAGCGTGAAGTCGTAGGGTGCAGCCTCCAAGAGCTCGTTGCAGTAGACAATCGCCGTGCTATAGTGCTTCGTCAGTTCCTCCAATCGCATGAGCATTGTCTTCGACTGCAGGTTGCCGTTGTCGTCTTTTATCGAACGTATGAAGTAGAAGCGTGCCTTGTCGTAGTCCTTGAAGTGGAACCAATAGGTGCCCAACAGTTCGTTGTAAGCAGAGAGCGAGCCATACTTGTCGTAGCCCTCCTCCACCATCTTGCGTCCTTCAGCCCACTTCCCGCTCTTGAACAGAGCGCGTGCCTGCTGCTCGTAGTAGGCAGGCAGACCCTCCTTGGCAGGCGTGTACTTACGACTGAGATGTTCGCGGTTCTGCGTGTTCTGCGCCGTAGAGGTCAGAACAGCCGAGAAGAGTATTGCTATGGTAAGTATCTTGTATCTCATAATAATCAGTTCGATTGGTTTGCATTTGGCTGCGGTGCCGACTGTTGGGCTGGCTGACAGCCGCCTGCCGGCACAGTAGCGTGCTTCACACCGGTTCGTTCCATAGACACCCACACGGCTTTCTGGCGTGTTATGTACTTGAAGTAGCCCACCAACGAGCACACCACGATTATCGGGTGGTAGACGATTGGCTCCAACGCCGCCGCCAACAGCAGCTTCAGATAGCTGCGCACGCTGGTGTAGGAGCAGCCGAGCAGATAGTCGTAGAACACCACGAACGCCGAGAGCATGAAGCTGAAGACGTATATGGCGAAGTAGGTCACGAAGAACGTGCTCCAGTTGACACCGCCCGTGAAGGTGAGGTACACTATCATAACGGTTCCGAAGAACTCTATTATCGGTGCGAGGAACTCGAAGAGGAACGTGTAGGACATCGTGATGACTCCGAGACGCTTGTACTTCGGGTTGAAGAGCAGGCGGCGGTGCTCCCACATGGTCTGTATCAGTCCGCGTCCCCAACGTGTGCGCTGGCGGTAGAGCATGTGCAATGTCGACGGGCCCTCGGTCCAGCAGCACGTGTGCGGGATCTGCACCACACGATACTTGCGCTTGAAGTCGCAGCAGTAGGCAATCATTCGCGTAATCATATCCATATCCTCGGCGAACGACGAGCTGCTATAGCCGCCGGCGTTGATGACCACCTCTGTGGAGAAGAGTCCGTAACCGCCCGACACGTTGTTCATGGCGTTGATCTTGCTCCATCCCATCTTGCCGACGAGGAACGAGCGTTTGTACTCCAAGTCCTGGAAGAGCGGTACGGGGCGACTCGACGGACGTATATCGACGAGCTTGCCGTCGTGCAGCGTCGAGCCGTTGCTCATAGACATCGTTCCCGACACGGCGATGATCGTCTCGTCCATGATGACGGGGAAGATACACTGATACATGGCATCCTTCGAGAGGATGCAGTCTACGTCGGTGTTGATGAAATACGGCGTAGAGATTACGTTCAGTCCGGCGTTCACGGCATCGGCTTTTGTTCCGCCGTTCACCTTGTCCACCACTACGAGCTTGGCGTAGTCGGGGTTGGTAGATCGGAGCAGACGCTTGAACGGTGCGCTGTGCACCTTCTGCACGTAGTCGAACGGCACCTCCACGAGTTCGAAGGTGTTGATGAGCAGCTCGAGGGTCTTGTCCTTACTGCCGTCGTTGACGATACACACCTCGAACTTCGGGTAGTCCATATTGAGCAGCGAGCGCACGTTGTCGACGATGGTCTTCTCCTCGTTGTAGGCAGGAGCCACGATAGAGATGCTCGGCACGTAGGGTGCGCTCTGCACCATATTGCGTATATAGTCGTCCGACCAACGCTTGTAGCCCGTGCTATAGCGGTAGGCGAAGACGAGTAGCATGACATACGTTGCGATGAGCAGCATTGAGTATGCCAGGATGGTATAGCCAAAGAAATATAGTAAGAACTCCCACATAGTTTTAAAGCATCCTCATTTGGTTGATAATAGCCATTGCGTCAATCTGGTCGAGCAGCACGCGGTCGGTTTTGCTCTCAAGCACTTCGCCACGCAACTCCTCGAAGGCGTACCTTCCGGCACTGCCGTAGGAGTAGAGGCAGGCGAGTGCCACCTCGCGTGTCTCCTTCGACGACGATGTGCGATAGGCGTGTACGAAGAAGTCGACGTGCTTGCCCGAGTTGATGGCTGCCAGCACACGCAGCACTTCCTGTCTCACCGATTCGGGCTGCTGGTCGTAGGAGTCGAGTGCTGCTTGCTCTTGCGACGCGTCGCGCAGAAGTGCCACAGCGTGCAGTGCCGCTGTGCGGTAGGTGTAGTTGGGCGAGAGGAAGAGCGTATGCAGTTCTGCCTTCTCGCGCTCGCTGCCCCAGTAAGCCACCTCTTCAATCAGAAAGCGCACCGACTCCTCGTTCTTTATATTCTCGGTGAGTATGAGGAACTGCGGCATCTGCCGGTCGTTAGCCCAAAGCCATGCAAAGAGGCGGTGGAGCATCATCAGACGCCACACGCCATGCTCGTTCTCGAGGTCGCTGATGAAGTAGTGGTAAGGGTCGGCTTGTGATGATATGACGTGACACATGCGCGCCATTTGTCGCACGTTGTCGTTGTAATGGTTGATGTAGACGGCGAGGAGTCCCTCGCTAACACAGATGTGCATGTTCACCACGTTTTGCAGAGTTTGCAATACGAGATGTCCTGTGGCAAGATTGCGCTCATAATAAGCCTTAACATCGGTGAGCGCACAGAGTGCTTCGGCGTTAGGTATGTTTGGCAGCTCACGACTCAAATCCATACAAATCTCGGAAATGAGTCGGGAGAGTATTTCGGGGCGATACTTCTTCTTGATGTTGCCGAGCGTAGCGTTGCAGGCTATCTCCACATCCTCGTAGTTAGACATGGTGTCGGAGGTGAGCACATGGTAGAAGCCATCGTAGAGGTCGGCGCGTGCAGCCTCGAATGCACGCCGGTCGCGGTTGTTGCGCCTGATTTTCAAGAAGAAAAGAACAAAGAGTACGATAAGCGTAAGTATGCAGAGCAATATCATACCATACAACACACGGATGTGTATTGCATAGTCTGAGAAATATAGAAGGAAGCGTTGCACGTAGAACTGAACTACTTCCACTCCGTAAAAGTCTACCGAGTGTCCATCAGGATACTGGTATCCAGCTGTCAGGAGATTGCTTATCAATGTGGTGTACTCAGTATTAAGATTTTATATTTAAAGAATAAAAAGGAAGCGCGCACCCTGGGTGTATGTCTGGTCGAGCTTCACCTCGGCACCGAGTCGGTCGGCTATGATGCTGCAGATGTGCAGTCCGAGTCCGGAGCCTTGCACGTTGTCGTCCAGCTTCTTATATCGCTCGAAGATGTCCTTCGCCATCTCCGGCGGTACGCCCGTGCCGGTGTCGGTTACGGAGAAGGTGAGTCTGCCGGGGTTTTCCGTGGTGGAGAGGTGCAGATGTATCTCGCCTTGCACGGTGTGTTTGCAGGCGTTGGTGAGGAAGTTGACGAGCACTTGCTGTATGCGTCTGCTGTCCGACGTGATGAAGTAGTCGTCTGCCACGTCCGACGTGAAATACATGTTGACGTTGGCGTGGCGGCGCATATCTGCCATGAGCATCGCATTGCGACACATCTCGTTCACGGCGAAGCGGCCGTTCTCCACACGATAGTTGCCGTGCTCAGCGTCGGCTACGTCCAGCACGTCGTCGATAAGCATCGAGAGCATGTTGAAACTGTTGAATATATAGTTGAAGTACTCGTGCTTCTGCGTCTCCGACACGTAACCGTCGGGCATACAGAGCAGCTGCGAGAAACCGAACATGGCGTTGAGCGGAGTACGTATCTCGTGAGTCATATTCTGCAACATCTGCGTCTTCGAGCGGTTGGCGCGAATGTTCTGTTTCAGCTCTTCCATGCGTTCGCGCTCCATCTCTTTCATCTCGGAGACATCCTTCACGGCTACCACCATGCTCTTCACGCTGCCGTCGCTATGGCGGTCGCAGACGATGAACGCCAGGCGCAACCAGTCGTAGATGGTGCTCTGGAAGTGGATGCGTGCAACGCTGTTAAATCGCAATCGCTCGTTTATGGTAGAGAGGTCGTTAAACTCCTCTAACATCGAACGGTCGCAGGGCTTGCAGAGCTGCTCGTTGAACACTTTCATAGCATCGCGAACATTGCCAGTACGCGGTATGTACTTCGTGATGACGTGTAGCGTGTTGATGTACGACATGTATTGTTCGGTATCCAAATCGACGTAGAACAAGCAGGAGTAGATATTGGCTAACGACTTCACAACAAGTTCGTTCTGCATGGTGCGCTCCACTTGCTCAGTAAAGTCCTGGTAGTAGCCCTCCATAACGCGTGTGCCATCCTCCTTCACCGATACCACACTGCCACAACGCGTATAGCGCAAACCCAACGTAGGGTGGTCCCAGCGGTATGTATTCTCAAAATGATCCTGATCGAAAATATCATCAAGCGACATACCCTTCGACAATACATCTGCCGGAGCTATACGCGAATACCAATAGTCGTAGAACTCTTCCTCTGTAAAGCGACAGTCTTTGTCTACGCCTAACAGCTCGCGCAACTTTGCTGAACCTTGAAGCCGTGGATGCTCGCCCTTGCGCAGAATAATCCTGTAAATACCCATCTCCGCAGAGTTGAGAATTTCGTCAACTCTGTCCATCTGCATCGGGAGTTTACCGCCATCCAATGTCATCGTTCTGTCTGTCATACTATAGCTATGAAATAGTTATGATTTACTTGCGTTGTAATTGTTGTAATTTTTACACTCGTTTAATTTGCAAAATTACCCAAAAAATACGGCTCACCCGTAAAACCCTGTGTTTACCCAAAGATCATTGATAGTCTGTAGAGGA
>OIWK01002382.1_pt1 | contig 15201 bp, 9 predicted proteins | sample 1587401 | NCBI WGS metagenome assembly OIWK01 (sample SAMEA3888911, study PRJEB22519) | human gut metagenome | biome: human gut; feature: human-associated habitat; material: faeces | place: Denmark | collected 2009
ATCCTCCATGGCTGTACGCCAGGTTTTTACGTGATAGCTTTCGATGTTTTTCCCAAAGTACTGGCGCATGGCTGCATAGCTGTAGGCTCCCTCGACTCCCTGGAATACAACGGTTGCATTTTCAAGGGGAACATGCTTTACAGTTGTAAAATTACGCTCTCCGTAAATCCCATGTTCTGTAAGCAGCTGATACTGTCTCTTACGGCTGATGGCCATGATCTGGCGGAAAAGCTCCTGCACGCCAAGGCTGTTAAAATCTCCGTGAGCTTTTTCTTTCAGGGTATGGATCTTCTGGCTCTCACGTGCCGGATCCAGTACCTGCTTACCGGTTTTTATTTTATATTCAGCGACTTCCTCACTCACCTTCATTCGTTTTTCAAAGAGACGTACGATCTCACTGTCGATCTCATCGATCTCGTCTCTGTATCTTTCCAAATCCGTCATTGGTTTCCTCCGTTATGTCTCCTGATAATTTCTGTAAGATCCCCCAGGAACGCCAGGGAACCAAAAGCAATGATCACATCCTCTTTTCCTGCCAGCTGATAGGCCTCTGCCACTGCGGCTTCGATGTTGTCAAAGGGCCTTACATCAGAATGAAATTCCCGCACCGCATCTGCCAGCTCCTGCGGGGTCAGAGCCCTGGGGTTATCCGGTGCTGCAATCGTCAGGATGGTATCTGCGTATTTTTCTGTTTTCCGGATGACCTTGCGGTAATCCTTGTCACGGAACATTCCCATGATGTAGATGATCCTTTTTCCCTTAAAATACCGTTCAATGGATGCAGCCAGCATGTCTGCCGCTGCAGGGTTATGAGCTCCATCAACCACAAAATCCGGTTCTGTCCCGAGAAGTGCAAATCTTCCCGGCCAGGTGGTACGTTTCAATCCATCCTGTCTCTGGACCAGTGTTGTGGGATATCCCTGTTCATTCAGGATTTCCAGTGCTCGGAGCGCTGCCACCGCATTTTCCTTCTGATAGGCACCTGCCAGGGATATTGTATATTTTTCTCCTTTATAAAGAAAGGTCTGGCCAGTTATGGATGCTTCCAGTACCTCTGCGCTGTCCTGGTCTGCTGCCTCGTATGGCACATTCTGTTCTGCGCATATTCTTCGTATGACCGCCTCTGCCTCCGGCTGCTGCTTTACAGTTACCATATGACTGTTCGGTTTAATGATGCCGGCCTTTTTTTCTGCTATCTCGCCCAGGGTATTTCCAAGAAATGCCGTATGATCCATACTGATGGATACCAGAATGGAAAGAACTGTAGTACTTATAATGTTGGTGGCATCCAGATCACCGCCCATACCAACTTCCATTAATACCAGATCGCATTTCTCATCCCAAAAATAAAGAAATGCGGCTGCAGTTTCAATTTCAAATACTGACGGATGCGGTTTTCCCTCTTTTACGATCTCATCGATCACCTCCGCGATCCTTGTCACATATGCTGCAAATTTCTCTCTGCTGACAGGTTCTCCGTTAACCTCCATCCTCTCTCTGTAGGAATAGACCGCCGGGGAAATATATCTTCCGACCCGGTATCCTGCACCTGATAAAGCGGAATACAGATATGCGATCACAGAACCCTTTCCGTTAGTTCCCGCTACATGAACATACTTCAGTTCATCCTGGGGATCTCCAAGCCGCCTCATCAGTTCTCTCATATTTTCCAGTCCCAGAACAATTCCCTTTTTCAATTCCGCAGCTCTGATGTAGGCACGACTTTCTTCATAATTCATCGTCTGTTTTCTCCTTCCGCATGTGTTGATGATCCATTACTGCTTTTTCACTTTGCAGTAATAATTTTGTTCATTATAACCCACGTGTATATTTTTTTCAAGGCAGGGAAGGCTATTAAAGACGCTTTTCCACGTTAAATATATTTAAAGTCCAGGCGGATATTCGCAGCCCCGCAGGGGACTTTCTTAATTCAGTTAAACTGACATTTTTCCGGAAAGCGCAGGATTTCTGCTGATGAGAAGGAGCTTTAAAATGCAAAAGAAGGATTTTTTTCTGTGTGGTTTTACAGGCTGGTGTCTGGAGATCTTATGGACAGGACTGCACTCTCTTGTCACCGGACATTTTACTATGATGGGCAAAACCTCTCTTCTGATGTTCCCTGTTTACGGACTTGCAGCACTGATCCGTCCGGCTTACTACAAGCTTGCCCGCTTTCCGGTTATGGTACGGGGGATTTTTTACAGCTGCGGGATTTTTTTCGTGGAATTTTTAAGCGGATCTTTTTTTCAGAAGCTTCACATCTGTCCCTGGGATTATTCTCATGTTCCGCTTCAGTATAAAGGAGTGATCCGGCTGGACTATGCTCCTCTGTGGTTTTTTACCGGTCTCTTTTTCGAATGGCTTCTTCGACAAAATCCTCGGAAAGTCTCTTGAAAATCTCACAGTTATATTATATGATAACTGGAAGGAATCTTATTTCCAGTAAATAATTGGAGGTACAACATGAGACATTTAATGAGTCCATTGGATTTCTCGGTTGAAGAGCTTGATAAGCTTCTGAATCTCGCCGACGACATCGGGAAAAATCCAAAAAAGTATGCGCATACCTGTGATGATAAAAGGCTTGCGACATTGTTTTACGAACCAAGTACACGTACACGTTTAAGTTTCGAAGCAGCCATGATGAATCTTGGAGGAAAGGTTCTCGGTTTTTCTTCTGCTGATTCCAGCTCCGCATCCAAAGGCGAAAGCGTTGCCGATACTATTCGCGTTGTTTCCTGTTATGCAGATATCTGTGCTATGCGTCATCCGAAAGAGGGTGCTCCGCTTGTAGCTTCTATGTCATCCAACATTCCGGTGATCAATGCCGGTGATGGCGGCCACCAGCATCCTACCCAGACATTAACCGATCTTTTAACTATCCGTTCCCTGAAGGGCAGACTTGACAATATTACCATCGGCCTCTGCGGTGACCTGAAATTCGGCCGTACCGTTCACTCTCTGATCGAGGCTCTGGTCCGTTATGAAAATGTGAAATTTGTTCTGATCTCTCCGGAGGAGCTTCGTATTCCAAGCTATATCCGTGAGGATGTTCTGAAACGCAACAATGTCGAGTTTGTCGAGGAGGAACGTCTGGAGGATGCACTTCCGGATCTGGATATCCTGTACATGACCCGTGTTCAGAAGGAACGTTTCTTCAACGAAGAGGATTATGTCCGCATGAAAGATTTCTATGTTCTGGACAAACAGAAAATGGAGCTTGCACCGAAGGATATGTATGTCCTCCACCCACTCCCACGTGTTAACGAGATTTCTGTTGAAGTGGATTCTGATCCACGTGCCGCTTATTTCAAACAGGTCCAGTATGGTGTGTATGTCCGTATGGCCCTGATTCTTACATTACTGGAGGTGGAACTGCCATGTTAAACGTAGGTGCTCTTCGTGAGGGTTATGTTCTGGATCATATCAAAGCCGGCAAGGCAATGACGATCTATCATGACCTGAAGCTGGATAAGCTGGACTGTACGGTTGCTATCATCAAAAATGCCCGCAGCCAGAAAATGGGAAAAAAGGATATCATCAAGGTTGAATGCCCCATCGAGGATCTGGATCTGGATATCCTTGGTTTTATCGATCATAATATTACCGTAAATATCATCAAGGACGAAAAGATCGTTGCAAAGAAAGAGCTGAAGCTGCCGAAGCAGGTTGTGAACGTGATCAAATGCAAGAATCCTCGCTGCATTACTTCCATCGAGCAGGGACTGGATCAGATTTTTGTTCTTGCAGATGAAGAGAATGAGGTTTACCGGTGTAAGTATTGCGAGGAGAAATATAGAGGTAAACGGAATAAATAGGGATTCAAGGATTCCTGCGAGAATTATTGACAACCGGACGCGTCCGGCTCCTGCGAAGGCCTGAATATCGAAGCGGGAACTGGGCGCTGTGTTTTCATAGAAAAGTTTTTTACAAAAAAGCAACTGATATTTTACAGAACATATCTGCAAAATACAGTTGCTTTTATTATGTGCTTATTATCATACACAGTCAGACCGATAAGCCGGGTTATGTCGTTGGGTGATCATCTATCTAGGCCTTCCGTTGCCAGAAGGCTCCAGCGACCTACCTGAAAGCACGACGGGCCGCCGTATGGCTTTCTTCTCGGTCTTGCTTCGAATGGAGTTTACATGTGCCCGCTCTGTTACCACAGCGGCGGTAGTCTCTTACACTGCCTTTCCACCCTTACCCCGCAAAACGGGGCGGTTTATTTCTGTTGCACTGGTCTGGGAGTTACCTCCACCGGACGTTATCCGGCATCCTGCCCTGTGAAGCCCGGACTTTCCTCGTCTGTACCCTTTCGTCTGTACAGCCGCGATCACCTGGCCTGCTCGCACGAATGCTATTCTAACACGAATCCCGCTTTAAGTAAAGTACTATAAATAAGTAAATTGAAAAATTATAACCGGCTGCTTTACTTAACCTTTACAGTCACTCTTTTATATACACCGTTGCTGGCAAGAATATATATGCTGCAGCTTCCCTTCGCCTTTGCCCGGATCACCCCGTTTTGGCTTACCGTTGCAATTTTGCTGTTGGTAGTGTAATAGCGGTAGGAACTTGGGTGGGAAAGCAGTTTCTTTTTACGGTTCTCACTTGTAAGCTGACACTTCAGCCTGAAGGTTTTGCCAGGTTTCAGGATAACTGTGGTCCTGTTTACTTTAATCGAAAAAGCATTTGTTGTACGTGCCTTTTTCATGGCAACATGCACTTCATTGGATTTGGCAATGTAGATTTTTCTGCCTTTCACCATTTTATAAGCAGCAACAAAATACTTATACTCACGGTTCGACTTCAGATTCTTATGTGTCATGGAAAGCTTTCCATTTTTAACCGTTCCGGCCTTTTTATAATTTATACTTCCGTTACAGTAGCACCAGAAAACATCATAACCGGCTGCACCAGGATACTTTCTCCAGGAAACGACAATGCTGTTCTTCTGTGCCTTGCCTGTTGCAAAAAATACCTGAAGCTTCAGACGATAAACGTCCTTTCCGCTCAGTTTGGACTGATCGGCCTGCTCGATCGTGAAGATACCTTTCCTGAAAGTAATCCTGTAATTTGGATTAGAACCGGAAGCCTGAGAAACTGTGATCGGATAGATTCCCACCTTTTCACCGGCTTTTCGTCTTACTGTAATTCCTGATAAAGTGTCTTTTCCCACCAGACCTTTCGCCGTATAAGTAAGGACAGGATCTGCTTTACCGGCAATTTTGTTCTTATTGTCAGCAGTTACCGTGATATTTTTCGGAGCGACCGTTATGATCACTTCTCTGGAAACAGCGAGATAATTCTGGCTCTCATCCATGGAAACTGTGATCTTCGCTGTTCCTGCATTTCTGATCGTCACGGTTCCATCCTCACTTACTGTGGCGACTTTTTTATTATCACTTGCAAACCGAATATCAGACTCTGTGTCTTTCGCCTTTGCCGTGATCTTAAACGCCGGGGCTCCGTAAGTCACTTTATAGGATAGCTTATCTATAACAAGGCTGCGTCCAAGCTTTCTTACCGTTATGGTGACTTCTTTCTGATCTGCTGTATAGTTTGCACTCTCTGCAAGAGAAACGGTCAGCGTTGCCGTGCCGGTTCCCACGATCGTTACCATGCCGTTTTCGTCCACTGCTGCAACCTTGTCGTCGCTGCTTGCATACGTTTTCAGTCCATCACCCTTATTACTTACATTCAGCCTGAAAGTTTCTTCTCCATAATCCTTATCTGTGACCTCAGATACGCTGAGTGCCGGATCTGCCTTTGCTACGACAAATTCAGCGGATGAGCCTTCTGGTTTCAGGCTGTAATTCTTATCTTTGATCGTTGCTGTCACAATATAAGTTCCTGCAAGAGACGGTACTTCCGTTCCATTCACCTCGGTTCCGTCGTTTGCTTTGCCTGTGTATGTCAGGGTGATCTCCGGGTTATCTTTTCCCACCAGTCCGTTCAGAACTGCGGTAGCTGGAGTGATCGTTCCTTCATATGTTCCGCCATTTGGTGTGATCTTAACTGTGATCTCTTTCGGAGCAACCGTTATGGTGACTTCTTTCTGATCTGCTGTATAGTTTGCAGTCTCTGCAAGGGAAACGGTCAGGGTTGCGGTGCCGGCTCCAACGATCGTTACCACACCGTTTTTGTCCACCGTCACAACCTTGTCGTTACTGCTTGCGTAAGATTTCACGCCATTACCTTTGTTGCTTACTTCCAGCTTAAAGGATTCTTCTCCATATTTTTTATCTTTGACTGCGGATACGCTGAGTGCCGGATACGCCTTTGCCACAATAAATGCTGCAGAGGCACCCTCTGTTTTCAGGCTGTAATTCTTATCTTTGATCGTTGCTGTCACGGTATAGATTCCTGCAAGAGATGGCACCTTCGTTCCATTTACCTCTGTTCCGTCGTTTGCCCTGCCTGTGTATGTCAGGGTAATCTCCGGGTTATCTTTTCCCACCAGTCCGTCCAGAGCTGCCACTGCCGGGACAATGATTTCTCCATAGATCCCGCCGTTCGGTGCGATCTTCGCACTGATCTCTTTCGGAACAACCGTCACGGTCACTTCTCTGGAAACTGCGAGGTAATTCTGGCTCTCATCCATGGAAACTGTGATCTTCGCTGTTCCTGTATTTCCGATGTTTACAGTTCCATCTTTGCTTACTGTGGCAACCTCTTTATTATCACTTGCAAACTGGATACCGGATTCTTTATCTCCTGCCTTCGCTGTGATCTTAAATGCCGGATCTCCATAAGTTACCTTGTAAGAAATCTTATCTACCACAAGGCTGTGTTCGATCTTTCCAACAGCTATGGTGACTTCTTTCTGATCTGCTGTATAGTTTGCACTCTCTGCAAGGGAAACGGTCAGCGTTGCTGTGCCAGTTCCAATGATCGTTACCACACCGTTATTGTCCACCGTTACAACCTTGTCGTCACTGCTTACATAAGATTTCACGCCATCGCCTTTGTTGCTCACTTCCAGTTTAAAGGCTTCTTCCCCATATTTTTTGTCTTTGACTGCGGATACGCTCAACTGTGGATCTGCTCTCTTTATTGTAAATTCAGCAGAGCTGCCGTCTTCTTTCAGACTGTAATTGCTATCTTTGATGGAAGCAGTCACTGTGTAGGTTCCGGCTTTGGACGGCACTTTCCCGTCTGCTGCAGTACCGTCGTTTGCCCTGCCTGCATATGTCAGAATGATCTCCGGATCATCCTCTCCCACCAGTCCGTCCAGAACCGCGGTCGCAGGAGTGATCGTTCCTTCATATATCCCGCCGTTTGGTGTAATCTTAACTGTGATCTCTTTCGGGCTGATATCTGCTGTGGTACTTGTCTGCTGCCCGTTATCTGCCAGGATATAATCCCCTGCCGATCCGCCGCCCAGCACAGGCTTTGTAATCGTGACAGTTTTTCCATTGGCTGCATTGCTGTCTGCAAAAGTACCTTCTGCACTTACTGTAAGGCTGTCACCTTTCACTGCTCCTGCAAACACGGCTTTGCTGTAATCCAGTTCCGCATCCACAGTTCCGTCATATACCTTGCCTTTTGCAGTGATTCCGGAAACTACAACTTCCCGCTGCCAGATCGTATAAGCCTTCGTATCGGAAGCAGCGGTAAAATCACCATTTTCGGATACACTGACCCTGACTTCATAAGTTCCTGCGTGTATCGGGGCTTCTGTCTGCCAGGTTTCATTTACGTTGTATTCAACTTTGATATTGGCATTGCTGTTTGTTGTATATGCCAGATCTGCCGGCTGTCCGTCGTATTCCTTATCCAGCGTACCTGTGATTTTTACATTTGCTGTCTGACGGCTGACATTTACTGCGATCTGGCTGTCGGCAGGTTTGTCACCGCTTTTGTATTCTGTCACGCCCTGCAGATGATATGCAACTGTCAGTTTATAAGTGCCTGCTTCCAGAGTATCCAAATATTCTCCGCTGAATGTGATCTTATCTGCGGAAACTGTATAATCTTCCCCCTCTGTCAGAGTGGTTTCTCCGTTTCTTACAGACGCTACAGTGTTTCCATTTAATGTTACTTTCGCGTCCACGGAAGCTTTGGTTGTTCTTGTGTAGTCGATGGAAGAATCCACAACTACAGAATCTTTAAATACAGCTACCCCATCAGAATTGACGATCGTCTGGTTTCCTGCATTGTCTGTAACACGGGCATAGACCACATACCTGCCGCCTTCTGTCAGGGAAAGTTTCTCCTCTGCATTCCATGGAAGCCATGTGCCATTTGCATCATAGGATTCCTCCGCACTGACCGCCTGGTATTCTACAGAAGCAATTCCACTGGCACTATCTGCACCTGTGATGTCAACAGAAACATTATCCTTGAACCAGTAACCATAAGTAATATCCTTCAGGGAACTGTCAAATGTATTTTCTCCGATCCGGATACTGCCTGACGGCATTCCGGTATCAATTTTGAAGGTTACTGTTTTTTTATCGGTAACGGCACCTGTTGCAGTCTCTTTCAGATAATATCCTGCAGACTGTTCTCCCTGCTCTGTGTAATCCCCAAGCGAATCCTTCCAGTCTGTTTTGTTCGTCGATATCTGGTATCCACTGTCCGGTACAAGTTTCACAGGGCTTATGTACCAGTCATTGTTACCTTTCGTTCCGGAAACCTGCGCAGCCGCTGAAGTCTGCAGATAGCTGATGCTCCAGTTCTGGGAAACACCCGTGGCACCGGTAAGTGTATAGTTATCATTTCCAAGGTCTGTTACCGTTGCCGTATAGCTGTCGCCTGCTTCCGTCTGTGTATTGCCTTCATAGGCAATTGCAAAAGAATCGCCCTCTACTGCATTCGCAACCGTCGCCGATACGCTCTGCTCACTTCCCGTATAAATCAGATCTGTTTTCGACCAGGTTAAGTCTGCCGGAAGTGGTGCGATCGTGAAGGGAGTTTCCGCTTCTGCCCCTGCATAATTTCCATTTTCTGCCACAACCGCTTTCACACAATAAGTACCTGCATTCTTTGGTACTCCTCCATTTGTGGCTGCACCATCTGCTGCGGTCGTCATATCTGTACAGCCGGCATCTGTGTAGTATGTACAGGTATAGCTGGAGGCATCTGTAATGTCACTTTCACCTGACTTAACTGTTATGCTTGGTGTATTCGCCTTCTGTCCATAGGTCCAGTCATCCATGGTCACTGTCGGATTAATTTTCGCTTTTTTAATCTTAAAATCAGCACTTATTGTCTGACCGCCAAACGTGACTTTTACCGTATATTGTCCCGAATTTACCGGTGCGGCACCTTCACTTGTAGCACCGCTGTTGCTGCTGTTGGTCTTCGTGCCGTCTTTCAGATAATATACGATATCCGCTTCATTATCTGACTGATAAGCAATGCCATTTGTCACGGTTGCTCCGGTATAAGTATTGCCGGAATAGTATGCATCAGCTGCTGCCAGGGTTAAATCTAATTTACCGGGATTAAATTCACAATCTGGCTTCGCCGTACATGTTGCAATGATTTTATTAGCACTTGTTGAATAACTCCATGAATGAAGATGATCACTTACGTACAGACACTTTTCAGTTGTATCATAACTTATAGAATGAAAGCCATCATCATAAGTAATCCTTTTGCACATCTCCGGAGACGTTCCAGGGGTTGTAATTGTACATGGGAAACTATTTACCTTAACACTTGCAGTTCCTTTGAAGTCATCTTGTATGGTAAATTTTTTTCCTGAAGACATGACAATATCGCAATTATTATTTTCAAAGGTTACATTTCCAATAGTAGCTGATACATTGGTTGTATTTAGCCAAATTCCCCAATCAAAATTTTGAATTTTTCCACCAACAATTTTAATTTCCCCTGCCTGTATTCCTATAGTGCTCTTCTTCGAAGATGTCGATGTAATAGTTCCGCCATACATATTGACGGTTCCTCTTACAATACAAGCCGCATCATTACCTGTATTACCGCCACAGTCCAATATCGTTCCATCCTGAATATTTATCGTTCCAGCAAGATCGTACCAATTATTCCCTACAATATTTCCATACATAAAAGAACCAGTTGCATTAAATTTAGCATTCTTAAGGTTAACAACCCCTCCGTTTTGAATTATGGAAACTCCATTGTTCGTTAAAGCCTCATAAGTACCGCCCTCAAAAGTAACTGTTGCATCTTTATTTTTATTGATCAGAAAAATATTATTATCAACATTCACCGTATACTCATTAATAATCGTTAACTCTTTACAAGCATTTTCTATACTAATAAAACAGCCATCATCATCCCCTGGCATATTAATGTTTCCAGTAATCTCCAGAGTAACTTTCTCTGTAGTGTCAATAGTAATTACACCACCGAAGGGATCGCGAGGCCCAGTCTTAGTATATGTTCCGCCCTGTACCGTATACGTTCCTCCAGAAGTGATCGTTACCTTTCCCGTCCCCGGCGAAATCGTATTTGCAGCCGCTGTTCCCACTGCCATCTCACTGCCGCTGCTAAAAAGAGCAACTCCATCCGTAAAGTCTTCCTCCACTTCCACGGCATCCTCAGTATCATCTTCATCCTGGGATTCTGAAAGATCCTGGATCTCCACTTCTCCACTTTCCTCAACATCCTCTGTCTCAGGTTCTTCTGCAGGTTCTTCTGCAGCTTCAAAGATCACATCCTCATTGTCTTCGCCGTCTTCGAATTCCTGCATTTCCACATCAGCCGCCCAGATAAGGGATTCCGGTACCACAGATGTGATCAGCACTGTTCCGGTCAGGATCGCTGAAAGCAGTTTCCGGCTCTTTTTCACTAATTCATTTTTCTTCATTTTGTTCCTCCTTCCACATTTTATATTTTATGGAAATATTATACTCTACAGAACAAAATTAAGTAATGCCCATCAGAAGCCAAAAAAGTGCCTTTTTTTCTGAAAAAAGTATTACGGCGGTCGCAATTGACCGCCGTATGTATCTTTGTCTGTTATTTATTTACAAAGGGTTTCAGCTCTTCGCGCTTTTCCACACCCAGTGTCTGAAAAATGCGGGAGAGATAATGTTTGATCGTATTGACTGACATGGACAGGTGATCTGCGATCTCCCGGTTGGTCCAGCCTTTGCTTGCAAGCATGGCTATGGAAAATTCCATAGGTGTCAGCCTATCTGTAACAGAGCTCTGAAGCTGTGGATTATGAATATCCATCCAGCCGCGGCTGAAAGCAACGACTGCCTGTGAAAGCCGTTTGTAATTTTCCGGTTCTGTTGGTTTGATACAGGCTTCGATCTGGCCAAGCATCAGTCCGTGGTGCTCGATGAACGGTTCCAGAAATCCATCCGGTTTCGCCATGTTCCATGCTTTTATCAGGATTTCCCTGGCTTCCTCATGTTTCTTCTGGTTATTCAGACACATGATGATCATGCAGTAGAGATATTCCATAGCAATGGGATAACAGCCATCAAGCATCAGAAAAACTGACTGACATAATCCCAGTGCCCGCTCATATTCTTCATTCAGATAAGCATTGTGTGCGAGGATATAGATTGCATAAGCACGAATACCCGCCGGCAGATACGGCAAAAAATCCTTGAGAGGTGGAAGTCCGTCTGCCGGAAGATGCATCAGAACCGTTGCCAGATAGCCGGCAAAAACACAGGAAGCCATAACTTCTTCTGATGCAGAGTTTTCTTCTGCAAGACGAAGGCATTCCTGGATGTTTCGAAATCCCATTCTGGAAGCAGATGGATTTCCCAGCGTAAGATTGGAAAAAGAATACAAAAGTCCTGCGGACAGGCGCAGGCAGAGATCTTTGTCCTGCAGATAAAGCTCCGCAATGTTTCTGCATTCCTGCGCACGTCCTGAAAAATAATATAACTCCGCCTGTGCGATCTGCCGTTGATCCGGATCCTGAAAAGCATCCACAGTAGCCTGTGCCTGTCCGGGAGCAAAGGAACTGTTTATCAAAGGCATAAGATGAGCGGAAAAAGAATCATACATCAAAACAGCTCCCCCCTACAAACTCCCGAAGAAGAGAATTCCGTGGGATATCGTCACTCGGTACTGCGACAAAATAGTCAAAGAATTTGAGAAGGCGCTTCGCCTCGATATATTCCGGCTCGTCCTTGCCGATCCCGAACAGAAGCGGCTCTGCATAAAGCTTCAGGCAGGCCAGTTCATAGACAAGTGCGGAGTTGAACATCACATCTGCCTCTTCCTGATACGGGAAGATGTTTGCTTCCTCTCCTCTTCTTACCGACGGCCATCTGGCGATCGTGTCCTTTGCACTCGTTCCACGCGTTCTCGCATCACGCACAATCCTTCGGATCAGTCTGCCATCCGTGGTCGGGATACGGTTGTGTTTGTCGATATTCAGCTGTGTCAGCGCACTGATATAGATCTTGAATTTGCTTTCTTTCGGGAGGGAATGACTCAGTTTGTCATTAAGTCCATGGATTCCCTCGATAACGAGGACATCCTCTTTCCCAAGCTTAAGGAAATCTCCCCGGTATTCCCTGTGGCCTGTCACAAAGTTAAATACCGGCAGTTCAATGCGCTCGCCACGAAGAAGAGCCAGCATATCTTCGTTGAATTTCTCCACGTCCAGTGCTTCCAGGCATTCATAATTTCTCTCACCGTATTCATCCAGCGGTGTATCTTCTCTGTTTTTGAAATAGTTGTCTACAGCGATCGGATGCGGCTTCATGCCATGTGCTGTGAGCTGGATTGACAGCCGATGCGAAAAACTGGTCTTTCCTGATGAAGACGGGCCTGCGATCATGATGAATTTTCTGCTTCCATCTGCTACGATCTGCTCTGCGATCCTGGAAATCCTGGCCTCCTGAAGTGCTTCCTGCACCAGAAGGATGTTCCGCACCCCTTCTCTGGTGATCCGGTCATTCAGATCACCGACGTAGGAGATATCCATCTTTTCTGCCCATTCCTGGGATTCCTTCTGTACCCTGAATATTTTTTCCTCCGGGGCAAACGGCGGGATCGTAAATGGATCACTGCGCTCCGGCAGTTCCAACACAAAGCCCTCATCATAAAGCTTCAGGTCAAAATACTTCACATATCCTGTATGATCTGCCATGTATCCATAGAAATAATCTTCATAGTTTTCGATGTTGTAGATATTTACCCTGGAAACACGGCGGTAACGGAAGAGTTTTTCCTTATCATACATATGATGCTGATGAAACAATGCAATCGCGTCAGCCGTACTGACAGATTTCTTACCGATCGGCAGGCATGCATCTGCGATCCTGCACATCTCTTCTCTGATCCGATCCAGAAATCCCTGATTCAGACCCGGGAATCCGTTTATTGTAAAATAATATCCTGATCCGACAGAATAATGGATTTCCACCTTCTCCACAGTTTCCTTACCTGCCACATCATAAATCGCCTTAAGGAGCACCAGGCAGGCACTTCTTTTGTAGGTGGAAAATCCTATATGATCTCTGATCGTCACAAATCTTACAGTACAGTCACGCTTTACCTTCTTGTGAAGCTCCCGGAGCCTTCCGTCTGCTGTAACCAGTATGATCGGAAACCCTGTATCTTTCTGATATTCATCGACAATATCCCTGTAGGAGGTCCCACAGGGATATTCTTTTGTTTCACCATTGACAGTTACTTTTGCCATTTTTTGTTCCATAACAAACCCTCCCGTTTACCCTTGATGTCACAATGTTATATACGGGCTTTTTATTTTTGCACATGAAATCTGAAGCTTCGGAAATTTCTGACTCAGTTTTTTCTTCATGGCCTCCATAAAAATATATTCTGTTCCATAATGTCCGGCATCTATGATCGGAAGACCGGCAGCTACGGCATCAATTCCCGTATGATGATCAATATCACCGGTAACGTACACCTGCGCTCCCTTTGCCAGTGCATCCGGGATCATACTCTTGCCGCTTCCCGTACAGACTGCCGCCTTCTGCACCAGACGATCCGGATCACCGTAAACTCTGACATCATGAAGTGCAAGAGCCTTCTTGACAAAGTCTCCGCACTCTCTCAGCGTCATCTGCTCTGGAAGCATTCCGACACGGCCAAATCCCTCACAGCCGTCCTTTGTCTCCTCTGTCACAGAAAGGACTTCTCTGTCCGTAAGCTTCAGATAATCCGCGCTCAGTTCAGCCATACCAAGTACATCATAGTTGGTGTGCATGGCATAATAGGAAATATTATTCCTGATCAGACGCATAATTTTTCTTCCGGACGAGTCATAATTATTAATCCTCTTGATTCCGCCAAAGATCATCGGATGATGCGTGATGATCATATCTGCACCTTCCTGCACTGCCTCCTCAAGCGTTTCCTCTGTCAGGTCCAATGCGAGAAAGACATGAAAAACACCCTCCTCATCATCTCCGACCAGAAGTCCGACGTTGTCCCAGTTCTCTGCCGCCTCTGCCGGATATTCATGATCCAGCCATGCTGTCAGTTCCTTAACTTTCATAATGATTCAGGGCAGCCAGGATAAGCTGCCTCTCCTCCTCGATTTCTTTTTTGCGTTTAACCGCACTCTCTCCAGTGGCTTCTTTCAGTCTTTCCAGAATCTCTTCGTGGATCCTTAATTCCCGCTCCAGATATTTCTTAAGAACCGGATGTCTCTTCTCCAGAAGGAATCTGCCAAACATCTCTTCCTGTATACTCCACGGCAAGGTCTGCTCTTCTGTTTTTCGATCCACCTTGAGGATCGGGTAAAACTTTCCGTCCTCAAGGATCATTTCTTCTTCTGTAATGCGAAATCCGTTTTCAAGAAGGAAATGTCGAAAATGCGGAATATCCGACTGTGGCTGAAGGATCATTTCCTGAAAATCTTCCCAGACACTTCTGCCATCTGCGAGAATGCGCTCCATCAAAGATCCTCCCATTCCCGCGATAACCAGAGTATCTCCCTCTCCATGTCCGATATCAGCCAGTCCGTCACAGCGTCTGGTTTCTATGTAAGAACCCAAGCCATACTGTTCAATATGTGCTCTCGCTCTGGATAATGGTCCTTCTGCAACATCTGTTGCAATCGCTCCCGGGATCCTGCCCTGAAGCTTCAGGTATACCGGCAGATATCCATGATCGCAGCCCACATCCACCAGTCGGTTTCCCTCTGTCACCATATCGGCGATCGCACAAAGCCTCCTGGATATCTGTACTGAAGCACCCATCAGTCCAGATAATCCTTCAGCTTGCGGCTGCGGCTCGGATGGCGGAGTTTACGAAGTG
>OIWK01002401.1_pt1 | contig 15134 bp, 12 predicted proteins | sample 1587401 | NCBI WGS metagenome assembly OIWK01 (sample SAMEA3888911, study PRJEB22519) | human gut metagenome | biome: human gut; feature: human-associated habitat; material: faeces | place: Denmark | collected 2009
TCGGGCGGATATTGAGGCTGTGATGACCCAGTGCGTGTGCCCGGACTGCGGCGGCGCCCGCCTGTCTACGGAGAGCCTGTCTGTGACCGTTGGGGGCAAGAATATTTATGAGTTCTGCCAAATGCCCATTCATGAGGAGCTGGATTTTATCCAGAACTTGCAGCTGACGGAAAAGGAACAGATGATCGGCGCCCTGATCGTGCGGGAAATCCGCGATCGGCTGAATTTCCTGAACAGTGTGGGGCTGGATTATCTGTCTCTGGCGCGAGAAGCGGCCACTCTGTCCGGCGGCGAAAGCCAGCGCATTCGTCTGGCTACCCAGATCGGCTCCAGCCTGATGGGGGTGCTGTATATTTTGGACGAGCCGTCCATCGGTCTGCACCAGCGGGACAATGAAAAGCTGCTGGGCACCCTGCGCCACCTGCGGGACTTGGGCAACACCCTGATCGTGGTGGAACATGACGAGGACACCATGCGGGCGGCAGACTATGTGGTAGACATTGGTCCCGGTGCCGGTATCCATGGCGGCGAGCTGGTGGCAGCGGGCACGGTAGACGACATTATTGCCTGCGACCGCTCCATCACCGGCCAGTACCTGAGCGGCAAGCGCAAGATCCCGGTACCAGCCAAGCGGCGGCCGGGCAATGGCAAAAAGCTGACGATCTATGGTGCGGTACAAAACAACTTGAAGGGCATTGATGTGGAGATCCCGCTGGCTACCTTTACGGCCGTGACCGGCGTGTCCGGTTCTGGCAAATCCAGTCTGGTAAACGAGATCCTTTATAAGCATCTGGCCAATATGCTCAACGGCGCCAAAAAGCGCCCGGGCAAGTTTGACCGTATGACCGGTGTGGACAATCTGGACAAGGTCATCAACATTGACCAGTCGCCCATTGGCCGCACCCCCCGGTCCAACCCGGCTACTTATACCGGTGTGTTTAACGACATTCGCGACCTGTTTGCTTCCACCCCGGATGCCAAAATGCGGGGCTACAAGGCCAATCGCTTTTCCTTTAATGTTAAGGGCGGTCGGTGCGAGGCCTGCCAGGGCGACGGTATTGTGAAGATTGAAATGCACTTTTTGGCCGATGTGTATGTACCCTGCGATGTATGCGGCGGTCATCGGTACAACCGAGAGACCCTGGAAGTGAAGTTCAAGGGCAAGAATATTTATGAAGTGCTGGAGATGACCGTGGACGAGGGCGTGGCGTTCTTTGCCAACCTGCCCAAGCTCCGCCGGAAGCTGGAGACCCTGGCTTCGGTCGGCCTGGGCTATCTGAAGATCGGCCAGCCCTCCACCACCCTCTCCGGCGGTGAGGCCCAGCGGGTGAAGCTGGCCACGGAGCTTTCCAAGCGCTCCACGGGCAAGACCATCTACATCCTGGATGAACCCACCACCGGCCTGCACACCTACGACGTCCATAAGCTCCTGGAAGTGCTGGACCGCCTGGTCCAGGGGGGCAACACCGTCGTCGTCATCGAGCACAACCTCGACGTCATCAAGTCCGCCGACCACGTCATCGACCTGGGCCCCGAAGGGGGCAGCGGCGGCGGACACATCGTCTGCACCGGCACCCCGGAGGAGGTGGCCCAGTGCGAGGCTTCCTACACGGGTCGCTACCTGAAAAAACTCTTGAAATAATTGCCGTCGGGCCAAAGGAGGGATGACCATGGAACCCACGGAACTCATCTTACTGGAGGGCACCGTCTCGGCGGTGATCTACCGCAACGAGGAAAACGGCTACACGATCCTGCGCCTGGAATCGGACCAGGAAGAGGAGGACGTGACCGTGGTGGGCACCATGCCGGGCATCAACCCCGGCGAGGGGCTCTCCGTCCAGGGCCAGTGGACCCACCACAGCACCTACGGCCCCCAGTTTAAGGCCGAGATCGTGGAGCGGCGGATGCCCGTGGGGGAAAAGGCCATCTTAGAGTACCTCATGTCCGGGGCCGTGAAGGGCGTGGGCGGCGTGACCGCCCGGCGGCTCTTCGACGCCTTCGGGGCGGATGTGCTCACCGTGATCGAGGAGGAGCCCCAGCGCCTGACCGAGGTCAAGGGCATCACCCCCAAGCGGGCGGAGACCATGCACCAGTCCCTGTGCATGCAGCTGGCCATGCGGCGGCTGCTGGACTTTCTGGCCGAGCACGGGCTGCCCTTGCAGATCGGCATGCCCCTCTACCAACGCTACGGGGACCTGGCCCTGACCGTCCTGCGAAACGACCCCTACTTACTCCTGGAGGACCCTCTCTATGTCCCCTTTCCCACGGTGGATCAGCTGGCCCTGGCTCTGGGCATCGCCCCCGACGCCTCCCTGCGCCTGGAGGCCGGCCTGCTGCACACCCTGAGCCACAACCTGGACAACGGGCACGTTTTCCTCCCCTACTCCAAGCTCATGGACGCCGCCCAGCGGCTGCTCAGCGCCCAGCCGGAGGACCTGGCCCGGTGCTTTGCCGCGCTGCTGGACCAGCGCAAGGTCGTGCGGGAGAGCATCGCCGGGCAGGACGCCTGCTACCTGGCCAGGCTCTATGACTGCGAGGTCTACGTCGCCAACTACCTGCTGGGCATGGACGGGGAAGCCCTCTGTCCCCCGGAGGATCTGGACGGGCTGTTGGACCGGATCCAAACCGAACAGGGCATCCAATATGCCCCCCTCCAGGCCGAGGCCGTAAAGACCGCCGCCCAGCGGCAGATGCTCCTGCTCACCGGCGGACCGGGCACCGGCAAGACCACCTCCCTGCGGGGGATCTTAGCGCTGTTTGACCACCTGGGCCTGCGGACGGCCCTGACTGCCCCCACCGGGCGGGCGGCAAAGCGGCTGTCGGAAACCTGCGGGGCGGAGGCCTCCACCATCCACCGGCTGTTGGAGACCCGCTATGACAGCACCACCGGCGGCCTGACCTTCGCCCACAACGAGCAGGAGCCGCTGGACACCGACGCCGTGATCTTGGACGAGGCCTCCATGGTGGACCTGCTGCTCATGCAGGCGCTCCTCGCCGCCCTGCCCGGTGGGTGCCGGCTGGTGCTGGTGGGGGACCCCCATCAGCTGCCCTCCGTCGGGCCGGGGAACGTCCTGTCGGACCTGCTCCGCTCCCACTGTCTGCCGACGGTCCGCCTGACCGAGATCTTCCGGCAGGCCGCCGCCTCGGCCATCATCCGGGGGGCGCGGGCCGTGGACCAAGGGGCCTGTCCCGTGCTGAAAAACGAGGCCGCCGGGGACTTTTTCTTCCTGCGGCGGCTGGACCCGGCGGCAGCGGTGGAGACCATCGTCTCCCTCTGCCAGACCCGCCTGCCCCACAACATGGGCATCCCGCCGGAGCAGATCCAGGTCCTCTCCCCCACCCGCAAGGGCAGCGTGGGGACCACGAACCTCAACCGCGCCCTCCAGGCGGCGGTGAATCCCCCCGCCCCGGAGAAACGGGAAAAGGCCTTCGGCACCACCATCTTCCGGGAGGGAGACCGGGTGATGCAGGTGAAAAACAACTACGACGTGCTCTGGGAGGAGACCGACGGCTCCGGCGTGGGCATGGGCATTTTCAACGGCGACATCGGCCGCATCGAGCAGATCGACAAGGACAGCAACCTGGTCCTGGTGGATTTCGAGGGCCGCCGGGCGGTCTATTCCCCCGACATGATGACCCAGCTGGAGCCGGCCTACGCCGTCACGGTCCACAAATCCCAAGGCTCGGAATACCGGGCGGTGATCCTGGCCGCCCTGGACGCGGCCCCCATGCTGCTGACCCGCGGGGTGCTGTACACCGCCATGACCCGCGCCCGTACCCTGCTCATCGTGGTGGGGGACGACCAGGTCCTGGCCCGCATGGCCGCCAACGACCGGCAGCAGCGCCGGTACAGCGGCTTACGCGCCCGCCTGGCCCGGACGGCAGAGCCTGCCGAACCGGCCCCGGAGCAATTACAGCTCTAGTTTGCCCACAAAGGAGGCCCCGCCATGTCCCTCAAAGAGGCCCTGCTGGACCTGCTCTTTCCGCCCAAGTGCCCCATCTGCGGCCGCTCCTCTGACGGGGAGAAGGACGCCCCCTGTCCCCCGTGCCGCCAGGCTGATTTCTGGATCAGCGGCCCCCAGGCCGTGGTGCCGGGCCGCGCCTTTGTCCGGTGCGTCTGCGCCGGGTGGTATCGCGGGGCGCTGAAGGAGTCCATGACCCGCTTTAAGTTCCAGGGCTGCCACCGCTACGCCCTGGCCTACGGCCCCATGTTGGCCGAGGCCATTCGGACCTATCTGCCGGGAAGCTATGACTGCATCACCTGGACCCCCGTCTCCGCCGCCCGGCGGCGGGAGCGCGGCTATGACCAGGCCCAGCTCCTGGCCCAGGCCACGGCGGAGGCCTTGGGGAAACAGGCCGTTCCCCTTTTGACCAAGGTCAAGGACACGAAGGCCCAGTCCGCCCTGACCGACGGCCGTCTCAGAAAAAGCAACGTGGCTGGGGTCTATTCCGTCCCCCGCCCCCACGAAGTGGCCGGAAAGAAAATTTTGGTCATCGACGACATTCTGACCACCGGCGCGACCCTGGAGGAAGCGGCGCAAACGCTGCGAGCCGCCGGGGCGGCGCAAGTCGTGGCCGCAGCCTTCTGCCGGACGCCAAAAACCTGATCCAAACGCCAAAACCGCGGCACTCCCTTTTTCGTGGGAATGTCGCGGTTTCTTTCGGCTATACTTTGGAGTAGTACAAATGGGAAAGGGTGAGGCGCAGTGGAGAAGGGATTTTTCCGGGACATCGCCATGGACCTGGGCACCACGTCGGTGCAGGTGGCGGTCCGGGGACGAGGCATCGTGCTGGAGGAGCCGTCCGTGGTGGCGGTGGACCGCCGCACGGGAAAAATTTTAGAGGTGGGACAGGCCGCCCGCCAAATGCTGGGGCGCACCCCCGGCGAGCTGGTCGCCGTGCGGCCCTTGGAGCAGGGATACATTGCCGACTGCACCATGGCGGAGGAAATGGTCAGCGCATTCCTGCGCAAGGCCCTGCCCCGCCGGCTCTTCAAGCCCCGCTTGCTCCTCTGCGTCCCCTCCGGCAGCGCCGAGGTGGCGGAGCGGGCGGTGGTGGAGGCCGGCGTCCGGGCCGGGGCCAGAAAAGTCTACCTCATGGAGGAGCCCTTGGCCGCCGCCCTGGGTGCGGGGATCGACATCCGGCAGCCCCAGGGGCACATGGTCGTGGACATCGGCGGCGGGACCACGGACGTAGCCGTCACCGCCCTGGGCGGCGTGGTGGCGTCGGCCTGCCTGGCCACGGCCGGGGACCAGTTCGACCAGGCCCTCATCCAGTATGTCCGCCAGCACCACGACCTGCTCATCGGGGCACGCACCGCGCAAGCGGTCAAGGAGGCCATCGGACAAGTTGCCGGGGAAGGCGAGGAGAGCGCCCCCGTGAAAGGCCGCTGCCTCACCAGCGGTCTGCCCCGCCAGATCACCCTCACCGCCCAGGAAACGGCGGAGGCCTTCGGCCCCGTGGCGGAGGTCATCGTCGCCGCCGTCCACCGGGTCTTGGAGCGCACGCCCCCGGAGCTGGCCGCAGACGTGGCCGAAAGCGGCCTGCTGCTCACCGGCGGCGGGAGCTTGCTGCGGGGGCTTGATACTCTGCTCGCCCAGCGGACCGGCATGGAGGCCCACGTCGCCGCCGCCCCCATCCAGTCCGTCGCGCTGGGCCTTCTGGAAACGCTTCCCGACCTCTCCAAACGAAAAGAGGGCGTGCTGTATCTGGCAAGACGGCAGTGGTCCCTCTAAAAAAGCCTTCTGCCTTAGTACACTACGGACTGCTTGCGGCAGGTTGCCCTCATCCGTCTGCTTCGCAGCCACCTTTGTTTATAGAAAATTTTACTGAATCAAACTGTCCCCTGGACAGTTTGACCCTCGGGGAAGGCTCTGTTTACGCCCCCTGTTTGCGTTTTTCTTCTTCGGCTAAAGCAATGGTCAGCGCCTTGGCCAGCTGGTCGGGACATGACGTGGCCTTGAAGCCGCAGCGGATGCCGACGAGCTTGCCGATGGCGTCGCGGGCATCCAGGCCCTCCACCAGGCGGGCCACGCCCTGGGTGTTGCCGGCGCAGCCGCCGACAAACTCTACTTTTTTGATGATGCTGTTGTCCACGGTCACGTCGATGCGCTGGGAACAAACCCCTTTGGTTTTATATTGAATGGTCATTTCTGCCATCTCCTTTCTGATGTATCCTATCATCATAGCAAAGCCGCGAAAAAAAAGCAAGCAGGGTTTTCCAAGGTAAGACTGTGTATCTTTGCCGCGTCTTTTTCCCGCAAAATCGGTCATAGTAAGTCTGCGCGTCCCCTTTGGGAATACGCGCAGACTGAATTTTTGCAAAGGGGGTGTTTCCCTTGCGGGACATCGACCAACTCCACCGGTGGGGCGTGTGGGGGCGCTGCTTTCGCTGGGTGCTCCTGCTGGCCGCCCTGGTGGGCGTGATGGCGGCGGGTCTTCCCCAGGCCCAGGCCGCTGCCCCCGGCCAGACGGGCCAGGTCCGCACCGTCGTGCCTCTGGGCCAGGCCGTGGGCATCAAGCTCTTTGCCCAGGGCGTGCTGGTGGTGGGCCTGTCGGACATCACCACCCAGGAAGGCCCCGTCTCCCCGGCGCGGGCCTGCGGCTTGCAGGCCGGGGACGTCATCACCCACATCAACGATGACCCCGTGAACTCCATCGAACAGGTCCAGACCGTCCTCCAGGACTTGGAGGGCGACGAGATGGAGCTCACCGTTCTCCGGGACGAGACCAGCCGGGACATGACCACCCACGCCGTCCAGTGCAGCGCCGACGGGGCCTACAAGCTGGGGGCCTGGATCCGGGACTCCATGGCGGGCATCGGCACCCTGACCTTCTACGAGCCGGAGACCGGCCGCTTCGGCACCCTGGGCCATGGCATCAGCGACGTGGACACCGCCGTTCTCATGAAGCTCCAGCGGGGGGCCATCACGCCCGCCTCCATCGCCGGGGTGGTCAAGGGCGTGGACGGTCGGCCCGGGGAGCTGCGGGGGTCCTTTTCCTCCGGCAAAGACCTGGGCACCCTGTACGCCAACACGACCTGCGGCGTCTTCGGCCACCTGACCAACGCCACCGCCCAGGGCGGGACCCCCGTCCCCGTGGCCCTGCCCCAGCAGGTCCACACCGGCCCGGCCACCATCCGCTCCAACGTCTCCGGCACCCAGGTGGAGGAGTATACCGTGGAGATCGTCAAGGTCTATGAGCACACCGGCGACAGCCGGGACCTGATGCTCAAGGTCACGGACCCGCGCCTGCTGGCCCAGACCGGCGGCATCGTCCAGGGCATGTCCGGCTCCCCCATCCTGCAGGACGGCAAGCTTGTCGGGGCCGTGACCCACGTGCTCATCGACCACGCCGACCGGGGCTACGGCATCTTCGCCCAGCGGATGCTGGAGCAGGCCGACCGGACGCGCAGCGCCTGACCGACCTCACAGCAGGCCAGAGTTTTCCACAGCTTTTCCTGGGTTTGTGCCCCATTTCCCCGCCCTCGCCCGCCGGTTCCCCCCGGCGGACGGGGATACATCTTGACTTTTTCCACACCCTCGTGTACACTGGAACCAGAATTAAATTGGGGAGGTGTACCTATCATGTTCCGAAAAAAAGCAGGGGCGTGGCCCGTGTTTCTCGTTCTTGCCCTGCTCCTGTCCCTGCTGGTCCTTCCCGCCCAAGCCGCGGAGGAAGCGATCGGCGTAACCATCAACGGCACCCCGGTGACCTATGACGACGGCTACGGCCGCCCCTTCGTCGATGCCGCCGGCCGCACACAGGTGCCCTTCCGCCTGACCATGGAGACCTTTGGCTGCACCGTGGATTGGGACAACGACACCCGCACCGCCGTGGCGGAAAAAGACGGCACCAAAGTAGAGGTCCCCGTGGGCCGCGACTATCTCATCATCAACGGCAAACGCGCCGACATCGACACCACCGCCCAGCTGGTAGACGGCCGTGTCTATCTGCCCATCCGCCCGGTGCTGGAGGCTTTTGACGCTTCCGTCACCTGGAACAGCAAGGACCACCTCGTGGTCGTGACCACCGGCAGCAGCCTCGTCCGGGTCTACTTCTTAGACGTGGGCCAGGGCGACGCCACCCTCATTGACTGCGGCGAGACCGAAGTGTTGATCGACGGCGGCACCAACAGCGCCGGGAAAGACGTGGTCGCCGCCATCGCCCCCTACATCGACGGAAAACTGGACTACGTCATCGCCACCCACCCCGACGCCGACCACGTCGGCGGCCTGGACGCCGTGCTGGCGGCCTTTGAGGTGGGCGAGGTGATCGACAGCGGCCGCACCGCCGACACCGAGACCTACAAGGACTACTGGGCTGCGGTCAAGGCCGAGGGCTGCACCATCTCGTATGACGAAGACCGCATCATCGCCCTCAGCCCCATGGCCGCCCTGTCCATCATCGAGACCGGCGACGACTGGACCAGCAGCAACGACTGCAGCATCGTGGCCCAGCTCACCTGCGGCAACGTGCAGATCCTCTTCCCCGGCGACATGACCGAGACGGTGGAGAAGCAGCTTCTGCCCCTCTTCGGGGATATTGATGTGCTCAAAGTCGCCCATCACGGCTCGGCCACCTCGACCACCGCAGAGTTTCTCTCTGTGGTCAAGCCCGAATACGCCGTCGTCTCCTATGGCCTGAACAACAGCTACCATCACCCCGCTCTGCCGACCCTCCAGCGGCTCTTCGCCGCCGGGACCACCGTCTACGGCACCGGCAAGAGCGGCACCGTCGTCCTCACCACGGACGGATGGACGTATAGCTTCAACACCACCCAGGCCCTCACCGCCGCCGATGCCGGCGCTTGATCTTATCTGCGTTTTTCGTGCCTGGCCATGTTTGCGTGCCAGGCACGCTCTTTCTCTCCCTCTGCCCCCCATGACGGTCTGATCGTCGAACCTTTCAAAATTTTGGAAGATTTTAGAATTTTATTTACAAAAGGCTTGTCATTCTATTGCTTCGGTCCTATAATAGGCTATCATTTGGGCACCCACTTGAAGTTTTTGGACCAAGACAGACCTCCTTCCAAGGCCCTTCCCTCTGCTGAGGAGGACCTTTCCTTCCCGGTGTGCCCACCTTGGAAAGGACTGTGATCGCACATGACAACCACCCAGATCATTGCCGTCGTCATCTTCGTTGTGACCATGGCAGCCATCATGACCGAAAAGATCCACCGCACCGTCGCCGCCGTGACGGGGGCGCTGCTGCTCCTGCTGACCGGGGTGCTGACGGTGGACTCGGCGTTCTCTTACGTAGACATCAATACCATCGGCGTGCTCGTCGGCACGATGCTCTTCGTCGCCGTGGTCAAAAACTCCGGCTTGTTTGAATACATTGCCATCCGGGCTGCGAAGATCGCCAACGGCCACCCCTGGAAGCTGATGGTCTTGTTTGTCCTCATCACGGCGATCTTATCCGCCTTTTTGGACAACGTGACCACCGTGCTGCTGATCGGCCCCATGACGCTGGCCATTACGAACATGCTGAAGATCAACCCCATCCCCTTCTTCATGACCCAGATCATGGCCTCGAACATCGGCGGCACCGCTACCCTCATCGGTGACCCCCCCAACATCATGATCGGCAGCGCCGCCGGCCTGAGCTTTGTGGATTTCATCGCCAACACCGGTGTGGCCGTGGTCTTTGTCCTGGCCGCTACGCTGGTCTGCTTCTACTTCATCTATGGCCGCAAGCTCAGGGTCGAGCCGCAGGCCATGGAAGCCATTCATGGCCTGGACGCGGAAAAGGCGATCAAAGACCGGCCCCTGCTCATTAAGAGCGTGGTGGTCATCGTGCTGGTCGTCCTGGGCTTCATCTTCCACGCCCAGCTGGGCCTGGAATCCTGCACCATCGCCCTGACCGCCGCCGCCGTCATGCTGCTCATCGGGCACCAGGACATCGAGGAAGTCATCACGGGCGTAGAGTGGACCACCATCCTCTTCTTCACCGGCCTGTTTGTTGTCGTGGGCGGCCTGCAGGAGACGGGCATCATCCAGGTCCTCGCCAACGGCCTCATGGACCTGACCAAGGGCCACATGACCATAACCATCCTGCTCATCCTGTGGGTGTCGGCCATCGTCTCCTCGTTCCTGGATAACATCCCCTTTGTCGCGACCCTCATCCCGCTCATCCTCACCATGCAGAGCAGCGGCGTGGACGTAACCCCCCTCTGGTGGGCGGTCTCCCTGGGTGCCTGCCTGGGCGGCAACGGTACCCTCATCGGCGCCTCCGCCAACGTGGTCCTCTCCGGCATCAGCACCCGCCACGGCTTCCCCATCACCTTTGCCAGCTACTTTAAAGTCGGCTTCCCCATGATGCTGGTCTCGGTGGCCATCAGTACGGTCTTCCTGCTCATCCGTTTCGGCTGAGCCAGACATAGTGAGCAAATAATTTGTGTAATGTGTAAATTGTGTTTTCTAACATGGGAAGGAGTAAAACACTATGAGTCAATCCATCTTCAGCGGCGACTTTGTCGACCTGAGTCTGGGTCAACTGGGTGCCAGTAAAATCAAGACCGTCAACGGTCAGCAGCACGTGGTCCACTTTGACCTGGGGGAGGGCAAAGACCTGGTCTACGTCTTCAGCGTCACCAACGAAAACCGCTGCTATCTCCAGCGGGCAAAGCCCTACCCGATGACGCAGGTCCGCTTTGCCAGCACCGAGGAGACGCTGCACTACATCGCCAAGGATTACAGCGCCTTCCAAAACGCCCGGAAGAGCCGGAAGTATCCAGACTTCGTGGACATCGCCCACAAAACCATCGCCCTGACCCAGCGAATGGAAGACCTGTTCATCACCCACAACATCAGCACCGAAGACATGGCGCTCCTCCACCAGGAGACTGACCGCCTGACCAAGCTGATGGAGGAGATCCACAGCCGCTCGCCGGAGGTGTGATCCCAGTTGCATCCCATAAAAAAGGACGCCGCACGGCGTCCTTTTTTTCATGTAAATTTTAGCAAATGTCAGGTGCTGTCTTCGGCTCAGTGCATCAGCAGGATCATCGTCATGCTCAGCAGCAGCACCAGCACCGAAGCCGGCAGGGCGTATTTACAGTACCGCTTCCAGCCGATGGGCGCTCCCTCCCGCGCCGCCACGGCCACGCCGGTGACGTTGGCCGAGGCCCCGATGGGGGTGGCGATGCCGCCGATGTCCGTCCCCTTGGAGACAGTCCAGGTCAGCGTTTGCAGGTCCATTCCCAGGGTGTCCGACAGAGAAAGCAGGACCGGCACCATCACCGCCGCCATGGGCACGTTGTCCACGAAGGCCGAGGCGATGGCAACGAACCAGATGAGTACCACCACCGTCCGGACCGGGTGGCCCCCGGCCAGCTTGGCCAGGACCTGGGCCAGGCCGTTGAGCAGGCCGGTCTGTTCCAGGCCGCTGACGGTCAGGAACAGGCCGATGAGAAAGCCCAGGGTCTTCCACTCCACCTGCTTGAGCAGGCCCCAGGGGTACTTGGTGGTGCAGAGGGTGGCCCCCGCCGCCAGGATCCCGATGGAGGGCATGGTCAGGCCCGTCAGGGTATGGGTGGCGATGAGCAGTACGACGGCGGCAAACAGCCCCACCCGCACCCGAAAGATCCGGCGGTTCGGGATGGCGTCGCCGGGGTCGATCTCCCACAGCTCTGGGGCGACGCCCTTCTCCCGGCGCTTGAGCTTGTTGTGAAAGCAGACGTAGAAATACACCAGCGCCAGGCCCAGCCCGGCCAGACAGATGATGCCGTTGTTCTGCAAAAAGTCCCAGAAGCTCAGGCCCAGAGACGTCCCCAGGATGATGTTGGGCGGGTCGCCGGTCATGGTGGCCGCGCCCCCCAGGTTGGCGGCGAAGATCTCCCCGATGATGAGGGGCACCGGGTCGAAGCGCAGATACTGCGCCAGCCGGACCGTCGCCGCCACCAGGAAGAGGATCACCGTCACACTGTCCACAAACATGGCCAGCAGCGCCGCCAGGATCATAAAGCTCAGCAAAATGGCCATGGGCCGGAAGCCCAGGGCGCGGGCCAGGCGCAGGCTGACCCAGTCGAAGAAGCCGGCCTCCCCCATGCCCTCCACCAGCACCATCATGCCGGTGAGGAAAAACATCGTGCTCCAGTTGATGCCCACGTTCAGCTCCGTCACGCCCCCGTGGGCAAACCAGAACCGGGGCGTGAGGAAGCTGTGCAGGTTCAAAGCCTCCAGCACCGCCGGGGGATGGGTCAGCAGCAGCACCACCAGCATCCAGCACCCGGCGCACAGGGAGACCAGATAGCGCGGGCGTTTGTCCCGCAGAAGTTCCACAAATAAAACGATGGCAATGGCCAAGGCCAGGGTCTTGCTCAGCATGAAAATCCTCCCGTGGTCCGTTTCTTTTGCAGGGTCATGGCTCAGTAGCGGAGGAGAAGCATCACCATGCTGATGGCCAGGACAATGACCGCCGCCGGCGCGGAGTATTTACAATACCGCCCCCAGCCGATGGCGTAGCCCTCCCTGGCGGCAATGGCCGTGCCCGCCACGTTGGCGGAGGCCCCGATGGGGGTGCCGCTGCCGCCGATGTCGGTGCCCATGGAGAGGGTCCAGGCCAGGGCGTTCAGGTCTACCCCCATGGTCGCGGAGAGCGAGGTGATGACCGGCACCATGGTGGCGGCAAAGGGAATGTTATCCACAAAGGCCGAGGCAATGCCGGACAGCCACAGGATGATGATGACCATGAGGGTCAGGCTGCCGCCGGTGATGTGGGCGATGCCCTGGGCCATGGCCTCCAGCACCCCCGTCTGCTCCAGGCCGCTGACAGCCAGGAAGAGGCCGATGAAGAAGAGGACCGTCTGCCAGTCCACGCGCTTGAGCAGCAGGATGGGGTCCTTGTTCACCAGCAGGGTCAGGACAGCGGCGATCACGCCCACCATGGCCACGGTGAGGCCCGTCTTGGCGTGGGTGATGAGCAGGACGACCGTCAGAAGAAACACGCCCACGTTCAGGGCAAATTTGCGCCAGCTGTGGATGGATGCTTTCGGGTCCATCTCCATGGCCTTCTGCCGGGCAGCCTCGTCCTGGGTGGCCACCTGCTTGCGGAAGGCGAAGTAGAAAAAGGGCACGATGACCACCATGCTCACCAGGACGATGAGGCCGGTGTTCTGCAAAAAGTCCCCGAAGGTCAGGCCCATGGCCGTGCCGATGATGATGTTGGGCGGGTCGCCGCTCATGGTGGCCGCGCCGCCCAGATTGGCCGTGAAGATCTCCGCAATGATCAGCGGAACGGGGTCGAATTTCAGCAGCCGGGCCAGCTGGACGCTGGCCACAGCCAGGAACAGAATGACGGTGATGCTGTCGATGAACATGGACAGCACGGCTGCCATGACCATGAAGCACACCAGCAGCGGCACGGTGCGGTAATGGACCGCCTTGGCCAGCTTCAGGCACAGCCAGCGAAAGATGCCCACTTGGCCCATGCCCTCCACCATCACCATCATGCCCGCAATGAACACGATGGTGGACCAGTTGATGCCGCCGGAGGACTCCGATGCGCCGTACCAGAAGGTGCTCTGGCCGAAGGCGGACAGGTTCAGGGTATCCCATATGGCCCCGCCATCGTGCATACAGACACCGAATACCAGCACCAGCATCAGTGCGCCGCAGCCCAGCGTCACCCACTGGCGGGGGATGCGGTCCAGCACGATCAGCAGGAACATGATGACAAAAATTACCAACGCTACCAGTTCAGCTACCATAGGAAATTCGCCTCTTTTTAGGATTCTATCTCGCAAGCGACGCCTATTGTAGCGCTCTGTTACGGGAATTGCAACCCCCGGAGCACTATGGAAGTGTTACAAAATTATGAATTTTTATTTCTTTGCAGATTCTTTATCATCTTCCATATTCTGCCACATCCGGATGGTCGAAGGGCGGGAGAGCTTCGTGGTAAAAGAGAGGGGTCGCCCCGCAGGGGCAGCCCCTCTTGTATGATTTTGCATACAATTTCGTTATGTTCCATTGTAATGGAATATGTATTTCACAAAAACCATTGACAGCCGTAAACGCTTTTTATATAATTTATCTACAATCAAGAAAGGAGGCCCTCACATGAAAAAAATTATCATTCTTTTCTTCCTGATATGCGCCATTCCCCTCTCCGCCTGCTCCAAGGCGCCGGAACAGGTTTCTGCCCCCACGGTGCAGCGGCTCACCTCGCCATTGGAGCTTTCCGAGGATGAGGCCGCCACCCTTATACAGTGCTGCGGGGAAAACAGTACCCTGTTGGCTGTCGGGCATCGCAACACGGCTCAGACCGGCCCCCTTTATCATACCGATTATCTGCTTTACTGGAATTATTCGGACGGGACCACCAAGCAGTTTCCCGTTTCCTCCCCGGCCTATATCATCTCCGCCGTTCTGGACGGATCCGATGTTCTGTACGTGGACTATGAAGCCATGGAGCCCGGCCTCAAATGGTCTCTGATCCGCTCCACGGACACAGGGAAAAGCACCCTCGCCTCCGGTCAAGCCGCTTCCTATAATCAGGTCCCTGCACTGTTCTCCCTGAACGGTCAGCCTATGTATCTGCAATCAGAGGATACCGGCATATCCGTATATCGTGTGGATGGCAGTGCCGTTTCCAGTGTGCTGAACATCCCCGACTACACCATGTCCGATGTGACCGTTTGCACCAATGGTACGCAATTCGCCTTTTTGGCCTCTGCCAATGACGACGCCTACTGGACGGCGTTCCTCTGCAATGCGTCCGGTATTCTGTACCAGAAGGAGCTTTCGCAGCAGGTCACAACCTTTGCCATAACGGGCGAGTATATGGTGTGCGGTTTGGGTGACCCGGAGACTCAAAAATTTTCCTATGAGACGATCCGCATCAGCGACGGAAAGGTATCCACCGCCGATTCCGCAGTGCCCCTGTGGCGTCTGGCCGGAAGCGGCAGCAGCTGTATGTATGTAGACGATACCTTTGCTGCCCATATCCTCTATCCGGATACGCAGCAGACCGATCCCCTTGTGATCAACGACTTTGCCACCTATCAAAACTGGCCCACGGTATTCTGCCCTGACGGAGTAGGTGGTTATCTGGTGGAAATGGATATCGAGGATACCGTCACTTACTGGCATATCACCACCTGACCATGATCCAAGCAATGAAATAAATAT
>OIWK01002403.1_pt1 | contig 15127 bp, 17 predicted proteins | sample 1587401 | NCBI WGS metagenome assembly OIWK01 (sample SAMEA3888911, study PRJEB22519) | human gut metagenome | biome: human gut; feature: human-associated habitat; material: faeces | place: Denmark | collected 2009
ATCACACCGCAGGTTGGGAAACGCGCACGGCGCGCGCGACGACCCGGAAACAGCGAGCTTCCGGCGAGCGAGAAACGCGCCGTGGGCAGCCTTGGCAGGCTGCATCATGCCGCCCAACCTGTTTGGACACACAACGTCTAGCCTGCACGTAAGACAGGCTGCCATGCGCTGGGGTTGAAAGCAGTCGAGACCCCAGTCACAGGCTGTGAGAGCTGCCAGGCTCTGTCTGCGCTGTTCCCCATCGCCGGGGCGCGAGCTGCAAATACGGCGGAACAAACTTTTCAAGATAGGATGAAAGAATCATGATCAACGAACTTACCAGAAAAAACGCACATACCGAACTCGACCACATCTTCAAAACCATTCTCCCCGCGCACGGCATGACAGAGAGGCCGGAGCAGATCCGTCTCAGCCACACCATGCTGGACGCCATGTTTGAAAACCGCATCGCACTGAGCGACGCCGGGACCGGCATTGGCAAGACGTATGCCTACCTGACCGCTGCCATTGTGTACAGCCACAGCAGATTGGTAGACGGGCTTCCGTTCCAGCCGGTCATCATTGCAACCTCCAGCATCGCCCTCCAGAACGCCATTGTGCGGGAGTATCTGCCGTTCCTGTCGGATGCGCTGTCGGACGATCCGCATATCACAACACCCATTCTTGCCGCCTTGCGCAAGGGCAAGAGTCACTATGTCTGTGACGAGCGGCTGCGCCAGCACCTGCAGCAGCGCCCAAATGGAAAAAACGCCGCGCAGAAGCGTGACCTTTACTCGCTGCGGAATGTTCTGGACTTAGATGAAACGCAGAAACTCAGCAGCTTTGACCGCGAGCGTGTCTGCGTTCCGCCGTTTTGTGACTGCAAACACCCGGACTGCCGCTATCGTCGGCATTTGACCGAGTGTGGGCAGAAACGGTATCTGTTCCAGATCTGCAACCAGAATCTCTGGCTGGCAGACTGTATGCACCGGGAAAACGGCTTAAAGCCCATCCTCCCGGATGCCTGCACAGTCATTGTGGATGAAGCGCATAAGCTGCCGGAAACGGCGCGGGAGATGTTCGGTACAACATTAACAGCCGGAGAAATCCGCAGCGCAGTCGTTCGGCTGAAGCAGGACGGATACGCGCTGGCAGCGGACCGATTGTTCTCCGCATCGTCCACGCTCCTACAAAAGATGGCAGAGCTGTCACCGGAGTACCCTGTTGAGCTGCTCCATGATGATCTCAGCAGAGTCCTTTCTACGCTGTTTTTGATTGGCAGGAAGCTGTCCACGTTTCTGGAACCCGCCACCAAGCGGGCGCTGGAGCAGCTCACCGACAAAGTCGTGCTGTTTCTTCGGCCCAAGACAGACGCCATCCGCTACACCGCAGAGGATGACGACGGCAAGCTCATGCTGTGCAGCGTTCCGGCAGATATCACATCCAGAATGCAGCACACGGTCTGGAGCAAACAGATCCCACTCCTACTTACCTCCGGAACGCTTGCCATTGGCAGCAGCTTTCGCCGGTTTCAGGACGAATGCGGGCTATGCTACAATCCGCGAGTTATGGAATCCGTTGCTGTCTCGCCGTTCGATTATGCAAGCAACTGTCGGTTGTTTTTTCCCCGATATTCTGTGCATCTCAGTTCCGAGCGGTATTACGATGAGATCGCAGCAGAAATTTTGCGGCTTCTATATACAGCAAATGGTCATGCGCTTGTGCTCTTTACCTCATACGCAGACTTGTCTGCTGTCAACGAGCGGCTGGCTACAGCAAAAGTCCCCATTTTCTCGCTGCGCAGGAACCACCCGCAGATCCTGCGGCAATTCAAGAGCACCCCCGGAGCCGTCCTTCTGGCAACCGGCGCTGCGTGGGAGGGCATGGACTTTCCCGGCGACTGTGTGTCGCTGCTCATCATTCCCCGGCTGCCGTTCGCATTCCCGGACGCCATCCACGAGCATGAAAAGAAAAACTATCCTGCTCTGCATGACTTCATCCGGAGCGTCATCGTGCCGGAAATGCAGATCAAGCTCAAGCAGGGCTTCGGACGCGCCATCCGCACGGAAACGGACACCTGCGTGGTTGCCATCTTAGATGAGCGTTGCAGCGCCAGAGGCCGCTACCGGCAGGATGTTCTGAATGCGCTGCCGGAAATGCCGATCTTGACAGAGGTATCCGATATCCGACAATTCCTCTGCGCGGTCAAGCCGCAGAGCTATTTTGAAGCCGCAGCCTAAAAGCATCATGTAAAAACGAAAAGGAGAAGCATCATGTATAAACGGAAAACAAAGCTCAGCCCCATCCACATCAGCCTCATTGCGCTTGCCATTCTCGTGGTCATTGCCGTGATTGTCACATTCGCTGTCAAAAAGGATGAACCGAAGGAGCCTGCCGCGCAGAGCGGCATCGTCTATGACGACTCCGCCATTGAAGGCGGCTGGGAGACACTCTCGCAGGAGGAAATTGAACAGCGCCTCAATGACAAGGTGCAGGCGGGCATGATTAACATCAGCTGCAACACCGCACCGTATTTCAAAGACGGCAAAAGTGAAGGCAACGTCATGCTGGTCAATGAGCTGAACAATCTCTATCCACAGAAGGTGGAGTTCTATCGCAATGACACGGGCGAAAAGATCTACGAGTCCAAAGCCATTGCGGTCGGCAGTAAGATCGAGCGCGCAAAGCTCGACGTGGAACTGCCCGCGGGCGAGTACGAATGTACCGCCTACTTTTCTAACTTAGATCCTGACTCTGGCGCAACCTTGGGTGTTGCTGGGGCCATCATCCATATTACCATCCAAAACTAACAAAACGAAAAAGGAGAACTCACTATGAAGAACATGAAGAAACTCGTATCCCTGCTCCTCGCTGTCTGCCTCATGGCAAGTCTCGCCATTGGCGCATCCGCTGCCGAACCTACCACGGTAGACGTTTCCGGCGGCACCGGCACCTCCAGCGTCAGCCTGTCTTCCACCTCGGACGGCACCCTTGACGGTGACCCCGCCGCCACGAAGATGAACGTCACCATCCCGACCATCCTCCCCATCGCAGTCGGCACGGACGGCACGGTCACGACGGCCACCGACATCCGCATCACCAACAATTCCTTTGGCGCAGTTAAGGTCGACAATGTCAAGGTCGAAGCCGGTACCGGCTGGAAGCTGACCGCGTTCGGCAGCAAGGACAGCCTTGCCAAGGTCAAGGTGGACAGCAACATGATCGGCTTCAAGCTCGCGCTTGGCGGCGGCGCGGAGCAGCTCACCAATGCCGAGAATGTGGCTTCCCAGACCCTCATCGACGGTGCCATCGAAGGCTGCTATATGTCCGGCAACGGCGACCAGAGCGCAAACTCCATCGGCATCGCGTATGACGCCATCGTCAGCCCGGTCTCCGAAGCTGTCGTCAACGCTTCCGTTGCGTCCGTTCTGTTCGTGATCTGCTGGGATGCGGTCTAAGCCGCACCCATCCATCGCCGGGGGAACCTGCTTCCCCCGGCAGCTTTTATCATAGGAGGGATTCACTTTGAAAACAAAACGAATTCTTGCGCTGTTTCTGGCTGTCGTGACCTGCCTGTCTCTTGCCGTTTCCGCATCTGCGGCGAGCATTTCAGATTTCAAGGATGTGGACACCAAAGCGTGGTACGCGGAAGCGGCAACCGCCGCTGTGGATAATGGGCTTTTGTACGGTAAGTCCAAGACGCAGCTTGACCCCAACGGGCTGCTGACCCGTGCGGAAATGGCTGCCATTACAAACCGTTCCTTTGGCTGTTACAAAACAGCGGACATTTCTGCGTACAAGGACGTTGCAAAATCCAAGTGGTACTACAAAGATGTAGCCCTCGCCGTCCAGATGGGGACGTATAACGGTGTCTCCTCCACCAGCATGCAGCCGGATCGGGCAATCACCCGTCAGGAGGCCATTGCGGTCGTCGCACGAGCTTTGCAGCTTGATCTTGACGATTACGCCAAGACGGATCTGTCCAAGTTTGCGGATGCGAAGGAAGTGTCTGCATGGGCGCTGCCGTACATGAAGGCAATGGTTGCAGCAGGTTATGTGCATGGCCGCACGCAGGGGCTTGTCCCGCAGGCCAATATCACGAGAGCAGAGTTTGCACAGCTCTATTTCAACATCATCCAGTCCTATATTGCCAAGAGCGGCAGCTATACGAAGGACTACAAGGGCAATCTGCTTGTCCGCACCAAAGATGTCGAATTGAAGGATATGTCTATCGACGGCGATCTCATCATCGGCTGCGGCGCTGCGGACGGCAAGGTCACGCTGTCCAACGTAAAAATCTCCGGACGCCTTGTCGTGTGGGGTGGCGGCACAGCGGCGGTCTATTGCAGCAATGGCACAACGGCAGCCGAAGTCATTGCCTGCCGTGTTGACGGGCCGGTCAAGGTCATTTTTGACCGCGAATCTACACTGCTGGTCTACGATAAAATCAAAACCCGCATCACAGAGCGCGCAGGAAAATTCCCGGAAACAGAGATTGTATTTTACGCGATGGACGATCTGCTGAATGCGCAGCGCGATCTCAATAAGATGGTAGACGAAAATCTCATTCAGGCAGAGATCCCCGCGCATCTGTATGCCATCGTTGGCGAGCAGACGGTATCTGCCACGCTGAAAAATAGCAGCAAGACGGACAGCTATACCATCGAGATCCGCAGAGATTCTGACGGCAGCCTCATCGCAGATCCCGTCACCCTCGCAGCCGGTGCGTCGGTCAGCTCCATCACGCTGAAAGAAGCGCCGGAATACGGCAACGCTGCCTGCACCGCGACGATCACGGCCACCCGCGACGGCAAGACGGTCGGCACACTGGAGGTCAAAACCGCGCTGCACGCAGCATACCTGTGGCCGAAGGAGGTAATGTCAAAATGAGAACAAAGAAACTCCTTGCCATCCTGCTCGCTGTCATGATGCTCTGCTCGCTGTCGGTTTCTGCCTTTGCCGCAGAAACCGCGCAGGCTAGCGTCCCGGTTGTGCTGACGGTTGTGAACTCTGTCTCGCCCATCTCCGTCAGCGTCCCCGCCTGCCTGCCGGTCACGGTTTTGGACGGCTATGTTGTAACGGCATCCAACGCCGTCATTGAAAACCGTGCGCAGAGCGGTGCGGTGCAGGTCGTGGCCGTCGATGTGCAGCCCGGCGCGTTCGCCATTGGAGACTATGAGAATTTCGGCAGCGAAGCCGGAAAGATCGCGTTCAGCATCAACGGCTGCAAGACGGTCAAGGACGGCAAACTGACGTTGGTGGACGGCGCGTTCCCGGTCATTGACGCAGGCAAAAACCTGCGGATCGCGTACACGGCGAAGGTCGCGGCAGCTGAAAAGGTGGAGAAAGTGAACGCCGCGACGCTGATCTTCACCATCGCGCCTGCAACCGGCAATTCGTAAAGGAGGGAGGAACCGCTATGAAAACAAGAAAACTCACGGCAATCCTGCTTGCCCTCTGCATGCTCCTTTCGCTCAGTATCTCGGCGTTTGCGGCAGACGACGCCGTTGCCAGCGGCACGATCCCCGACAGCAAGATCCCCGACAGCAAGATCACATGGGAATTGGACAGTAAGGGCTGGCTGACCATCTCCGGCAGCGGGGACTGCAGCGCCTTTACAAGCAAAGACGACCAACCGTGGGCAGAATACCGCAGCCAGATCACGCAGGTTTGGTTCGACGGCATGGAGAGTCTGGCGATCCCCGATCTCGCTTACTGGTTCGAGGACTGTACCAATCTCACGACTGCCGAGATCCCCAGCACCACGCCGGTCATCGGCCGCCATGCGTTCTATAACTGCCCCTTGTTGGCGAAGCTGTCCATTTATTACGGAGAGCATACGCTGGACAACATCGGAGAAGATGCATTCTGGCGCGAAACCGACAACGGCGATACGCTCTATGTTGCGTACATCATTGGCTACCCGGATTCTTCTGTGCCTTTCCACGATTATGACTGGACGGCATCCAATCGAAGCAACCGATATTTCTACGATCTTTACGGTGTGTATCAGAACGCAGATGCCGCCACCGCAGGCGGCATCAAGAAAGCGCCTGCACAAGTTTCCACTCGTGCGTCCACCGGCATTGTCGGCACCTGCCCAAGCTGTAAGCAGTATTCCCTGCAAGGCACTTACATCGAGCAGACGCATACATCCAGAGGTCATCAGGAGTACTACGAGTGTTATAAGTGCCATTATGTAAAAAATCTTGGCACTTACGTTTACAAGGAGCACGGCGACGGCAGCTATGGGTCCTGGACCTGCCCTTCCTGCGGCAGCCATACATGGGTGCTGGACTACCAAAGCGACGCAACCTGCACCAGCAACGGTTACCGTTCGTACTCCTGTGCTTGCGGTCAGACCAAAAGTGAAACCATCTATGCGAGCGGCCATAGTTATAGCTACGGCTCTTGGGAGGAATATTCCAGCAGCCAGCACCGTCGGGAAAGCTACTGCCGAAACTGTGGCGCATCCAGCTATGACTATGCTTCGCACAGCCTGAGCTACGGAAGCTGGAGCAACTATTCCTCCAGTCAGCACAGCCGGACGGTGTCCTGCCGCACCTGCGGATATAGCACTACGGATTACGGTTCGCATTCCTATTCCACAGGCTCATGGAGCAAGTATTCTGATACCCAGCACCGTCGCTCGAAAACCTGCTCTGGCTGCGGCGCGTCCACTTATGACTATGCTGACCACAGCTATTCTTATGGTTCATGGACAAAGGCAGATGATGTTCAGCACAAGCGCAGCAAAACCTGCGCCGTTTGTGGCGATAGCTCGACGGAGTATGGCAATCACAAGGATACCAACGCAGACGGTGTTTGCGATGATTGCGGTGCGAATGTCGCGCTGATCGTGACGTGGGATGCCGCGTCCAACGGCGGCAGCGTCGGCGGCAAGAACAGCGTGACGACCTCCGTCGCGCCCAACCAGACCGCCGTTGCCCCCGGCTATACGCCGGTCAAGGCAGGCCACACGTTCTCCGGCTGGTACACGGAAAAGGCAGGCGGCGCGCTGTACAGCACGGTCACGATCACGGCTGCGCGGACATTCTACGCGCAGTTTGCCCCGGCAGAATACAAGATCACATGGGATCTCGGTACCGGCAAAACGGAAACCACCAACCAGACTTACGGCGAAACGCTGAACCTGCCCACGGAGCCTACCCGCAGGGGCTATGCGTTCCTCGGCTGGTTTACGCAGGAAACCGGCGGCACGCAGGTAGATGGCAACACCGTATTCAAAGAGGTAGCTTCTACCACCTACTATGCGCATTGGGAGGAAGCAACCGTGTTCTCTGTCATTGTTCCGGCTGTGCTGCCGGTGACGGTCGATCAGAACGGGAAGGTCTACGTCTCCAACGCGGAGATTGTCAACCACTCCACCGCCGCTGTGCAGGTGTCCTCCGTGACCCTGACGGCAGAAAATGGCTGGACACTGGTGCCGTATGCTTCGGATATGTCCCACGCCAAGGTGGACAGCAACCAGATTGGCTTCAAGATCAACAGCGCACAGACCAGCAAGACCGGCAGCACGGAGCAGTTTGAACTCACTTCCCCGTGGCAGATCAACGAGGAAGAAAGCCTGACGCTCACCTATGACGCAGTTGTCAGCGCCCTGTCCCAGCCAGTCACAAACGCCAACATCCTCTGCGTCCTGTTCGTCGTCGAATGGGCATAATACAAAGAAAGAAGGACTTCAATATGCTTAAAATGATTGCCATCGGCAACCTGACGGGAGATCCCGTCCTCAAGACCAACGAAGAAACCGGCAAGCCCTATGCCATCATGCGTATTGCCTCGGATCGCCGCTACAAATCTCCGGATGGAGAAAAGCTGACCGATTTTATCTCGATCAAGGTGCGCGGCGTGCTCGCAGAGCGCTGTGCGGAGTTTGCCAGAAAGGGCTGCAAGATTGCGGCCAGCGGCGATTTTGAAACGATCACCTTTGCCGAGGAACCGGAGCGGCAGCCCGGCTTCCTGCTCAAAGCGACCGAGGTGGAATTCCTCTCGCCCCGGAAAGAACTGGACGATGCTGCGGAGCTTCCTGCGGCAGCGTAACAAACAAAGCGGCCATCCCATTGCGGGATGGCCGTTTGCGCGCAGAAAGGAGTTCCAAACATGACGGCATATTTAGATGGATATTCCGGCTATTCCGGCGTTCCGGAGGATGCCGCCGCAGAGATTCTGGAGAAGCTGATGACGCACCAGCAGATCTCCTCCGACGAGGTCGCGCAGATCTTGAAGCGGTACGGTGTCTGCGGAGAACCGGAAGCATTGCAAATTGCGTACCGGAAAAAGGTCGGTCAGAGGCTGATTGCCAGTCTCCGCGACCCATACGGCAGGCGCGAGGTGTTCTCCACCGGCAACACTTATGTTCTGGTGGACTGCTGCAATGACCGCGACGCGCTGGAACACATCCACAAGAAGCTGGACAAGGATATGGAAGCGGTTGATCAGGCATCGTGCAAGATTGATAACCGCTTGCAGGTGCTGCAGCGATTCTCGCGGTATCGGAGGAAGCGCAGATGAGATTATCTGAAATGCTGACTGCGATCCGAGAATACCCCGCGCTGAAGATCCAATATGAGGCCATGCGCGAGCAGCAAGCGTCCCAAGAGCGCACGGCGGTTCAGCTCTCTATTGCTTATAATAATCTGCAAATCGGTAACAGGCAGTTGTCCCAAAAGAACAAAGCACTGGAAACAGCCCTTGTGAAGCTGGTCCCGCAGCTGAACAGCCGGGAACACTGTCGGCGGTTATATAAGACGGTTGCACCGTATCTTGATCCGGGCGGATTTGTGCTTTATAAAAGCGCTGCTGAGTTGACGCGCTTTCATATCAGCACGGAGTTTGCAACGGAAGATAACCTGGGGAAATTCGAGGAAATGGACGGTTACGGGATGCTGCGATACCTGACCGCGGACCGTTTCGGCTCTGTGGAGTATGAGATCGTCGCGCCGTGCTATGAAGAAGCTGTTTCGCTTCATACCGATTATACATCGCCGGAATATCTGACGTTCGAGAAAAAGCTGTATGAAAAGACGCTGCGTGAGCTGGGCTTTGAGAAACTGCTCCCAGAGGAACGTGCACCGCAGAAGGATATGAACAAACGGAAAGAAAAGGTGGAAGAACGATGACAGAACCCATTACCATTGGCGTGGATCATGGCTACGCGGCCATGAAAACCGCGCATTGCTCGTTTCCCTCCGGCTTGGCAGAATACGAGCATGAACCGTACACGCAGAAAAACGTCCTCTGCTATGACGGAAAATACTACGTTGTCGGCAGCGGGCGGCAGCCGCTCCAGAAGGATAAGACGGCGGATGAAAACTACTATCTGCTGACGTTGGCTGCCATCGCCAAAGAGATCGCATACCGGAACGCGCCGACCACAACGCCGGTGATTCTTGCGGCCGGCTTGCCGCTGACGAGCTTCGGCCGGGAAAAGAAAGCATTCCGGGCATATCTGCTGCGCGAGAGCAAGCCGCTCTCTTTTTCGTATGAAGGGATTTTGTATGAGATTTCCGTGCAGGATGTGAAGCTGTTCCCGCAAGGCTATGCGGCGATCCTCCAGCACAGCGATCTGCTGAATGAGCCGTCCGTGATCCTTGCGGACATCGGCGGGTGGACGGTAGATATCATGCGGCTGGACAACCGCATCCCGCACGCAGCTTCTTGCCGCAGCTTGGAGCTGGGCATGATCCGCTGTCTGGATGAGATCGCAGAGCAGGTGCGCCGAAGCCTCAATTTGTCGCTCACCAGTGTGCAGATCGAAAACGTTCTGCGCGGCAGCCCGGACAGTATGGACGACCGCGTGAAAGCCATCATCCAGCGCGAAGCTGGGCTTTATGCCAGACGCATTCTCTCTGCCATTGCCGAAGCAGGCTTGGACTGCCGTGCCATGCCGGTTGTATTTCTCGGCGGTGGGGCCGGACTTATGAAACGATACCTGCCGCAGGGCAGCGTTCTGCGTCCTGTTATTCTGGACGATGACAAGTTGAATGCGCAGGCATACGAGCAGTTGGCAGCGCAGGTATCAGGCCATGCAGGATAAGCCCAAAACCGCCCGGTTCGGTACGACGCTGTTTCTGGACAATCCGCTGCATCGGCAGGCGTGGGAGCTTCTGTCCGCCATTCCTGCCGGGCAGCGCACAAACTGGCTCTGTCTGGCACTGTGCCAGCAGGCACAGCGGGAGCAATTTCTGAAGGAGTTAAAAGCAATTCTCCAAGCGGAGCTGCAAAACAGCTCCTACCCACAAACAATTTCGCGGCCGCAGCCAGCCGGGAGCGTCGACGATGACGTTCTCGGCTTTTTGCGCGCGCTGCAGGAAGAAGGTGAAGAAAGCTGAACGTATAATCCGATATTTTGATATGTTCGCGGGCGTCGGCGGTTTCCGGGCAGGGTTAAACTTTGCAGGCGGATTTCAGTGTATCGGTCATTGCGAAATCGACAAATATGCAGACGCCAGCTATCGCGCCATCCACGCGCCCGGAAAGGAGGAAGTCTACTATCCCGACGCAAGAACCATTGACCCCAAAGAACTCCCCGACTTCGACCTCCTGTGCGGAGGCTTCCCCTGCCAGGCGTTTTCTACAGCTGGCAGGAGGAAAGGATTTGAAGATGCAAGAGGTACTCTCTTCTTTGAACTGGCCAGAGTGGTTAAAGAGAAGCGACCGCCGTATCTTTTCTTTGAAAATGTCCCTGGGCTCCTTTCGCATGACCGAGGCCGGACATTTGGTGTCATCCTCTCCGCGCTTTATGACCTGGGGTATCATGTCGAATGGACTGTGCTTAACAGCAAACATTTTGGAGTCCCTCAATCAAGACGGCGGCTGTTCCTTATCGGATATCTTGATCCCCGATGCGCCGGAAAAATACTTCCTGTCTTTGGAACAGATGCAAAAGCTCTTGTACAGATCGTCCATGGACGGCTGGGCAAACGAGTCTATGATTCTGCCGGAATCGCCTGCACACAGGACACCAGTAGACAGTCAGGACTCTACTTTGTAGATCTGACGAAAGGCGATCCGAAGATCACGGCGAACGCCAGATGTTTGCATACCCGGCAGGACGGCTCCCTTACCAACTTCAAGGGGCAAAACTCCGGCGTTCTCTATATCAAGGAAGCAACGAAGAAAGGCTACAAGGAAGCGCATGAAGGCGATTCCATCGATCTCGGCTTCGCGGGCAGCAATACGCGCCGCGGCCGCGTGTTTGCGGGTGTTGCCCATACGGTGGACACGGCAAATACACACGGCATTGTCCTGCGCGGCGGCAGAGTCCGCAGGCTGATGCCGCGGGAGTGTTTCCGTTTGCAGGGTTTCAGCGAGGATCAGATTGACAAGATCCTCGCCATCAACTCCGATGCGCAGGCATACAAGCAAGCAGGCAACAGCGTGACAGTAACAGTCATAGAAGCCATTGGCCGCCGCATCCACGCAGCAGATGCTATGCTGCACAGAAGCGGGAGCGATGCCGAATGATTGGGATCAAAGATCAGTGCTTCGGCGTGGAAATCGAGCTGACCGGCATCACGCGAGCAGAAGCGGCAGAGGCGCTTGCCGCGTATTTTGAAACAACGCCGCAGCGCAGCTATGATAATTATGATAGCTGGTATGTACCGGATCGGGAGGGCAAGCAGTGGCGCATTATGAGCGATGGCAGCATCCGCGCAGAGTGGAATGACGATGGGCACTATCGCAGAACGACCGATCCGGAATATCGCGTGGAGATGGTAACGCCGAAGCTCACCTATGACGAGATGGAAAAGTTTCAGGAGTGTGTGCGTCGCGTTCGGCAGGCAGGTGGGAAAGTCAACGACTCCTGCGGGATGCACGTCCATGTGGATGCCGCCAACCATAACCGCCAGAGTCTCAAAAATCTGCTCAGTATCATGTATTCCAAAGAAGATCTTTTATTCAAAGCCCTGAAAACGGACCCCGCCCGCGTCAACCGCTGGTGTCAGCGCGTGCGCGAACCCATGCTGCAGCGGGCAAGGCGGCTGTCCAATGAGCCGACGACAGATTTGACGCAGTTGGAGAACATCTGGTACGAAGGCTGCATTTCTGCGCATGAGCATTATAACTGGACGCGCTATTACGCGCTGAATTTGCACTCTGTCTTTTACCGCGGCACCATTGAATGGCGCTGCTTTAATTCTACCCTCCACGCCGGTCGTGCAAAGGCTTATGTAAACTTATGTCTCGCCATGTCCGCGCAGGCCATCGCCCAGCGCACCAGCGTCATGCGTAAGACGGTAAGCGACAATGAATTGTTCACGTTCCGCGTCTGGCTCGTGCGGATGGGGCTGAACGGCGATGAATTCAAGAACACGCGCGATCATCTGCTTGCCAATCTGGAGGGTGATCGCGCTTGGCGGTATGACAAGGACTGCTATGCAAGCAGCCACAAAAACCGAACATCTCAGCAGGAACAGGAGAGGTGACCGAATGAGAATTTGTATTGAAGAATCTACATACGAGGGTACGCCCATCGAAATTTTAACCCAGCTCCGCGCCTTGCATTTTGACGCAGATACCTTTGACGGCATGGAAGGCTACATCCGCTATATGCAAAACACGATCCGCCGCATGACGGAAATCCCCTGCGAGCTGCCGGATGACAGCACGGAGGAACGTGCAGCCGCGCTCATTCGCGTATTGAGTGAGATCGGCGCGCTGGAGCTGCTGGAGGAATGATGATGGAGAAATCGCTGTATTTTGCCTATGGCAGCAATATCAATCTGGACCAGATGCAGTACCGCTGCCCGGACGCGAGCGTCTACGGGCAGGCTGTTCTGGACAATTATGACCTGCGCTTTCGCGGCAGCGGCGTTGCGACGGTCGAACCCAAGGAAGGCGCTTGTGTCTACGGCCTTTTGTGGGAGTTAACTGACAAATGTGAAGCATCCCTCGACCGCTACGAAGGATATCCGCGTCTGTACATCAAGCAGACACTGGAGGTGCGGACGTTTGACGGGCAGCGCGTCCCGGTCATGGCTTATATTATGAACCCAGAGCTGCATCTGAAACCGTCCCTGCCGCCAAGAGACTACTATCTCGGTATCAAAACGGGCTATGAGCAGAACGGTCTGCCGGTTGGTTGCCTCAAATATGCATTCAAGAACTGCCTCAAGGAATGCGGCATTGAACCGTATCCAAAGAAAGTGCAGACCAAGCCGCCGCAGCGGAAGGAGGCCAGCCATGAGCGATAACGCCATCCGGAGAATTCAGGTCGGTGATCTTCGCAAAATGAGCGACCGAGAAGGGCTAATCTTGCAAGGCTGCGGCGGTGATCCGCAGGAATGGTTGGATGGAATCAACGAAATGCTCACGGATGCCGGAATCCTGCGCAATGGCAGCCGGTTTGAACGGGCATCTCTGTTTGAGTACGACGGTCACACCAACATGCTGTTTGACTTTGAAGGTGTTGATCTTGATGCCGGCAAACTCGCCATGTGGAGACTTACCACATACGGAACGATTGGCGGGACATGGCTCAGTGATTATGTGCCGAACCGTCTGGGTGGATTTTTAGAGGAATCCGAACCGAGCATCGAAAAGCCGCCCTGCCCGCTCATCGGGCAGGACGGCAATATTTTTAACCTTGTCGGCATCGCAGCGAGGACGCTGCGGGAAGCAGGTCTGCGGGATCAGGCCAAAGAACTCACCCACCGCATTTTCAGCGGCGAGTGCCACAGCTACGGCGAAGCCCTGTGCCTGATTGGGGAATATGTGACGATCACAGACATTGGCGACTACAATCACAACCGCCGCGGAAAGGAGAAGGATAACTATGAGCGATGATCCCCTGCGCATTCTGGTCGTCGAACCCACCAAAGATCCGTATGTCAAGGAGATTGATGGCAGCTTGGCGAGTATGCAGGCTATTGTGGGTGGTTATATTCAGGCCGTCGAACCGTTTGATGATCATAATGTCCTGCTGGTGTGCAACGAAGAAGCCAAACTCCTCGGTCTGCCGGAAAACCGTTTCCTGCGGAATCGCAATGGCATACCGTATGACATCATCCACGGCACGTTCTTCCTCGCCCAAGGCAGCGGCGAGGAATTTTGTTCTTTGACCGACAAGCAGATACAGACCTATACGCGCCTGTATTCCCGCGAAAAGCTGTTCGTCATGCAGCATGGAAAGGTGATCAATCAGCCAAAGAAAGGAAAATCGACGCATGAAAGATAAATACCTCCTGACGGCAGAGTCCGTCACGGCAGGCCATCCGGACAAGCTCTGCGACACGATTGCGGACAACGTTCTGGACACCTGCCTCAAAGAAGATCCAAATGCCCGCGTTGCCTGTGAAGTGCTGGCAACGGCGGGCAAAATTCTTGTTGCCGGAGAACTCCGCACGACGGCAAGCCCTGACGTGGAGACCATTGTGCGACAAACGGTTCAAAGAGCCGGATATGACTGTAATTATCATGTAGAGGTGCGGCTGCATACACAAAGCCCCGATATTGCAGGTGCAGTCGATGGGGATACGCTAGGCGCAGGCGATCAGGGCATCATGTACGGCTACGCCTGTTGGGAAACGGTCGAGCTGCTGCCCGCGCCTGTCGTGCTGGCGAACCGCATTACGGGTCTGCTCACCACCTGCCGGGAAGAAAAGCTGATCTCCGGCATTGGGCCGGACGGCAAAGCGCAGGTGTCCGTGCAGTATGCGTTCGGTGTTCCGGAGCGCGTGGACACCATCGTGATCTCCTGCCAGCATGATGCAGACAAAGACCCTGACGAGCTTCGTGAGGAACTCCGCAGGCTGGTCATTGCCCGTGCCTGCCATGATGTGCGCATCGACGAGCAGACGAAGATTCTCATCAATCCGTCCGGCAGGTTTGTGCTGGGCGGCTTTGAAGCCGATACCGGTCTCACCGGCCGCAAGCTGATGGTCGACACCTACGGCGGACTTGCGCCCCACGGCGGCGGTGCGTTCAGCGGCAAGGATGCCACCAAGGTAGACCGCAGCGCCGCGTATATGGCGCGTTTTATTGCCAAAAACATTGTGGCAGCGGGCTTTGCCCAGCGCTGTCAGGTCACGCTGGCGTATGCCATCGGGGAAAAAGACCCTGTCATGGTGGATGTGAACACCTTCGGAACCGGCATTTGCGAGGATGACTGTTTGGCAGCAGC
>OIWK01002404.1_pt1 | contig 15100 bp, 12 predicted proteins | sample 1587401 | NCBI WGS metagenome assembly OIWK01 (sample SAMEA3888911, study PRJEB22519) | human gut metagenome | biome: human gut; feature: human-associated habitat; material: faeces | place: Denmark | collected 2009
TGCCGCACCTCGCTCGCCGTATCGGCACTTAGAATTATGCGGTATTGCCCTAATTCTAAAATTGCTGTTCTATGGTTAGCATAGCATCTTATGCGGGCGGGTGCAAGGGGCGGGGGAAGGTGTGAGGATTTTTGAAAATCCTGTTTGGATTTTCAAAAGACGGCATGGGATGTGGCTGATATAATAAAGACAACGAAGCGGGAAGGCGCAGACAAAAGGATGCCGACCCCAAGAGAAGAAAAAAACAGAATAAAAGGAGAAAAACACCATGAAAAAGCTGATCTCTCTGGTCACGGCGGGCATGCTGGCAATGAGCCTGGCAGCCTGTGGCTCAAGCGGTTCCGGCAGCGCAGCTGCTGGCGGCAGTTCTGCTTCGTCAGAGCCGACCACCGTTACGGTCTACTGCATGTCTTTCAATAACATCCCGGAAGACAGTGAAGTGACCCGCGTTGAGAACCTGATGAATGATTACCTGGCAAAGACCTACCCGGACGATAACATCGCCATTGACATCAAGCTGTTTGGACCGGCAGAGTACACCCAGAAAGTTCAGCTGGCCATGCAGAGCGGCGATAAGATCGATGCATTCTTTGAGCGCGCGCTGGCAAACGACGTGGCTTCCGACATGCTGGCTCCGATGAACGACCTGCTGGAAAAATACGGTCAGGAAGTGACCGCCAAGCTGAAAGAGGATTTTGACGAAAACCCGTACACCGCTACCACCATTAACGGCACGATTTACGCGGTGCCTGCTAACAAGGGCATGGCCCTGAACGGCAACCTGATCTGGGATGATGACATTGCCCAGGCCGCCGGTGTGGATATGAGCACGGTGAACAGTATTGAAGATCTGGAAGCGGTATTTGAACAGGTCCACGCATATGACCCCAACATCGTCTGCTATGCACCCAATAATCAGGGCGACACCAGCCTGATCCGTCCCATCCTGCGCTCCGAAGAAAAAATTGACTGCCTGAATGACACCGACTATTACGCTGGTGTTAGCATGAACGGTGATTCCACCGTGACCAACCTGTATGCATCCGATGCCTTTATGGAAAAGTGCAAACTGATGCGGGAATGGAACCAGAAGGGTTACCTGCAGGCAGATGCCGCAACTACTACCAGCACCGCTCCTGAGCTCTTCAGCGCGGGCCGCTGCTTCTCCACCATTGACGCTTACGGCGGCGATTCTGCCGGTGCAGTGCTGAGCCTGTCCTCCGGTCACAACCTGAAGAGCAAAATTCTGTACAATTTCTACTTTGATTCCGCTTCCGTTTACGTTGACTTTGGCATTGCCAGCACCAGCAAGGTGCCTGAAGCAGCCATGAAGATGATTAACCGCCTGTGGACGGATGAATACCTCATCAATACCTTCCTGTATGGCGAAGAGGGCGTTGACTATGTAAAGCCTGACGCTGACCACTGGGCATACCCCGATGGAAAGGATGCTACTACCGTTGGTTACACCGCAGCACTCTGCACCGGCGTTATCGGCTCCGAGAGTTTGCAGTACCAGCCGGTTGGCACAGATATTGCCGATATCCAGCTGAAGCTGAAGCACAACAAGGAATCTGAGCGCAGCCCGTTCTTTGGCTTTATGTTTGACGCTTCCGGCGTTACCACTGAGATGAGCGCCATTGCCAATGTTTACAACCAGTATGTTCCGGGCCTGATCTGTGGTACGGTCGATCCCGAAACCACCATGCCGGAATTCCTGAATGCACTGGATGCAGCCGGTATCAACACCGTAATCCAGGCAAAGCAGGAACAGCTTGATGCATGGATCGCCGCCCAGAAGTAAACAAAACCTTATGCGGGCCCTGCGCAAGCAGGGCCCAATTTTATCAGACAATCCACACTATGTTTTACCGGAAAGGATGGTCCCCATGGCGACACAGGCTGTAAAACCAACAGCAGCAAAGAAAAAGCGCGCGCTGCGCCAGAACACAAAGCCGTTGTTGCTGATCGCACTGCCCGGCATTTTGTATCTGCTCATCAATAACTATCTGCCCATGATCGGCATTTTTCTTGCGTTCAAGGATTACAGCTATATCAAAGGCCCGTTCAAGAGCAACTGGTGCGGTTTTAAGAACTTTGAGTTTTTGTTCCGTTCGGATGCCGCATTCACAATGATCCGCAATACTTTGGCATACAACATTGTGTTCATTATTACCACCACGGTGCTTGCCATTACGCTGGCCATCATGATGAATGAGCTGAACAAGCTGACAATCTCCAAGTTTTTTCAGGGTAGCCTGCTCTTGCCCAACCTGGTTTCCATGGTTATTGTTTCTTACCTGGTTTACGCTTTCTTGAACCCGGAAAGCGGTTTGCTGAACAATACCATGGAACTGCTGCACCTGCCCACTGTCAACTGGTACTCGGAACCTAAATATTGGCCGATGATTCTGGTTATCGTCAACGCCTGGAAAAACGCCGGTTACGCTTCTATTGTGTACATTGGCAGCATTGCCGGTATTGACCCCAGTTTGTATGAAGCAGCCCGTATTGACGGTGCAGGCAAGTGGAAGCAGATTGTGCGTGTTACGTTGCCGCAGCTCAAATCCACGATTATCCTGATGACGTTGCTGAGCGTAGGCCGCATTTTTGCTTCGGACTTTGGCCTGTTCTATCAGGTGCCTATGGATTCTGGCGCACTGTACAATGTGACCCAGACCGTAGATACCTATGTGTACCGCGCATTGATTAAAAACGGCGATGTGGGCATGTCGGCCGCAGCCAGCCTGATTCAGTCCATTGTCGGCTTTGTGACCGTTGTAACCGCAAACTGGTTGGTCAAAAAAGCAGACAGCGACAGTGCACTGTTCTGATAGGAGGACAAACAAATGGGAAGCAAACTTTATACCCGCGGCGAACGCATTTTCAAATGGGTATCGCTTGTGCTGCTGCTTGTGATCTGCGTGGCAACGCTGGCCCCCTTTGTGCTGATTCTGGCAAGCTCCCTGACGGATGAAACCACGTTGATTACCTATGGCTACAGCTTCTGGCCACAAAAGTTCAGCATGGACAGTTACCTGTACATGTGGAACCAGCGCAAACAGATTGGTCGCTCCTATTTGACCTCCCTGGGCATTACGGCGGTGGGTACCGTGGTTAGTCTGTTATTTACCACCATGCTGGCTTATCCCATGTCCCGCAAGGATTTCAAGTACAGCAATCAGCTTTCGTTCTTTGTGTTCTTTACCATGCTGTTCAATGGCGGTATTGTTTCCAGCTACATTATGTGGACCCAGTTTTTTCACATCAAGAACACCTACTTTGCCCTGCTGCTGCCCAACCTGCTGATGAACGCCATGAACATCATGCTGGTACGCAACTACTACAAAAACAGCATCCCCTTTGAGCTGGTCGAAGCTGCCGAGATCGACGGAGCCAGTGAGCTGAAAACCTTCTGGAAAATCATGGTGCCGCTGAGCGTACCGGTCAATGTGACGGTTGGCCTGTTCACCGGCCTGGCTTACTGGAATGACTGGATCAATGCCCTTTACTATGTGGATGACCCGGTATATTACGGTATTCAGAACTTTTTGGTGCGCATGATGAACAACATCCAGTTCCTTTCCAGTGGCAACGCTGCGGCGATGGTGGGCAGCGGCATGGCTTCCCTGCCCAGCACCGGTATCCGTATGGCGCTGGCTGTTGTAGGCGTACTGCCCATTGTGGTCATCTACCCGTTCCTGCAAAAGTACCTGACCAAGGGCGTTATTATGGGCGCAGTCAAAGGCTAAAGGAGACAAAATCATGAAAATTCAGGAAGTAATTGATCGTGTCCTGACAGATTCCACCGGCGAAACTCGTATTGCCCCTACCTGCGACCAGCTGATGACCGGCGACCCCCAGCAGGAAGTTAAGGGAATTGCCGTTACATTTATGGCAACGGTAGAGGTGATCCGCGAAGCTGCTGCCAAAGGTGTGAACTTTATCATTACGCACGAACCCACCTGGTTCACCGGCCGCGATGTACCGGACTGGTGTGCGGAAGATTCGACCTACCTTGCCAAACGCCGCCTGATCGATGAGACGGGTATGACGATCTGGCGTTACCATGACCATATGCACGCCGCGGCAGGGGACCGCATTTATTGGGGCGTAGCGGACAAGCTGGGCTGGAACCAATACCTGGTGCCCGGCCAGAAAGCCCCTTGGCTGTACGAAATCCCCCAAACCACGCTGGTAGACCTGGCCGCAGACTTAAAGCGCAAGCTGGATATGACCACCCTGCAAACCATAGGTGATCCGGAAATGCCGGTAAACAAAGTGTTGATTTTGGTGGGCGGCGGCAGCCTGGGCCTTGGCGTGGAAGAGATGCCGATGCAGGCCATGGAGCAAACCCACGCCGATGTGATGCTGTGTGGGGATGTGACAGAATGGACCACCTGTGCGTACATCCGGGATGCCATGCAGCTGGGGCAGAACAAGGCCATGATCAAACTTGGCCATGAGCGCAGCGAGGAAGCCGGAATGGAATATATGGCAACCTGGCTGCCGGATCTGATTGATCACTGCTGCCCGGTAATCTTTATTGATGCAAAAGAACCGTTTGTCTATCTGTAAAAGGGGGCTGGACTGGAATGGCGATTTTCCATGCGGAGTTTTTTTCCAAATGTTTGATGCGGCTGGTGGATGTGGACATCTGCCTGCCGATTGAGGATCTGGTGGAACCCCAGCCGCAGGAGGGACCGTTCCCCACGTTGTACCTGCTGCACGGCTATACAGGCCGCAGCGAGGACTGGCTGCACGGCAGCTGTATTGCCGAGCTTTCCCGCCAGTACGGCATTGCCGTGGTAATGCCCAGTGGGGAAAACAGCTTTTATGAGGATGATACCGAAGCTGGATTTTTATACAGCACCTTTGTTGGTCAGGAACTGGTGGAGCTGACCCGTGCCGTGTTCCCGCTGTGCCGGGATAGGGAGCACACCTGGATGGCTGGGCTTTCGATGGGAGGGTTCGGTACCTTGCTGAACGCCTGCAAGTTCAGTGAAACGTTCAGCGCTGCGGCGTGTTTTTCCTCCGCTTTTATCATTCAGGACATTGCAGGAATGAAGCCGGGTGCTGTGATCCCCAGTGGGGTGGGCAACTATGGCTATTACCGCCGTGTGTTCGGTGACCTGGATGCCTTGGCAGGCGGTCCGCGAGACCCGCTATATTGGGCCCAAAAGGCCAAACAGACGGGCACATTGCCCCGGCTGTACCTTGCCTGTGGAACGGAGGATTCGCTTTTCCCCAATAACACTGTTATGCGCAAGGAACTGGAAGGACTTGGTGCGGATGTGACCTGGTTCCAGGGGCCGGGCGCACATAGCTGGCAGTTCTGGGACCAGGAAATCAAAAAGGCAGTGCCCTGGATGTTGAACGCTGAAAAACAGGAGGTTGACGATGAAACGCAGAGAGTTTGAGCGCACCACCCCCGAAGGAGTGGGGCTACGCAGCGAAGATATTGAATGGCTGCTGGACGAGCTGGAAAGCGGCTTTACTGAGATGCATGGCCTGATGATCATGCGGCATGGCAAAGTATGTGCCGAAGGGTGGTGGGCCCCTTATGGCCCCGGTGTGCGGCACGGGCTGCAATCCTTAAGCAAGACCTATGCGGCCACAGCGGTTGGCATTGCCTGCACCGAAGGGCTGTTGCACCTTGATGATAAAGTGATTGATATTTTCCCAGATGAAGCGCCAGAAAAACCCAGCGAGAACCTGAAAAAAATGACGGTACGGGATGTGCTCTGCATGGGCTGCGGTATGGATACCATGTCCCCGGCGGATGAACACTGGATCCGCAGCTTTTTGGCAACGCCTGTGCTGCATGAACCGGGCACGACTTACATGTATAACTCCATGGGTTCTACGCTGCTGGGGGCTATGGTTCGCAAAGTGACAGGGCTGGGTCTGCAGGATTATCTGACCCCGCGCCTGTTTGATAAAATTGGCATTGATGCCGCTAACCTGCGCTGGATGACGATGCCGGATGGCATGGAAGTGGGCGGCGGTGGCCTGTTTGCTACTACTGAGGATAACCTGCGCCTGATGAAGCTGTATGCCGATGACGGTATGTGGAACGGAGAACGCATTCTTTCGGAGGATTACGCGCATAAAGCAGTCAGCTTACAAAATGAATCGGCCACGGAGGCTATCGGCAACCCTGAAGCGAGCGATAACTTTTTGGGGTACGGGTTCCAGATATGGCTGTGCCAGCCTAAAGGTGTTTACCGTGCAGACGGTGCCATGGGGCAGTTCAGTGTGGTGATTCCCGACTTGGATATGCAGATATCTTTGAATGAGACCGCTACCGGCGCCCACTGGGCACAAAAAACACTGGATACATTGTGGGCCTACCTGGACCGCGTAAAAGCAGTGCAGCATGTGGAAGAAAACCCTGAGCAAGCGGCCCGCTTGGCAACGCGGATGCGTCATTTGGCAATCGCGGCACCGGTATTTGCCCCGTTTAGCCCATTGCGTAGTGCCATAAATGGCAAGATGTTTGCTGTAACCAAGGGGCGTCTGCGCCTTTGGAATGAGGGCATGAGCAGCCTGAGCGGTGCGGCCGGAGAACAGGCGATCGAAACCGCAGAATTTACTTTTGCGGATGACCATGCGGTGCTGCATTTTACGCAGAGTGGGACCCAAAAGCAGCTGATCATCGGTACTGATGGCACCCGCCGCCAGAACATTCTGCCGCTGCAGAGCAGCCCCACCAGCCGGGTAGAACTAGCCGGTTGGTGGGAGCAGAAAAATACGTTCGCCGTGGCAGCACGCTGGGTGGAAACCTGTTTTGAAGTGACGGTACATTTTACGTTTGACCGTACAGGTGTGGCCATTACCCACGAAAACACTGTGGGCGGCTTTGACGCCATGCGGCCAGAAGAAACCGCCGCCCGCGCAGAATTTTTGCCGCAGACATAAAAGGAAAAAACGACCATGACAGAACAAAGCAAACAGGTGTGCAGCTTGTTGCAGGCTGCGCAAAAGGACTGGAACCCCCCAACGCTGCCCCAAAAGGCAGCAGATATGCCTCAGGGTGATATGCCCGGCGATGCAGTGCATATCAGTGAAGCACACCGCACCAAGGCGGATGCAATTTTCCCGCTGCTGCTGCCGCAGCTGGCAGAGATCTGTGCTCGCAACCCCTATGGCCGTGCAGTGATTACCGTGTGCGGTGGGTCTGGTTCCGGTAAAACAGGTGCGGCGGCATTGCTGGGCTATTATTTTAAGCAGATCGGTATCGGCAGTTATGTACTCAGTGGGGATAACTATCCCCGCCGTTATCCGGCGCTGAACGATGCCGAGCGGCTGCGGATTTTCCGTCAGGGAGGCATGCACGGCCTGACAAGTGGGGCACTGCTGAACCCGGATGTGTGGCAGCAACTGCACACCTGGCAAATCGAACAGCGGGATGCAGATCCCACTTTGTGCGCTGATGTACCTTGGCTGGCTGTGTACCAGGCCGAGGGGCGCAAAGCACTGGCTGGATATTTGGGGACCCCCAGCGAGCAGGACTTTGACGAACTGGGGCAGACCCTGGCTCGGTTTAAAAATGGTATAGATGCCATCTGGCTCAAGCGCATGGGGCGCGATGATGCCGCTCTGTGGTATGATAAAGTGGATTTCAGCCAGGTGAAAGTCTTGATTGTGGAATGGACCCATGGCAACAGTGATTTTTACTGCGGAGTGGACTTGCCGGTGTTTTTGTACAGCACCCCGCAAGAAACTATGACCTACCGGGTCAGCCGTGCGAGGGATGGTGCAGCTGACAGCCCGTTTGTTACTATGGTGCTGCAAATTGAGCAGCGGCTGCTGGAATCTCAGGCGCACAAGGCAAAAATTATCCTTTCACGCGAGGGTAAAGTGTTGAGCTGGTCGGAATACTGCAAGCTGGCTGTGAGCTGAACAGATTGGAGGAATCCGGAAATGAAACTTGATATTTCCCCCATGCTGAATGCCTACCCGGACAGTATGGGCGGCACCCTGCATGACATTGTGCAACTGCTGGCCCGGCCGGAATTTGAGAATGTGTTCGGTTCGTTCTACATCTTGCCCAGCGTGTTCAACACCGATCTGGACCGTGGTTTTTCAGTTATTGACTATACCCTGAACCGGGAACTTGCTGGTCCGCAGGATATGGAGGGGCTAAAGGCGCTGGGGTTAAAGCTTAAACTGGATTTTATCCTGAACCATGCTTCGGTGCTTTCGCCACAGTTCCAGGACCTGTTAAAAAACGGAAAAAGCTCTGCATACCGAGACTTTTTTATTGACTGGAATGATTTCTGGCAAGGGTGTGGCTCCATGACGGAGCAAGGATATATCCAACCGGAAGCAAAATACCTGGAAAAAATGCTCTTCCGCAAGCCGGGTCTACCCATCCTGATGGCACGCATGCCGGACGGCACCGAGGAGCCGTATTGGAATACATTCTACCAGCAGGTGGATTATCTGCGCCCCACGGTGCAGCAACTGATGCAGATTTCCGGCTTACAGTATTCAGCTGCTGTACGGTTGCATTCAATGCTGACTGCAGCATTGAATGCGGGCCAAAAGCCGGATGAAATCAACTTTGGTAAATATGCAGCCTGCAAATCTGTTGTGATCAATTGGCTGGAGGAACACCGTGAATACCTGGGGCAGATGGACTTGAACATAAAAAGCCCCATAGTGTGGGAGTTCTACCGCAATACCCTGCAGACATTGGCTGGATATGGAGCATCCATTGTGCGGCTGGATGCCTTTGCCTATGCCCCCAAGGAACCGGGAGAGAAAAACTTTTTGAACGACCCGGCTACTTGGGAGCTGCTGGACAAAGTAAAGGTACTGGCGGATGAATATGGTTTGCAGCTGCTGCCGGAAATTCATGCATCTTACAGCGAAAAAATTTACCAGACAGTGGCAGATAAAGGCTACATGACCTATGATTTCTTCCTGCCGGGGCTGGTGTTGGATGCCATTGAAAATAAGGATGGCAGTTACCTGGCCGCTTGGGCTGATGAATTGCGCGATCATCAGATCCACACCGTAAATATGCTGGGCTGCCATGATGGCATTCCGCTGCTGGATTTGAAAGGACTGCTGCCGGAGGAGCGTATTCAGAGCCTGATCGGAACTATTGTAGCGCGCGGCGGTATGGTGAAAGATCTGCACGGGCAGAAAAATATTTATTACCAGGTCAACGCTACTTATTACAGCGCCCTAGGTGCTGATGATGACAAGATGCTGCTGGCCCGTGCGATTCAACTCTTCATGCCCGGCAAACCACAGGTGTGGTATCTTGATCTGTTTGCTGGAAAGAACGATGTGGAGGCCGTGCGCCATGCCGGTGCGGGCGGCCACAAGGAGATTAACCGAACCAACCTGAATGCGGAACAGATCAACACAGCATTGCAGCGTGATGTAGTCCAGCGCCAGCTGGATCTACTGCGTCTGCGCAAAACGCACCCGGCATTCCACTCGGATGCTGAGATCACGACTACGTGGAGTGCACCGGTGCTGAGCATCTGCTGGAAACATGGTGCGGATATGATTGCGTTGAGGGCAGATTTGGTAAAGGATAAGTTTGAAATTCAATAAATTAGGGGGTATCTGAAAAGTCGAAAATATCGTCTATTTCTACAAACGCAGCGGAATTTTGCGTTAAAAAGCCTTGGAATCCACAAAGGATTCCTGCGGCTCTTTGCCTTAAATTCTGCTTGTGTTTGCGAAATATCCGTCATTTTCTTTGTTTTCAAATACACCTTAGAAAACATATAGAATAAAAAATAACTGCTGTGCGGGAATTTTAGGCCTGCATGGCAGTTGTTGCTTCAATAGGTTCCCGGGAATAATAACGTTTCTTCTGCTGTGTAGGATGCACTGGGATGTATGATGCAAAAGCAGACGTGCCATCGGTACAGACTGTAAAGAAGTGGGAAGTCTGATACTGAAAATCGATTCTCTCCCCGCCGATAAAGGAGCAACGTTCTCCATAGAAGAAATTAGCCTTATGCGAATCACCATAAATCGGCTGAGAAACGAATAGCTGGCAAAAGGTCAGTACATGGATGCGGCAGATGATATACGGCTAAAATGATTCTAAAACCAGAATAACATTAAAGAAAAAACCTCATTGTAAAAACACATTGCAATGAGGTTTTTGAGTGTGCCCGAAGGGATTCGCCAAGCCGCGCCCTAGAAACGCCCCACTGGGGCGTTTCTGCCCCGCGGGACGCAAAGCGCGGGGCACGGGCTGTTCGAATCCCTTCTTTTACTGCCCCATAAAATCCGCGCAAAACAAAAAGAGCAGCACCCCATAAGATACTGCTCTTGGTGCGACCGGGAGGATTCGAACCTCTGGCCTTCCGGGTCGGAGAACTGTGACAGACAGGCAAATGGCATGAACTAGCGCCGGAAATTGTGTAGTGTGCACAAATTCCGGCGCTGGTTGTGGTGGTTACAAAAGAATGTTGGGACGTAAAAAACGATACACGGAACCGGCTGGGAAGAAGGAGTGGTCAGATGGTGGTCAGAACTCATCGTACAGAACACGTCAAATACATGAATACCGCCTCTGTTCTCACCTTCCAGAAACGCGGTGTGTCCTTTATTTGCGGCCTTTTTGCACAATCCACCTTGCATTGGCTGTCTGTAAACCGTATCCGCAGAAAGAACAGCAATGGTGCTCATCCGGTATAAAATTGGCGCCGCAGGAAGGGCATTCCCGCTCTGTCAAAAAACTGCCGTTCGCTTTCCTTTTTTCGGGATACCGTGCCCTTTGGAGCGTGAGCGTCCGTTTTCGCTTTTTTGTATACGGTTTTTTCCCCATAGGAAGATAGATTTCATGGATACACACCTTTGCCCGTATTGTGGTGATTTCCGCCGTATGAGTGACTTTTTTCAGAATGACCGTGCCGACACTGTAATCCAGCAGATCGCTGCCAGCCTCCCGGTACAGGGCTTCATGGATGCAGGAGCGCAGATAGTTTTCGGAATAGTGGACGATTTTTCCGGCCAGTTTTTTCTGCCGTTTTTCGCCCAGAGCCATAAGGGCAAAGATTCCCACCACCACAAGAACAGCAGCCCCCACACCTGCTGCGAGGGAGATTTGGGTATCCTCCATCAGCCAGAGACACAGGAATACACAGACAAACAGAATTACCGCCGAGGATAGCAAAAGCAGTGCCATTCCCAGATCGTTCCTGATCTCCTCGTACAGTTCAAAAACTTCAGTCTGCCAGTCATAGAAATCGCTTTCGATCACACCGCCGCAGTAGGGGCAAACCACCTGCTGGCTGTTCAGCTTTATTACTGCACCGCAGGAAGGACAGTTGACCCTGGCCTTGTTGGCGTAGTAACTGCCCTTTGGCTCTGCCTTGTCGGCATTGCGGATATGTCTTGACTGAACGACACGAAGGCAGGCGTTTTTGCGATAGATCTCCCGTACAGGGCCACCCCCTGCCGCCGGGAGGAACCGTTCCAGCGCGCTGCACTGCAGCAGCGCCTCCCTCCACTCTCTGCCGTCATCGTCCCACCGGGTAAAGTCGTTTTTGGGCAGCGGAACCACGTCGGTCAGCCGGATATCACGGCAAAGCCCCTGCCTTGCCAGCTGGTCGATCTGCCGCTCCATCCGTTGGCGGAAGGTGCGGTCCATTCGGGCAGGCAGCAGACTTTTGTCCGCTTTGCCCAGCGGGAGCAAGATGCTTTCAAAGGATCTGCGGATACTGCGGCGCAGATTGGCGCCCGACAGCGGCGGATTGTGCTGACTGAGCATCTTTTTGCGTTTGGCACGTTTCCGGTTTTCCGGCTGAAAGCAAGAAAAATCGAAGTCGAGGATCTTGCTGCCAACATAAAACAGATAGATCAAGGCGACTGCCGCCGCCATGATTCCTGCCTCGGAAAAGCTCATACAACACCATCCTGTCTGCCGGTTCAGCGTTGCTTTTCTTTTACTGCCCCGCGCTGGCCCTTTCTGGCCGCCTGTATGCGCTGCAGATCGTGCACCAGTGCCAGTGAGAAAATGGCCCCCAGGGGGATCAGACAACAAGCTATCAGGAAGTCCAGGGGGTTGTTGTCCGGCGATATTTTGTACTGACCCGTGGAGGTCTGGTATACCTCGATCTCGATCGTGTCGCCCTTTTGTATATCCTCCCGGAATGCGTCGTTGTGGGGAGAAACGATCCCTTTGGCGGTACAGGGTTTCCCGTCCACCACAAAGGATATCTTCAGGTCATAGGCCACGATCTCCCATTGATCCGCCGGGTGCAAGGAGAGGGAGAAATACTCCCACTCGTCCTTGGCATCCTTGTCGTATATCGCGACGCACGCTTCCACCCGTGCGTCGACGGTTCGGATATCGGTGGCGTTATTGTACTCTTTTGCATCCGCACGCAGGGTAATGATATTGAAAACACCCACTGCAATAAAGCCGATACCCAGGAGCAGCGCGATGATGGAACTGGTCTCGATTTTGGGGGTGGTTGAAGGTTTGTTCATAATGGACACATCCAATCTGAAGAATAAGGTACAAAAAACGGCCGATTCCTTTTAAGGCACACCCCGACCTTCTGTTTGGTCTGTTACGTGCCATAGGTGTACCACATATCGTTTACGGCGTCATAGGTGAAGATGTAATTATCGGATACAGCGTAATAGAATTCCCTGACAAACTGGTCACCGGTATCAGTCCCGAGGGCAAACAGCAGGCAGTTCTGCCCTGCGACCATTTGCACATCCCCGGTATAGAGCAGCTTCATCCCCCGCTTCATGGCGGCGTCGATCTCCTCCAGCTGCAGAAGCCTGTCCATGGCTGACGAAACATCGCTCTCATCCGGCTCATACGGATAGAGGGAAAAATCGTACACCCCCGGGAACTCTACCAGATGTCCGTCTTCCATGGAAAGACTGGGACGGAACGCAATGGTTTCGCTGCCGTCGTTCACCACGACCAGCACATTGGCGTATATCTCGCTGAGATTGCACTGTAAAAGCAGGGGCTCGCCGGGCCAGTTTTCTCCAAGAGGTATGCTGGTATCGTCCACATATTCGCCCCATTCATTTACGCCGGAGGCATACACCGTGATGGAGGTCGTTTCATCCGGCGGAACGATGACGTACAGTTCCTGCCCTTCGACCATCAGAAGCCCCGACATAAGAAGGAAGGGATACTCACGCCCGGCATCACTATGCATAAGGTAGTCGCGCAGGTCCACTTCGCTGCTTTGGCTGTCCACATAACCGAGAAAGGCTAAGCCCACCTTGTTCCCGCTTTGCATGATCTCGTCCTGCAGCAGTTCCAGCGAAAGTTCTTCATAAGGAATCGGTTCCAGATATTCCGGTTCCTCAATGTATTCCGGATATTCCGGTTCAAGTGTTTCCTCACTGACCGGGGAGGGCGGCGGTGTCACGGAAGGTGCAACGGTGGGAACTGGGGAGGGTTCAGCGGGGCTGCTGTCCGGCGTGGGGCGAAGTCCCTCTTGTTCCAGGAACTCTTCCCAGACCGGCAAGGCGCTGCACCCGGATAGAGAAAATAGGAGCAATAATGCCAAGACCGCTCCGTTTATGCGTTGTTTCATGGATAACTCCTTCCTCAAAGCCAGGGGTCTAGGGATGCAGGCAGCCGGATGCCGGTGAGTACGTTGGAATATGACCAAAGATAGTACTGTCCATCTTTCTCCCGTAAGGTGATGCGGCGTCTGCTGTCCGCCCCGGTGGTGGCTACCTGAATATAGAGGTAGCCTTCTTCCGCTTCCATAGAATCATCGTAAACCAGCAATGTCCAGGGTGTATCGGGGGTATAGTCGTTTTCCGGCGAAGCACCCTCAAAATAGGAACGGGGAAGATAGGTTTTTTCCCGCAGGCGATCTTTCAGGAAACTTTTGTCCATATCATTCATGGGGCGCGGCCCGCGCAGAAGATCGATCATCGCCAGCCCGTCATCGGGGGAATCCACATAACGTACCAGAGAAGCAATCAGGAAAGCACCTGCATTGCGGGCGTCGCTTTGGGAATAGACAGACAGAAGTGCTTCCAGATCGCTGGCCGTTTGAGGAAGTTGCTCAAAGACCACTTGAATTCCGCCATCCATCGGTTCGATCTGTACGGCCTGTGCGGCATCGTATGGTCCCGGTTGCCCGCCCGATTCATTGATCTCTTCGGAAACGGCTTCTTCGCTCACGGATGGGGAAGAGACCACCGGCTCCGAAGATATAGGGGCAGAAGATGCCGCTGGTGTATCCGATAGAGAGGGATTCTTTTCTGTCGGTTCGGACTCCGATTGAGCAGAGGAAAGCGACTCTGGCGTGCCAACTGGCATACTGTCTCTCAGGTCTGCGTCTGTCAGTCTGGCTGTGCTGCATCCCGCAAATAGGAGAAGCAGCATTGCGGTGAGTGCAATCTTTTTCATGGTGGGTCCCCTTTCCGTTCGGGCGAGAACTGATGCAGAAAGAGGGGATGCCTCACGTCGAAGCGGCAAGCATCCCCTCAAAATCCATGTGTTGACCGTGGCTGAACTGCTTTGCCGCCACGCACAATCCGTTTTATTATTTCAGCAGTTTGACACCGCCGATAAGGGGCAGGGGCTTTGTCTGGCCTTTGGCGGCATGGACGATCCCGATGATGGAAAAGATGAAAAACACCAGGGTGAGGATCCCAAAGACGCCGGAGAGGATCAACACTGCCGTGGAGCTGATGTCGATCAGCACGCTGCTCAACACATTGGACAACACACTGCAGATCACCGAAACAAGGAACAGAACAAGCCCTTGGTTGGTATGGTACCTTGCAAACGGATCCTGTTTGGCCGTAAGGAGGGGGATCAGGACCAGAATACCAAAATAGGCCAGAATCGCCATGCCCTTTTTCATCTGGGCCTGGCTGGGTGCGGCGGCCTGAACCGGCTGTTGATAACCAGGTTGTACGGGAGGTACCTGGGATTGCGGTCCCGGCTGCTGATACGCTGCCTGCGGAGGCGCGGGCTGCTGATACGCCGCCTGCGAAGGCGCGGGCTGCTGATACGCTGCCTGCGAAGGCGCGGGTTGCTGATACGCTGCCTGCGAAGGCGCGGGCTGCTGATACGCTGCCTGCGAAGGCGCGGGCTGCTGATACGCTGCCTGCGAAGGCG